>JAABUW010001562.1_pt1 | contig 37764 bp, 77 predicted proteins | sample 5560081 | NCBI WGS metagenome assembly JAABUW01 (sample SAMN10711882, study PRJNA513363) | rock metagenome | isolation source: Antarctica rocks | place: Antarctica: Victoria Land, Knobhead sud | reverse complement strand
CGGTGACACCCCTGTAAGAGAGTCGGCACTGGACCCTTTTTATTGCAAGCTTGCTTGCAAGGGGGGTCGCTGGACCCTTATTATTGCAGGCTTGCTTACAAGGGGCGTCCTCGGATTCAGCGCGCCTTGTAAGAAAGCTATATAAAAAAAGGTTGTAGTACTGGTAACCTTTGTATTGCAAGCTTTCATACAAGGGGGTTCGCTGGACCCTTTTTATTGCAAGCTTTCTTACAAGGGGCGTCCTCGGGCTCAACTGTAAGAAAGTTTCATATAAACAGGCAGCGGTGACACCCCTGCAAGAGAGTCGGCACAGGAACCTTTTCAATGCAAGCTTGCTTGCAAGGGGCGTCACTGGACCCTTTTTACCTGAAGCTTTCTTACAAGGCTCGCACTCACATAGTAGGAAAGCTATATATAAAAAGGGTCCAGTGACGACTCTCTTACAAGGGGCGTCACTTGACCCTTTTTATTGGTAGCTTTCTTACAAGGGGCGTCCTCGAGCTCACTAGACTCTCTTACAAGGCCTTCACTGCACCCTTTTTATCCATAGCTTTTTTACAAGGGGCGCACTCACTGGTAAGAAAGCTATCGATAGGAAGGTTGCGGTGACGACTCTCTTGCGGCGGGGGGCCACTACGCCCGGGTGCCCCATTCGAGCCCTCAAGCTCTAACTGGATACGCGATGTATTAAGGCTTCCCTGTTTTCACACTTTGAGTTACGGGTCTGGGCTGCAGCGGCAGCCCAGACCCATAACTTAAACCCTGCCTGCTGCACACTTCACAACATATGTCAGGCCGCGCAGGACGTGTACAATCCTCAGGACTGGCAGTCCGCTGCGCCCATGCCGCCGCCGCCGCGGGTGGCGGCGGCCCTCCAGCGCGCCGCTGCCCTCGCGCAGCGCGGCGCCGCTGCGCACGGCGACGCGGAGCACATACACAGCGCGCGTGCCGTGCGCGCAAAGCGGACGAAGGACAACGGCCTGATCTAATGGGCGACACACTTCAGATGGTGGTCTGGATTCTGAACGGCCGGGTCACGCTATGAGGTTAGGTAGCTTGCCTTCCAGCCGTGTCGCCTTTCAGCGATGCTGTCCCCTTTCAGCGACACTGCCCCCTTTCGCTTGATGGCCCTCAAAGTCAGTGAAGGTCATGCTGCTTTTGGGCGATAAGACTTTCGTATCTTGCCATCGATTGCTGTAACCCTAGCCATCGATTAATGTGGTGCCAAGAGTCAGGCTCATGTGGAAAATGGGCGGCGGCGGCGCTGAGAAAACTTAACTTGTTTTCACTGGTTTCCAACTTGCATGTGGCACCTTCCTAATCCAAAAGAGTCACTCAATGAGTGTGGCATCAAAAGTTGAGCTTTGACATTCCTGCTGACCAACTCTATCTTGCACTGTTGTAAGCCAGGCAGCTGACTGTAGAACTTAATCTGCCCGGTAGCGGCATCCTCAGCGGTGGAACGTTCACTGGCCCTGGGACATCATCCAGTTGACGAGCATGTTGACTGCATTGCTGCTCGTCTCGATCGCCTTTAGCATTCGCTCATCACGCACGTTTCGCGCCTCCTTGTCCTTCTTCGCCTCTTCCTTGTCCTTCTTCGCCTCTTCGGCGGCCGCATCCTCTCGCGCCGCGCGCTGCTTTATGAACGACATCATCTGCGAGGCAAAGCACGAGATTGTTGGACTATCACATGTGAGTCGCCAACGAGTCAGCCATGGGCCAGGTCACATGTTTGCTAGAGCTTACGGAATTTGGAGGGGCTAGGCGATGCTGGTGCATACTCGTCAAGCAATGTTTGATAAATACTGCGAATCCTGAAATCAACATTGATCCCACAAAAAGTTGCGAGCAAGGCGCGCATACCTGGCGCTGCGGCGCATCCTTCCCGTAGGTGTGGCCGTCCAGGCCGCTGTCGTCGAGGGCGGCATCGGCGTCCGCGTCTGCCAGCACCCGCTGGCGCTCCCTCTCCGCCGCCTTCCTCGCCGCCGCATAGAGCCAGAACCACGGCACATCGTCGGCCGGGTCTGCCATGCCGTTGATACACCACTCCTGCGACGCCTGCTGCTCCTGCACCGACCCCATGCCGTCCTCCGCCGAGGCGCCTGTCTCAGCCTGCGTGGGAAGGCAAATCCTCAGGCTCTCAAGAAGCTCTTAAGAAGCTTCAGGTCATTGAATATGAAATGCCCTCTGCTTCAGCACGAGCAACACAACATGCACACACGTCCCTGCCATGTCTGCTGCTATTTGGATTTGACATTGTGCGCCTTTGACGGCAGAGTGACATGGCGGTAGGGTCTACCACTGAGGATGTTGCCGGGGCAAACGATGCCTACCTTCGTCAACGCGATCATCTTGTTGCGCACAGCCTTGGTTTTATCAAACTTATTCTTGAGCGTGGACGTCTGGGCTTCACAGTCCTTCCACAGCCGCTTGTGCGGGAACTTGATGGGGTCCACGTCATGGCAGAGGCTGTTGATGTGGTCCGCCACGATCTGGTACTTGAGCTGCAGATCACACCATACACCATCTGGTTATCAGTGCTTCTGGCGATGAGCTACGCATCTTGCGGCGCGCAGATGGCAGTGCGCGCAATGCATGTGCACCCACTGATCCAGGCTCCACCGTCGCAGTGAAGCACACGAAATGCCAGGAATGTAGAACGCACGGGAGCAGCAGGCATGTCGCGTTCGACGATGCGAAGACAAGTCACTGCAGGAAAGAGGCATTCAAATTTTGAACGGTGATCGCACCGCGTTCGTCTTGAAGCCGCTCCACTGTCCCAGCTGCTCCATAGACGACTTCTTGTTGATGTGTTCGACCTGTTCTTGGGTGCGCCACACGGGCTTGAGTCTGCCCGGGCCCTTGGACTGCACTGCCGGATGCAATGCCTTGACCGGCTTGGGCAGCGACGGCAGCGATTTAGGCGGGGACCGCCCCGGCTGCTGGCCGCTGGGCCACTGCATCGACCCGATAGACTGTAGCGGCGAAGCGCGCGCTGTGGCGGCCTCCGTGCTGGTTGCCCGGTCGCCGGACATGGTCGCGGTCGGAAGACTCTGGGCCGCAGCACCTGCAACACCTGCAGGCGCCGCGGCACCAGGGGCTGCAGAGGCCGCCTGGGCAGTCTGCTGAGGCGGTTGGACCGGCTTGGCGCCCCGCTGGCCGACGGACAGGTCGTGCCCGGTGAGCCTTGATGACGGCAAGCGCTGCCGCTTGGCCAGCGGACCCTGCGCGGCGGATGCCTCGTTGGGAGGCATACTGCTGTCGATTGAGGCCAGACAAGGCCGCGGCGGCCGGTGCAGACAAGCGTGCGCGACAGAAGCGGCCTTCAAGAAACAGCATGAATTCCTCCCTGACGGACACGGGGCTCTGGAAGATCCTCAGGCAAATGCACAGCATCCCAGGCTCCAGGCTCTGATTCCCGCTCAAACCACATTTGGTGTACAGGCCCTTTGCTGACCTGTATGTACACCGCAGGGTTTAGCCTTATGGGACGCGCAGACAGCAGATTTTGGTCTCTCCGAAGTGTTTGTTCCAGTTGCGCCCGCCTACCTCTTTTTGATCACACCGACTGCGTGGTGGCCTTCTTGTGAGCTGGTGTGTGCTGCGGCGCGGGCTGTACGCTGCTTACTATTGCGACTCCGCCTCCTGATTAACAACATCCCGTTCGATCACAACGTCGGGTGTGACAGAGCTGTCCGCCTTGTGGGAGCCGCAGCGCTTGTCTAATCGCTCGTGATATTCATTTTGCCAAAGCGCTATGACTTGGGCGCCGCAGCAGCACCAGCAGCACGTCCCCATGCTGAGGACGTCCAGCGGCTTCGCATGCCAGCCTCAGGCCTTTCAGCAGCTCCAGACGGCGCTTAGCGCGCCTGTGGGGAACCTGTCAAACCTGGCAGGGCCGCCTCACCAGTGCACCCGCTTCTGCACCTTCCAGCATTCTTTCGGGAACGTGTACGTCTGCGTCTCTTCAGGTGCGGCAACACATCTTGCAATGCTCTGCAATGTCACGCGGCTTGGGTCTTGAGCGGTGTTGTTGTGGTTGAAATTACCTTCATGAAGGTCACGCTCACATCGCGAAGTGACGCTCATGCACAACGTGCGCTTGTCGATCCGGCTTTTGCTTGTGGCGCAGGCACACAGCACATCTGCGATCAGAACTGCACGCAGCGGGTCCAGGTGACAAGCTTATCCATGGATTCTGCGAAGGATCGATCGCTGGTCATTTGGGTCACACATGGTTGCTCGGTTCTTTGGGCGTGGTGGCACTGACTCGCAGCGCAGTCATCATGGGGAGCAATGTTTCTTGCAGGTGGACCCTTATTCATCGGTCTGCAGGCTCAGCCGCAAGCTCTTCAATGATCCGGCGCCGCCATCACGCCAGGTTGGGATCTTCAATGGGAACTCTGGTCACCTCACACTCTGCATGGTCACAATTGAGAGTGCCCCTTCATTTGCCGTATGCAAGGCGCCTCATCGAGTCTCTCAGTGTCATCAGAGCATGATGAGCTTGGGTGTGACGGGATGTCATGCTGGTGCAGAACTCGTTGAAGCGCATGTCAGAGCGAGGGGACGATATCGGGCCGGAGGCAAAGCGCCAGCCAAGCGGCTGCATAGCGCTGCAGACGCAATGCTGAATCGTGATGCCCTGTGTGGCACACCACTTTTTGAATTGCGGCCGTGCCTGTGCTGCCGTGAGGAGGCGGCATGCACACGGCTGTAGAAATGACAGAGACCAGGGTTTTCGCTCTTTCACCTGACCGCTTCACCCAGACAGCTTTCCAGATGTCGGCGGTGCCTCTTCTCCTGTGACACTGAACTGGAAACTGCTTGCATGACTGACAAATGCGATCTGCAGAGAAGAAGTGATTTTTGATTCTTGTTGTATATGGATTGTACTACAGAGGCTTTGATGGCCTGTGAAACCCATTTGTCCTTGTAAGTACGGACGCCGCTTTGGCACTCACTGGAGCAACCTTCTGCACCGAATCTCATAACACGTCCACGTTATCCTTGACAGCCTATGGTTCGCTGAAATGCCAAGTAGCCACGCATAAAAGATCACGAACGACGAATGAAAGTTTTGAGAGCCGTATCACACTGCGCAATGCCGCGTCGCAGCCGCCACAAATTGCTTGCATGCCAGATTTTATCTTCCTTGCAGAGGTACTAGCGCGTGCGCCTGACTTCGCAGCTCTTCAGCCGATCTTTGAGGGCAGCGGAGTGGCTCAGGACCGGTGAAACTTCGAAATACACCTTGCTCGACCAATCCCATTGGAATCTGGCACTTTCGCTGCTCCCGGAGCCATCAAAGATAGAGCGGCGAAACATTCACAGGCCTCATGCTCTATCACGTTCTACCTCAGAGACTCCTCAACTGTCCATGCTCGAGGAAAGGAGGGCTTGCGACGGCAACGCGGCGCTGCATCACGCCACCCGGTCGCTTGCACAGCCTTGGCAGCAATAAAGCGCCTCAGGACGTGCATGACAGCAGCCGCCACGTCTGCTGCTGTCTCGCCCCAGCAGGTATGCAACCGAAATCCTGCAGCTCTGGCATGTCCGTAAATGCTGTGCTGGCGCACCCGCAATGCATCTCAGATCATGCGTCCAATCCAGCTGAGTTGAGATGTACCTTCGTCAGACGTCGGCGACAGCACACAGGCAACTGCTGGCGCACCTCCGCTGCAGCAGCTGTTCGCCGGAGGCGCCAGGGTGGTAGAGGCGGCAAAGGCGGCTTGGAGCAGCGCCCTCGCTCCCGGCGACACAGTGGTAGGGTCTGCATCGCGTTCGGCATTCGCATACGAACACCAAATTGTCTGCGAGCTTGCTCGGCTGCTGCTCGGCTGCTGCAAATTGCTCGGCTGCTGCAGATTTTGTGTTAATGAGCAACGCGCCGCCGCAGGTGGACGCCACCTGCGGCAACGGGCATGACACACTGGAGCTGGCGCGGCTGGTCGGGCCGAGCGGCTGCGTGGTGGCGCTGGACATCCAGGTGTGTTGCAGCGTACCCGCTTTTGCGATGTGGGTGCTCTGCATGGCCACGATATGGCAGGTGGTCAGGTCTGCATTGCGCGCCATATGCAAAGGGACCTCATTTCCCGCGCGGGGGGGGGGGGGGGGGGGGGTAGAGACATGTCTTGATCAGGTTGATGCTGCCACAGGCGGACGCTGTGGAGAGCACACGGCAGCGGCTGCAGCAGGAGCTGCCGGCCCACCTGACGCCAGAGCTGCACCTGCTGCACGTCTGCCACTCCCAGATGCAGGTGCCACCAATGCTCGACTTTGTGAGATGTCCACACGTCGACACAACTTGGCGTGTCTCGCTGTCGACAGCTCCTTTTGATGGTCTGCTTGACTGATTCAAGGCAAAACCGGTTTATTTGTTGCCGCCCGCAGAGCGCCCTGGCGGAGCACAGGCTGAGGGCGCCAAAGCTGGTGTGCTTCAACCTGGGCTGGCTGCCGTCCAGTGGCAGGAAGGACGTCATCACGACGCCGGGCACCACGCTGCGCGCGCTGCAGCAGGCGCACGCGCTGGTCGCGGAGGGTGGCTTCGTGTGCGTCATCGCTTACACCGGCCACGCAGGTATGAGCTTTCACTTTCACAAAGGCTTCATGCCTGGACAACTTTACCTTTCGTTTCAAGAGCAAGTGGAATCGTGACGCGCAGGATTCCTCACTATCCATGCCTCAATGCATTCGAGGTTGCTTGAAGCATGGAATGTAAGCACACGATTCATGTGTGTATGACAGCATATCTCGAGAGGCTCCACAATTTCTGCGGTGGGCCTGCAGGCGGCATGGCGGAGTATGAAGGCGTCCGGGACTTCATGGCGGAGCTAGATTCTTACAGCTGGGTCAGCACGGAGACGCATCTGCTGAACCGCGAGAGCGCGCCGCGGCTGCTGCTGTCGCACCGCCTGCCCGGCAAATGCTCATCAGCACAGTGGCGACCAGTACTAGCGCTCGTGAAGGGTGCTGACATTGGGCCTGCATACGATGACTAGTGTACAGGCGCAACAATCGTACTGATGAGCGCTGGGTCCGGGAGGAGATGATGTAGGTTGCGTCATCAAGCCGCATGGCCGCGCACTCTCATTGGTCATCTCACGGAAACTATTGGAACATAATCTTGCGGTGCCAACAGTACCTGCGCAGGCGGCCGCAAAAGCAACGAATCTCAGTTCATGTGTCACAAACTTCGCGTTCATCTGCCAAGATATCGGTTCATACATATTGCGAGAGGATGTGGTCCCAATCGCAATCCCTCAAGCGCAGTGCTCACCAGAGGAACGCCAGGTACGAAACAATGCAGAGTCCGACGGAGGTGAACGTCACCTGCAACACCGAACGCCACCGTTAAGCACATACAGGATGCTTGCGGGGGGCTCCAAACATAGTCATCACGGAGAAGAACAGCACAGGTACATGCGCCTTTTGAGGCGGATCCCAGCATGCAGCATTCCGTTTTGCAAGCGCAATTGGCCATCCGGACGCATCAAGACACAATGCACCGTGTAAAATGCCGGGTAGCTCTGCGGATGTGTATTGTTCAGGTTCATCGCATACCATCCCGTCACGACCGTGATGATGCTCTGCAAGCACGCACACAGGGTCACCAGCCCAAGCAGCAGCGAAGCTGTTCGTGGCGGCAGGCGCTCAAGCCAATGCACGGTCATTGCCGGCCTTCAATCAGCAACATGCCACAAAGTTAAGAACAATGCCGCACCATGGAGATCATCGCGGCAGTTGCAAGCAGGTCCAATCGAATGAGCTGGTTCCTGTGGTTGTCCTGCACCGCAAACATCAAGCCACCATTAGTGAGGCGGCACCCAAACTACCAGCATAAGGCTAGCGGCGTTTTCGCAACTGGGTTTAATGTCAGCACGGCAGGGGGCGACAGCGCCTGACAAACATTGTTCTGCAGGCAGCCACCTGCTCGATGTCGATATAGTCCTGCAGACACAGCAATGAAAGGTGCTCAGAGACGGCGCACAATGCACTGCTGGTACCGACAAGCTGCAGCAGCACGAAACATGCCGACGGCTTGAAAGCCGTTGCAGGCCGCAGACACATATGATATGTCAAGACATGTGGTCTGCACACAGTCATACATACGTTCGTTTGTCTCATGTAAGATCTAATATGTGATAAGTAAATAGCTGCGGCAGCGCACCTCTGTGTCATCGACGTATTCGTACAGGGTGGCCAGCTTGTTCTCTGTGCTAGACACCTGCTCGGCAAAAAGCTGAAGGCGTCACTGCACCCGCCTGGTAGGGGCCGCATCGCCCTACGACGCTTGCGCGCAAGCCCCCAGTCGACGATCTGACATGGCTCAGGCGAGGGCAGCACAAGCCAGCGCATGCCAAGGCATGGTCTCATGTGGTGCTCAGTGCACTGATCTGTTCTAGACCTCCTAAAAGAATCTTCGCTGACTACCTATGATTTTGATGTTGATACCCTTTGAAAGAGGTTATAGGGTGACGCGCGCGCGCATGAAGTGGGCCTGCAAAGGCTGCTCCACAAAGTCCAGCGCCGCTACTCGAAGTCTCGGTCAATCCCGTCGTTTCTCGGCAGTTACTCTGAAATTTAGAAAAATCTTTCGCAAACGCGCGCCTGCATGAAATAGCCTCCAGCAGCTGCTCCACAAAGTCGAGCGCCTCTCTCAGGCTCTTAGTCGATTCCACTTTTTATCAATGTTTATTTACTCTGAGCTTTGGGAGGCATGCTTTTCGCAAAAGTGCGCGCCTGCATGAAATAGGCCTCCAGCAGCTGCTCCACGAAGTCGAGCGCCTCCTGAGCGCGCGCCTTGGCCTCCTCCTCTGCCTCCTCGTCCTGCTGACCCCCTGCCGGCGACGACGGCTGCTGCTGCCCCTGCTGCTGCCCCTGCTGCCGCTCCTGTTGCAAACGGCATCAAGCTGCGCGTTCCATGCATTCTACAACATTTGCACGCACATGAGCCGCCGCTGCACATGCGGCAGCGGCATCTGGTGACTCGCACGTGACGCCATATTTCATATGAATGGACATGCCATTGTGCCAGAGTTGCGGCGCACCTCGGCGCCGCCGTTGCTGGCGCGGCCGGCGTCCATGGAGAGGCGCTTCAGCGCGGAGGAGCGGGCGTCCGCCTCGTACGCCTTGGCCCTCAGGTTGAGGTCCAGCATGTCCTCGTCGTCCTCCAGCAGCTTGCCCAGCAGCTCCTTCATCTGCACGGTGGCGGAACAGCGGTTTCTATAGGATTTATGTTTTGACATGGTTTGTTCTGGGTGGCCAAGATGGTATAAGCATGTCCTCGTCGTCGTCCAGCAGCTTCCCCAGCAGCGACCTTCATCTGCGCTATTCAGAATCGGGGTATGACAGGGACAGCAAAGACAATAGATTCCAGGGAGATGCTGATTGGCCTGCTAGATTTATTTTCGTCATCTGCATTTGTTTCTTGTGCATGTGCAGTGCGCGACTGCATGCGAACCGCTGCTGCTTTGGCATCAGTCCACAGCAGGCCCCTGCTGACCCTGGTGACCTCTGAAAACCCAACAAAATCCTGCTTCTGGCGTGCAGGCAGGGGGATCAAAGAGGAAAGCATCCCCCTGGCAAGGGCTCCTCTGGCGTGAGACCAGAGGCCTTGCAGAGTGCCTAGTTCCTGGTGACGCCTCACCGTCTCGACCCGTGTCTTGAGGCGCACGAGGCGCGTCTTCACGCGCCGCACGCGCTCCAGCGTCTGCGTCGTAACCTTGCGTGTCAGCGCGTCCAGCGCCGGGTGCGCCGCCGCCTCCAGGTCCGCCGTCTGCTCCGCCAGGTGCCGGGTCACCTGGTCAGTTGGAAGAAAGTGGAAATAGGAAGAGGACACGGATGAACACCCAAAAAGGGAAATGCAAGTGCGCTGCCGCCTCCCACCCGCCGCGTGCTCCGCAGGCGCAGACACAGCTGGCGACAGACACACCACATTGCTGCTTGACCAGGACTTTCAAGCTGGGGTGCCTTGGCTTTAGTGTGACTTGTGGGAGTTGCCTACCGGCCCTCAACGCACCAGACTCGGCTTGGGGTATCGGCAGGTTTTGAATTCCTAGAAAGTCTCTGCATGTGAGGGCGTGGAATGGCTTTAAAAAACTGTTTTTGAGCGGTGCCCTCCTCCCAGCTCACCATGTCGAGGGCGACCTCAAGGGCGCGCAGCTCGAAGGGCGAGCCGGCGGCGATGACTACGGTGTCCTCCTCCAGGCGCGGCGCCTCCAGGCCAGGCTTGGCGTCGCCGTCGCCGCCGCCGGCCCCCTTGCCGAACAGCCGCCGGCTGAGCGTCTCCACGAAGTTGATCGCATTCTGCTCCTCTGCGCGGGGGGCGTCAGGGGGAGGCTGACACGCAGGAACGGACAGGAAGCTTCATGTGGTGTCTCTGTGCTAGGTCCAATTGCGGAGGCACACACACGCGCGCGCAGTCCTGCCAGGCGATGCTAGGTCCAATTCCCTCAACGGCCAGCACATGACTCGAGGCGACATTGCAGCCGGTCCCGCGGTGGTGCCCCCGCAGCCGCACCCGGGTTCAGGATGAGCACGCAGTCGCGGGTGACGACGGCCTTGACGAACTCCAGATTCAGCACCAGCGCGGCGTCGCGCGCCAGGATGGCCGACGGGTATGACGTCGCCAGCTGGGGGTCCAGCAGCCGCAGGTCCCGCAGCTGCGCACGCAGGATGTGCTTTGCGTTCGAGTTTATTCAGTCACACTGCAACGCTGAGAGCCAATGCAATTGGCCAGTTGCTGAACACGCTTTGCACCAGGTCAGGATGTCGCTGCCGAGGCAGCGACGGCGAAGTTGCGGCATCACGGCACTCCAGATTCGGGGTATTTTGCAGCACAGAAAGCCTTGGCAACACCTGAATGCGGGTCTGCTCCGCGATCTGGAGCTTGTCGACGTGCACGACGGAGGTGCGACCGGTGGCCTCGAAGCGCAGCCACTTGCGGGCGGTGCGCTGCTTGTTGCGCTCCAGCCGCTGCTCCAGGAAGGGCTGCCTCAGGAACGCCGTCTCCAGCTCTGTAGACAGAAAGGACTACACATTGGCTCCAGCCCCACTCAGGCTGAGGACTCATGGATGTCAAAGCTGGCAGAAAACGAATTGGCACCTGAGGTGGCGGAGTCGGTGCATTTCAGTGGCTGGGTCAAAGACGGCCGCGGGCTCGGCTTGCTGGGCGGCATCCCCGCCGCAGCTGCTCGAGTGCCCCAGCACGGTCGTCACTCGGCACGTCCGTGTTACCGGACGCTGCAGGATCGCAATCAGCGGCGAGGTTTGGGCAGGACGTCTGCCGCAGCTGCTGCGGCGTCAGCGGCGGCGTGGCATCAAGCGCTTACAAGAGCCTGCCGTACCCGGAGACAGGGATTGCGTAACACTGCCTGGGTCCCTCAGCGACCTGGAAAGACTGCTGGACCGAATGGTATGCCGAGCGGCGCTGGGGGTTTGGACAAGCAGTGGATCTCAGCACTGTCAGGGGCGTCGCGAACAGGCCGCCAGCGAGATGTGCAGATTTCTGTGGGGTGTTTGTACTCGAAGACTGCAGAATGATCAAAAAGCATCAAGCTCCAGGCAATATATGGATTAGCAATCGGGACTTCGTCGTGCAACTTGTCGTGCAAGTCGTTTACGCAACGCAATTCGCTTTGCGCTCGTCAGTATTGCAGCGGTATTGCAGCAAAGGCGTGTTTGCGGTGTTTGAGGGGCTGGGTTGTGGCGAGCAAGTCTGAATTCAATTCAAGCTGAATACCAATTCAGACTTCAGCTTGAGAGATCAAACAAGCAAGCAAGCAGACGCGATCTCAGAGAGGTTGATGAGGATTACTGGTGCTGTCCCGTGAGATGCGAGGGCAATGTGCATCATGAGGTGTTTCAAACAATGCGCGCACGAAGCCTGACAGAGGGCACCTGAGCTGCGAATGTTATCGCGACGCTCTATCTGTGAGTGCACAACCTGGCAACAGGCTGGACGGCATTTTCCGCCTTGCGCAGTACGTTGTGTAGGACCGAACGCGGTCAAAGATGCTTATCGCCTGACGCAGGCGCGGTCGGCTTCTTGTGCGTGGCCGCACTGCTGATCAGCGCACTTTGGCGCCGCTCAGCGGCCTGGCAGCTGGTGACCGAGCCTGCCGGACACAGAGACCCATATGCAAATTTCACGGGTGCGGCAGCGAACAGGACGGCACTGAGGAGCCCGCAGCAGCCCAGCGGCAGCGGCGCCCACCGGCCCCGCAGGCCGCGGCTTGGCAGCGCCAGCATGGGATCCAGCGATGGTGCACGGTGTCACAGCCATGGCGACTTGAAGCAGCAGCCTGCGGCAGCTGCGCAGGCGGGGGCGGCTGGAAAGCCGCATCGCCCCGCAGCAGCAGCCGCAGAAACAGCAACAAGATCAAAGGCAGCGGCAGCAGAGGCAGCAGGGATGACCCTGGATCACGTGCTGCTGGAGGGCCGCTTCAGCAGGCAGCCTGGTGCCGTCCAGTTCGAGTGGCCGCTCAGCACGATCAGGTGAGCGAACTCAGGGGACAAACTGGTAGCTGCATGGTGCCGCTGCAGTGCGGGGCATTCCCGCAGTGTAGCGAGCACATGTCTTGCACGTCTCCGGCAAGCCGCTGCAGGGCTGCGCCTCCGCCGCACAACTGCTGTCCAACATGGTGTGCCTGCTGTTAGCGTACTCCTAACATAAGGGGGCTTGACAGTACCTTGTTGTTGCGTCGCAGGGCGCGGTTTGAGGCGACATCGATCGCGATGCGCCTGAAGCTGCTGAGCGGCGGCAGCGACTACTGTGCCGTTCGATTGGACGGGGGCCGCCCAGAGGCTGTGCACGTGAGCGCGGCGTCAGACGCCAGCCTGCCCCTCTTTGACAACCTGGCACCAGGCCCGCACGAGGTGCGTAATTGATGACGTTATGCTGCCTGAAAGTATCCATTGTTCAATTTGAGTAGCTGAGGCACCGTCAATGGCAGCGCGAAGTCACACAGGCGGTGGAACACGCTAGGCGGTGAAGTTGTCGCCTGAGCGTACGTCAACAGAGCAAGCGCAGCTATGCTGTGCTCCCGAGACTTCTGGATGTACTGATGGGATAATGGATGGGATTCCAATTCGGCAGGTGTCCATCACTAAGCGCACAGAGTCGCATGCGGCGACGGCGGAATTCTCAGGCTTTGACCTCGGTCCCCGAAATGCGACGTGCCTGCACTGTGCCGGCAGAATGCTCAAGGTGCGCGCTTGCACATCCCGGATGGTGGGTGCTGCACTCTTGGTCATTGCCTGCGGCTCGTTGATCATGCTGATGACGCCGCTGCTTTCCCCCTGGAATTCATGTGGAGCGGCAAACTGCCCTTGCTTCTGTGCCCCGCAGGCGCCGCAGCCGCGGACCCGCTGCATTGAGATCATAGGTGCGCTTTTTCTGAAGTGCGCTTCTGCTGACCAGCGCATAGCGGTGTTGCATGCTCCATCATATGTGGGCTGCGGTACATGATCGGCGCTGCGGCCACAGGTTTGCGTCCCACCTGATCACAATCGGCCACTGCAAATTATGTTTCTCCACAGGCGACTCCATCTCTACCGGGTTTGGAAACCTGTGCGCGAATGAGCACAGCCACTACACGCCGGCCACACAGAATGCAGACATGTCCTATGGGGCAATTGCCGGCCGCGCTCTGAAGGCAGAAGTGCGCATAATCGCTTGGTCAGGTACGCAGCCAGCAGCAAGGCAGCATGTCGTGTCACTCACGAGCTCGCAACTACACCTGGCATAAAACATAAATGGCTGGGGGTGAAGTTTCTGGTGATCCGACCTGGATGCAATGCGTCGAATGTTACAGACAAACAACACGCTGCTGCCGCAGGCAAGGGGCTGTTCAGGAACTCAGACCACGGCACAGAGAACACGATGCCACAGCTGTGGAACCGGACGCTGCCGACCTGGCGGCCGGAGGAGAAATGGACGTTTGCGAATTGGGCGCCGCACGTTGTGGTCATAAATCTGATGACCAACGACTATGTGAGCTGCCTTGTCGTCCAGGCCAGCATGTCAGTTTCATTCAGCCCTAGATCACAGCACCATACAAACGTCGTACACACGGCTCTCTGAATGCAAGCTCTGGCATCCTGCTGCAGTGCCATCCCCTGGCCGATTGACCTTCTTCTATCCTACCGCAGGCGCCACCTCCGCCTGACGCCGCAGACATGCGGGAAGCATGGACAGGTCAACACCTACCTCCTCGTCTGAACAAGGCAGATGAGCTGTGTGGTACTCTCAGGTTGCAAATCTGGTGTTGCTGACGACATGACTGCACTGCAGAATTTCTGAGGCGGATACGGCGCATCTACCCTGCAGCAGCCATCATCACCACGCTGGGTGCGTGCATCACTGCACGCGTCACTTTTGATTGTGCGCTTGGACCACTCTGCCCATGAGAACCGGGTCGACCAATAAAACCCACCAACTGATACCATCTTGTGCCGCAGGTCCGATGCTGAGCGACGACTACCCGCCGCAGTATCCGGGTATGTTGAGAAATGCGCGAAGGGTGTTGCGCCAGGTGATAGAGAGCATTCGGGATGACAACGTCACCATGCTCGAGTTCCCGCAGCAGTACTCCCTCGACCTGCCCCTTGGCTGCCAGGGTAGGTCGCACACGCCGCCATCCCAGTTACAGCCATGTCAGACCGCCGCCACGGCCTCATGATGTGGCACTTCCCCCCGATATTGAGCTTTGTGAGTCTCATTCAGCGCCCCAGTATGCTGCAGCGGCCACAAAACATCTGGCCATTCCTCAATTGCAGGGCACCCTTCGGTCGCGGTTCACAGGGTCATGGCGAAGCATCTGAAGGCGGCAGTGCGGGACGCTACTGGATGGTGACTGTGTACACTAGCTATGTACTGCACATGCTTGCATGCACAATGCGGCGGTTGGCGTGTTTCTTTTTGTCTGCTGTTGTTTTCTACAGTAGAAATCAGAAGCTTGGTGTTGGTCTGCTTACAACTAATTGTAATCAATTAGCACCTTCCTCTTCTCGTCACTGACGGCTGAACACACCAGCCTCAGGCTTGCAGACGTCACCAATCAAAGCAACAACTTGAATATCCTCCGTCAACGCTCTCAACAGTGCAGACTGAACTGACGAGTCAATTCTCAACAGCGGTTCGAAAAGCGGCAGATGCACCCCTGCCGCATGGCACACTCCTTGCCATCAGGAGTACAGGCGGCCGGAGACGCGGCCGAACAGGTCGTTGACGAAGAAGCAGGGCGTGGCCGCGTCCATGAGGTTGACCTGCATCCAGCAAACCGCTTGCTTGCAAAGATCACAATTTAAATAATGTTTCCACTGCGGCACACTGCTGCCCCCCCAATGTTTCCTGGTGACACTCAGAGGGGCTTGGGCGTTGAGGCTTGTCACTGCATCAGGAATCAGAAGTCAGGGGCAGACCTGCGGATCGAGGCCGGTGGCGAAGCCGACGATGACGCACACGCCCAGCACCAGCGCCGCATAGCTGCTGTCGATGGCCACCTGCACGACGCAGTGGGGGATTCTTTTGGCAGGGCTTCGATGGATTGTCAGCCTCAAGAAGTGAATTTCAGTCTCCTTCTCATGCTGGAGCAGCGAGATGACAGCCAGCAACGTCGAGCAGCTGGAGTGCCTGGCCCCATCCTCTGGATCTACCACCCGCGAGCATGGCTAGCAGACCGGGCAGGTGTCAGAGGAGCAGAGGGTAGAGGTAAAACCTCGTGTTTCCGCGCGAGGCGCAGCACCGCCTTGAGCACCGCATCCACGTTGATGCCGTCCGGGCTGTCGATGCGGCACGCTCTGCGTGCATGACCAGGAGCAACCATCCGACAGCCTTTCCTATTCAAGAGCGTCTTGAACATGCCACATCGCAGGGAATTGTCATTATGGCACACACAAAACACACAAAGCACTGATGCTTCGTAGGGTGACGGGTGCCGAGTGAACAGCTCTGTGCAGCGCCGCGCAGGCAGGGCTTGCTATGGAAAGCAGACAGCGTTGGGTGGCGGCAGAGCAGGGGTGGCGGTGGCGCACCGTCGGAACAGGTGGATCATGTCTGAGGTGAAGCCCTCGCGGTCGGGGCACAGGGCGTTGTCTCCCATCAGCAGCAGCAGCTCCGCCGCCCGTTCCCCCCTCCCTACGGCACACCGATTGATGATTGGCGACGATTCATCAGTTCCAAGCACCAAATCAAAGATAGAAGTCCTGCGCTTACAAACGCGGTGTTGTCGCCATCAGCAGCAGCAGCCCCCCCCTGCCTGCAGATGTTGCAACTAACACACACTGGGGTCAGCCTGCAAGTTGAATTCAGCACAGGCCACAGTGCAGCACCTTCTTTTCCCTCACAACCCAGGCCCTCGATCACTTCAAATGAGCGAGCAAAACAAAACACCGTCCCAGGGCAGGACCCTCATCGGTGGATGAAACGCGAGACAGGCGCGAACGGCAAGAGAAGAAGGGTACTGGCCAGGAGATGAAGTGGTCGGCGCACGGCTGCTCCCGAGCTAGGAGCCTTGCCAGCGGAGCTGGCGGCGAGCAAGGGGACGCAGAAACTCGTCTGTTCCAATCGTATATATCAAGACGGACAGAGTCCCTACCCGAGGAGATGGCGTGGAGGAAGGAGATGAAGTGGTGGCGTGCGGAGGGCGTGAGCTCCTCCGCTAGCCCAAAGTCCAGTAGCGTCATTTGCATCGCCACGCGCTTGCCTTCGCCCGCCGCCGCCGCCAGCGCTGCCAGATCCGTCTTCTCCCCCTCCTGTGACAGCGCCAAGAGCGTGCCTCAGCTCAGTGGCGCTTCATATGCCTGCGGTTGCATGCAGGTTGGACAGCAAGCGAAACAACAGGTGCTTGCGTGGCCGCTGTATCCTCTGCGGGATGCAGCAGCGGCGTACCGCGGCGGACTGCTGGCAGATGAAGATGTTGCCGGGGTGCAGGTCCGTGTGCACAAAGTTGTCCACCAGCAGCATCTTCAGGTATGCGTCCACGCCCAGGCCGACCACCTGGAGGAAACAGGTTATCACTACAATCACACTTTGATTATACAATGATTAGATTCACCATACGCTTTGATTCAACTGTTCACCTTTGTGCATGCCCAGGCCAATGCCTGGAGCACCTGGCTCATGAAGGACGACCGCGACAGCTGTGCAGCACGTGTCAGGATGCAGCCAAGGAGCGAGGGAGGGGCGGGGAAGGGCACCTGGGTGTTGAAGGGCGCGGGGCGGCGGATGAACTGCTCGACGCTGACGCCGGGCTGGAAGGATTCCACCAGCACCGCCGCCGACACCCACGGGTCCTGCACGCCGCCACAGCGCAGGTCTCGGCATCGAGAAACATTGGCGAACAATCACCATGTATGCGCCCTCCTGCGGATGCTGCAGCTCCTGCACGCCACCAACGACTATATGCACAGGGCACATAAGCTGTTTGCCGTTTTTATGCAGTCCGCCTCACAGGGCAACTGCTGGCCGATCTTGCCGCGAGAAATGGACACCAAAGCAAGAAAGCCGAGAAGAGTCGCCGACATCGTCAAGATGCCGTCGCGGGAGGGGGCGCACCGCGGGGCGGGGCACAATGATGGAGAACGCTCGAATTTTCAATTGCAACTGCAGATCGTGAGCTGCCGACATGTATTGCCGCAGGAGGGGCACGCGGGGTGAGAGTACACACCACGGGCTGGGGCGCGGTGATGGAGGAGGCCATGGACCGGAAGTTGTGCAGGAAGCGGCGCAGGTGGGCCGCCTCCACCCGCAGGTCCGCCTGCGCCGTCATAGTGTTGCTGAACTGGCTGACGCTCTGCTCCAGGCTCAGCCCCTGCGGTGCATGAGTTAAACTGTTCATAGGGTGTGCCGTCATCGTGTGCTATCATCGTGTTGCTGAACTGGCACACGCTCTGCTCCAGGCTCAGCCGCTGCAGTGTGGGTTCACGGAAATTGTCGGGCACTATGTCAGCAGAGGCTCTGCCGTCATCATGATGCTGGACTGGCTCACGCTCTGCTCCAGGCTCGGTCCATGTGGCCATGGAGCAGACAGGGGCGCCAGAATTTGTCCTTCCGATGTGCTTCTCGTCCTGTTGCATCCTACACCCTTTTCCGATGCTCAGTGGGCTCAACAGAGCTGCAGGGTCGCAGGGCACACCAACTGTGAGAAATGCCAAAGCACATGGTTGCGACCACAAGTCACCACACCAGACAGCGCTGTCTGCATGCCCAGCATGCGCCCACCTTGAGGGCCTTGAACTTGGAGGTGGCGCGGGCGAGGGGGATGAGGAGCTGGAAGTCCTGGACTATGCTAAGCTCCACGCCAGGGTGCCGCACCTTGACCGCCACCGGCCGCGTCCGCCCGCCCACCGTCAGCACCGCCTTGTGCACCTGCGCACGGGAGTTTCGGGGGTTGCACTCGCGCTGAAGCTGCAGATCCTGAAACAGCCGGCCGGCATACGCGTCGCGCGCCATCAGGGTGGCTCCTCCGAGCGGCTGCTGGGAGTAGGGCACAACCTCCAGATGTGCAGCTGCGCCAGGCACCACCAGTGGTGCGTCTACCCCCATGTTCACCACAGAGCTGGTCGATGTGGTTCCCGGATCGCCCGGCACAACATCCGTGTTGTTCCCACCCCGGCACCGGCAGGGCAGCACCAGCGCTGCACCCGAAAATGGCCGTGCAGTTCTCGACTGAGTGCCGCCACCTGCAGCTCAACCTGGCACTTGCCTGCGCGATGCTGGCGGACGCAAGCGGCTGCTCCTCGAAGCTGTCGAAAATGGCCTCGATGGGGTGCCCGAAGGAGCGCTCAACCTGCTCGCGCGTCGCCGCGTACGAGTGCTTTGGCGCGTCCTGCTGCAGCGCCGTCAGAATCTCGCACAGGTCCTGCACAGCTTAGCCGAAGGAACGATCAGGAGCAGGTCGAGACTCGCGCACCAATTGCGCGGGCGTCGATCCGCAGCTCTGGCGGACACATGGGGCAATATGGGGGCCGCACTTCCGAGCTGTGCCATGCGAACCTCCTCTTGATGCACACTTCCTGTTCCTGGTCAGCCAGCACAGGGTCGTGGAGGGAAAGCCTCCTCAATCGTTCAAACATGCAAGCGCCTGGCAGCTTTTGTTCGCCCGGACTCCCAGACTGCGACGACATTTCACCTCGGGCAGCAGGTCGGGCCGGGGGCTGGCCTACTTGCCCCACTTGATGAAAGGCGCAGCTTGCGGCTGAAAGGTTTGTGAGTGAGCTCAAATTCGCAACGAAAGGAGCCTCCAGCGCACCTCGGGCAGCAGGTCGGGCCGGGAGCTGGCCCACTGGCCCCACTTGATGAAGGCGGCGCCACTGTTGCGGCAGCCAAACAGCAGCAGGTTGAAGGCCGCTCGCCGCAGCGCCGCGCCCCGTGGCGGCTCCGCCTGCCCGCTGCTCTCCGCCAGCACCTCCTGTGGCAATGACAGTCCAGCTGGAGTCAAGCTTGACATTTGCACCTGACACTCTCCCGCTGCAGCTGCCAAACACAATAAGCAGCCGCGCCATGGTCGCCTGTCCGACCCCCGAGGACCGCACGCTGTTTTTGGTTGCCTCACAGATGTTTCTCTTCTGCACGCAGTTTTGCAGCGTGAATGTCAATTTCAGTGCAGGCACAGCTGCTGCACGGCAAAGCAATCGCTCATCAGCATCTCGGACTCCAGCACCGCCCACCTCGACGGTGTTGGAGGGCTTCGGCACAGACGGCTGGACTGGCGCCATGCTACTGGCGGGGCCGACATCGACGCCACCATCGGCCGTGACAACCGCCACCGGCGCCTCTGTTGCCGCTGTGTATACGTCGTCCGCAGCCTGTGCATGCGCCGCTGACACTCAGCGGAGAAAGAAGGTCCAGCACAACAAAATTCGATGTGTGCAAGTGAGTGGAACCCTGATTGCAGGCGTGATGAGGTCCCGCTGAGGTGCCGCGCGTTAATTCAAGTCTGCTCGACAGCAAGGGCCTGCCCCACATAAGCCAACGACGCCAAGCACCGAGCGCCGTCCCGGCCTCAAAACATGCCTACCATGTGTGCGGGCAGGCAGGCCGCGACGAGCAGCAGCGGCACGCCCAGCAGCAGGAACGGCGCAAACACGACAAGCAGGAAGACCGCGCGGAAGAAGAGCTGCAGTCGGTCGCCGGGCGTGAGCGGCGCGTCCTGCCGCCGCAGGTGGTCTGCTCGGCCGTACAATGCCGCCATTGGCTCGCTGTCCTGGAAGGCCGGCCGCAGCGCCTACGCACACAAGGACTGTTTTGAGCAGCTAACTTTAGTAGTAGTGAGCCGCTGCAGGTGGTCCGCTGAGCCATATGCTGCCGATATCAGCTCGCTGTCCCTGGAGGCCAGCCCCATTGCCTGCACAGAGAAGGCGCACCACCTGGAAGTCGCACTGGGAGGTGAGCCTGTCCAAATCAATGCCGATGGTGAATTCGTGCAAGCCCTCTGCGGATGTGCAGGCACGTGCAATGTGGATGCGCCAGGGACAGTGCGGCCTTGAAGGCTCGACACGACCTCTGCCCTGCGTCCTGCTGTATGGTACCTCAATTCGTCCGAACAACAGCGACAGGGGCCGACAGCGAGCACAGCACCTTCTGCCCTGGTGCCAGCGGCGCAATGGCGACAGCGCCGCCTGCTGGCTGAAGTGACCGGCTGGGGAGCGCGGCCTCTGCGGACGCGGCTGAGGGTCCAGCTTCGTCCGCCGTCGACATTGGCAGGGCGCTGCCTGCAGTGCATGGCAGAATGCGCATTTGCTGGGGCGTTGGACCCTCGGCACCGAGCTTGCTGTATGCGAGCGTGCAGAAACCGACCCCGGCACAGCACGCCAAGCTGCACCACGTCACTAACAATAAATTTATCTGCGCTCAAGATCCAAAATGAGATCCAAGACAAAACAGGGTCGCCTACATGGTGGTGCAGGGATCAGGGTTTTGAGGGCGGCTCGCAATACCTGTCGGCGGCGTCGCCGGCTGCCGGAAGTCGAAGGACTCCGAGGCGCTGTCCACAAGGCCGCCCGCGTCTGACGCATCGCTCGCCGCCCCCAATGCGGCAGGCGCTGCGTCCGCCGCGACCTGCGCCGCCGCCCGCTGCACCAGCTGCCGGCTGACCTCCGCCAGCTCCTCCTTGGAGCGCACCTGTGTTTCAGCAGGGAATCTTGATCAAGCATCGTGAGTTTCAACCTAGCAGGCAGTCTAGTAATTCAGAAGAAGAGAGAATGCGGCTGCGGCTGCTGGCTTACCTACGCAAGCTCCTCCTTGAGCACACCTGAGACGTCAAATCAAGGAAGCCGCAAAGCATCATAGACTACATTCAGATCCAGAGGCAGCTGACATTCGGAAGCCCAGATGCTTTGGTCGATCAGAGGCTGGAAACATGCAGCCGCCGGCAGACTATAACATTCTAGCGCACCGTCAGCAGGTGGCTGGTGGCATACATCGGCTCCACGTCCGGCGTCCTCAGCCCCGCGGCGAGTCCGTCGGAATCCTCGGCAGTCCCTGCAGCTGGAAGGGATAGTCTTTTGGCAGTTGGTGCGAAGGACATCAGGCCTGCATCGACAAGCTCAGTAGCGGTTCGGGTCGGGCAGCGTGGGGGGTTTTAGACATGGGCTGCTGCACGGCGAGCAGCCCCAGCACAACTGCGCAGCGGCTGCGAACCAACCTGCCGGCGTCGGTCTGGAGCCACTGCGGTGCCGGCTGCGCCGCTTGCTGCCGGGGGCACAGGTTGCCGCAGCCACGGCTCCGCCCCTGGCTGCTGCTTCGCCGGCGGCCAGGGCGCCCGCCGCCAGCGGCTGCGCTGCTGGAGACGCGCTGGCAGCCTGCCGTCGAACTGCTTCCTGCAGCGGCGCTGACGGCAGCACATTGGCGGACGCGCCGGCGGCGCCCTCCGGCTTTGAAAAGTCCGGCTCCTGAACTGTGCGCTTCTTCGGGATGGCGACGGAGCCCCAGACGTTGATGCCGCTGTCGCCGCTGCCCAGGCCTATGGGTATGGCAAAACATTGGCAGGTGCATCACGGTGCACCAGCTGCCAGGACAACCTCCACATAGCAAGAATGAACTTGCCTCAGAAGGACTCATTGCTGGTGCGGACCGAAGAGACACGATGGCTTTCAGAGGAAGTGACGGACATGATTTTACAGAGCACCGACCTGCGAGGAGGGCGCCCGGCCACAGCGACTCCGGCACGCCTGCCGAGGCTTGCGCGCCGCCGCCCTTCGCCGTGGCGAAGGACAGCAGGCGCTGCACGTCGGCAACCGCGCCAAGCGGCGGCCGTTCCCGCAGGTCGCCCAGCAGCGGCGCCACGCGCTGCGCCGCCCACTTGTGGCGCGCCCTGAACGCCGCCTCCGTCTCCGGCCCCGTCCTCAGGCGGCCTGCGGCAGCGCAGCTGCTTTGTTCAGTGCAAGGACCATGGCAGCTGGAATGTCGTGGCTTGACACATCAGCAGCAGCTCCTGTGACAGACTGTGAGGATGAGGAGCGGCCAAAACATCGCATGCCAAACCCTGGTAGGCGGCAGAACAACTAGCTGAGCCGCCAGAGTTCCGGCGTGCTCGCGCTGTATTTCTGTTGCTGGAAAAGAAAGCGGCCTCACCCGTGGCGGCGCGGCGCGCCGTCTGCGCGTAGCCAGAGGAGATGGCCAGCGACGTCGCCAGCGCCTGCAGCGTGCGGAAGGCGCGCGTGTCCGCGTGGCGCAGCGCCACCAGCCCCGCCGCCATCAGCGCCGCCGCTACGCAGCACTCATGCAGCGCCTGCGCCGCGGCCTTGCCCTCTGCGGGCACCGGCAGGTCGAGTGAAGGAGGTGGGACAAGCACTGCGATTTCATAGTGCTGGCGTCAGCGCGTCTGGTGCCTGCAATGGGCCATCCAGCGAGATGGCAGCAGATGCTGCAGAATGTCAGAGCTTGGCTGCTTTCTGGTCAAGACGGAAACTGAGGCCGGACACTTGTGCGCGCACGTTTGCGCAGGGCGTCATGCTCGCCGAGGTTGACGTGCAGCGACGGCCGGCCCGGCAGGTGCCACCCGCGGCTGGCGGCGCTGCGGCGGCCCGCCACAAAGACGCTGGACACCATGCCGGCGACCGCCATGTAGGACAGCCATGGCAGCGAATGCTCCGGGAACAGCAGCCCCAGAAACGCGAGCGCTGCGGTATTCTTTGTCGTGACCAGCGCCCCTGCAGATGTTGACGCGATTGACGAATGCGAAAGGTATTGGGTGCGACCGTAGGCGTCGTTGCTTGAGAAAGCATACTGGACGTGGGCCCCGCCCCCAGGCCCTGCAGCTGAGTCCCCGCATTGCCGCCACATGCTTTGGGCTTCAAACCTCAAGAACATGCGCATGGTGGGCGACTCACGGTCTGCCGCTGGCGGCACACGGCGGGCGCTGCTGCCGCTGCCGCGGTGCTGCGCCGCCTCGGAACCAGCGCGCACGCTGAAGAGCTGCAGCTGCACGTCCGGCTGCGCCGTCAGGCCATGCTTCAGCTGCAGCGCCAGCGGGAAGTCCACCTCGAAGTCGCCAAACTTCAGGCCAGCGTGCTGCCATAAGCCCTGCTGGTGCTGCTGGCCTGCCGGCTGCCCGCTCTCTTCAGGCCTGCGAGGCAACAGCAGCGGGTGCTGCATCAGTCAGCACCGGTGCACAGGTACCGTCAATGTGCCCCAGTGCACTCCTGCAGCATGCCGGGAGGGTGCAAGCCAGCTTGTACAGAAGATAAGGTCCTGCGGAATCGTTGGTGTGCGCAGGCACCTGCGCAGAGGCTCATGCAGGCGCGATGTGCCGGCGTTGAGCCGCAGTGGGTCCCAAGCCAGCGGCGCGAGTGCACGCGCGAGTTTTGCGGCACAACCGCCCGGGAGCCTAGTTTTCTTCGTCTGCTTGCTGCCGCTGCGATCCGCGAACAGCCGCGACAGGTCAAACCCCGCTCCTCCCTGCGGCTTCAGGCTGCCTGCCATGCAATTGGGTGGACCAAACCTGAGACCCAGGGCGAGCCCTCTTTCAGACTGCTGTATTTGGATCGCCTTCCGATCAGAAAACTCAGGAGGCGTGACGGATTTTTCGGCAGTGCAGCTTGTTGTTGAACTCCCGACAATTTACCGAAACTGGCAGCCACAAGTGACGGGCCCGGCAGCAAGCTCGACAGCGAGCAGCAAGGTCATGGCGACACCTTTCAAGACTTGTGATGCAGCATCCTGCACGGCCTGGCTGGGCAGAGGCCCCTGTTACTCATTCTGACCTGGTGCCAGGTCACACCAGATTTACGTGGCCGGGGTTTGCTACACGCCCAGCCTCACCTGAATCGAGGGAACTACATCCGGGGATAAGGCTGTTGCTACTTGACATCGCAGCGCACTTGAAGTGCACGGTTGCCGCCATGGGAGCCGCACGCAGGGCCGTTGCCGGCCTGCTGCGCAAGGCTGCTTCCACGACGCGCACTGGCTCAACCGCCGAAGCGTCCCTGGCATCGCCCCTGGCGCGCCTGGGCAATTGTGCAACCTCTCCCGCGGCCTTTGTGCCTCGGCGAACTTTCCTGACAGGCGTGACAGGCGAGTCGGTGCTTCAGCAGCCGCGATTCGTTACCGTCTGGTCTTTGATGGGCATGTCGTGCACGTCACTGAACTCTATGGCGCAGCAGTTACTGATGCGCTCTTGCCAAACGATATGATGACATGCTTAGAAACGAGCTTGCAGCTGATCTGACTGCCATCGCTGAACAATCGAAATTTGTCGTTGTACTCGGGGCTGCCTGACCGGAAAAATCGATCGGCTGCACACAGGCCGCAGCTTCCAGATTGTGCCGACGCTTGGCGCCGTCGCCGGCCCTTTCAGCTCCAGCGCCGGCAGCAGCCGCCATATCAGCGTGGCCAGCCTGCAGCCCAGCGATGTGTACGTTCTGCTGCCGCACCGCTGATTCTCAATGCCCTCGATGCGCTTGCGATTAGGCTACGTGTCGAATACACCATGTTGTTGGCTCATTCCACCGTCTGTCAGGGCCGCGCTGTCGCCTCCAGCATCACCATCCATGTGCCGGCTGCAGGTTTGCGCCGCGGCACAACAGCGCCACCCAATCGGAGGTGCAGGACATGGTGAAGGCGGTGGGCTTTGACAGCGTCGACGCCCTCATCGACGCCACTGTGCCGACCGCCATTCGCCGCGAGGCAATGGACCTTGGCGAGTACACCAAGGGCTTCACCGAGAGCGGCATCCTGGACAAGCTCAAGTGCGCGCCGTGCATGCCCCTTCAGATCAGTTACCGCTGCATTCACAATTCCACACTCGCCAGCTCTGCTACCAGATGTTGCGCTTGGCTCTTCATCGGCGGCCCCCATGACACCCTCTGCAAAGATGTCGTATGCTAGCCCTCCCTGCACCGGTTCTGTGCATGCGCAGTATTCTCACAGCTCCTTCACACAGCTCATATGCTTCATGCACATGTGGCTGCAGGCAGCTGGCGTCCAAGAACAAGGTGCTGAAGTCGTACATCGGCATGGGTTACTACAACACGCACCTGCCGCCCGTCATCCAGCGCAACCTGCTGGAGAACCCGGGCTGGTACACGCAGTACACGCCCTACCAGGCGGAGATCGCCCAGGGCCGGTGCGTTGCTGGCAAGGCACTGCGCAGCCTTGAAGTCATGGCAGCTGACAGGCTGCTGCCGCCAGCAGGTCACAAGTGATGCTTGCCTGCAAAGCTGGCCAAAGCTGGCGGCATGCTCCACGCTTGCAGCTGGTTGAGCCGCCAAACTGACTTCCGGAAAGGAGCAAGCCCTGCTGCGCCCCGCAGGCTGGAGTCGCTGCTGAACTTCCAGACGATGGTGACAGACCTGACGGGCATGCAGCTGTCCAACTCATCGCTGCTGGACGAGGGCACCGCCGCCGCGGAGGCGATGACCATGTGCTCTGCGCTCGCGCGCGGCAAGAAGACCACCTTCCTCGTCTCGGTGAGCCATCCATATGCAGCATGGCGCATGCCACATTCCCATTCGCAGCATGTTCGTCTGTGGCACATGCCAGATGTGCGGCATCATCTTGGTGGTCTGGCAGAGAGAAGCACGGGACGCGTTGTGCCTCGCGTACAACTCCAAGGTCCGACAGCTGCCTGAGCACAACGATGCAATTGCAACACCAGCACTGAGGCCACATGCCCAGGTTCGCAATGCACACCCTTACCGCCGCGTGGACGCTACTCCGCGCAGGACAAGTGCTTCCCGCAGACCATCGCCGTGTGCAAGACGCGTGCGGACGGGCTGGGCCTGACCGTCAAGGTGGGCGACGAATCGACCTTCGAGTACGGGGACGATGTCTGCGGCGTGCTGGTGCAGTACCCCGCCACCGACGGCCGCGTGCTCGACTACTCGGTGAGTGGCGAAGGAGTGCACGCATTCAATTGTCTGAATGAAGAAGGTAATCACAGACAAGAATCGCAAGGCAAGGTGTGGAATGCGCACACGCCAAGATCCGAGAAGATGGTGCAGTGCATCTGAGGCGCACACATATCAGGCATGCGGTTGCGCTCACCATTAGTCAATCCCATCTGCAGGGCGTGGTGGAGAAGGCGCACGCGGCCAAGGCTAAGGTGGTGGTGGCTACCGACCTGCTGGCGCTGTGCAGCCTGAAACCGCCGGGCGAGTGGGGCGCCGACATCGTCATCGGCTCCGCGCAACGCTTTGGCGTGCCCATGGGCTACGGCGGCCCGCACGCCTCCTTCCTGGCGACCGCGGAGGAGAACAAACGCATCATGCCCGGCCGCATCATTGGTGTGCGCGCCCCCTTCTGTGGTTGCTGCCCACGAGTGCCAGCATCACCGAGCGACATCACGAACCACGAAGAGATCCAGCACTTGCTAGCGCATTCAGGGCAGTCTTCAATGCACAGCGCCACACATTCTGGTGCTGACCTCCCTGCGCATTTGCAGACGCCTGGTCTGCCAATTGGTCTGTTGACGATCCTTGCAAATGGCTTGCAGGCGTCAGCAAGGACGCGCAGGGGGCGCCAGCGCTGCGCATGGCCATGCAGACGCGGGAGCAGCACATCCGGCGTGACAAGGCCACCAGCAACATCTGCACTGCGCAGGTCAGTACATTCTTGTTCATCCACCACCAGCAGCTTGGCAGCAGACTGAGATCACCGGGTTTTGTCTGCTCCCTCATCTCGTCTGCCTCGCAAAGCCTTACAATGCAGCGCAGAGGCGAACCACCTGCGCTGAACCCTGCGTCTTGTGCACCCTGCAGGCGCTGCTGGCCAACATCTCAGCCATGTATGCGGTGTACCACGGGCCGGACGGCCTGAAGCAGATCGCCGACCGCGTGCACGGCCTCACCGCCGTGCTGGCAGCAGGTGCGCCGAGCACACAGCATGATGCACTCGCCTTGAATCCACATCACATGCTCGTTTTCGTGTTCACTCCGTGCTCCTACCCAATGGCCTGCTTGCAGCCTCCCGCAGAGGAATGGAGCCTGGCCTCCCTGTGTGACACCCTAGGATCATGCTGCCTTTGCAAATGTGCAGGCGCGGAGAAGCTGGGCCACAAGGTGGCGAAGGAGCCCTTCTTCGACACCGTCCGCATCCAGGTGCGCCTGCGCGTGCATCACACCCGCGCTGGCTATGTATGCCCTTCTCAGCAAGGCGATGCTGGCGCTGATCGCATGCGCACTGGTGCCCCAAGGACTGCCAAGCCTGCAAGGCACATCCCAGCAGCAGAACAGGGGTCCAGCTGCTCGGTGTGTCAGGAGGGAGGGAAACCGGTCGCCCGATCATTGCTCAATCCCCACAAAGGAGCGCACTTTTTCTGTCTCGAAGGTGGATGGCGCGGCGAAGCTGGTGGCGTCAGCGGCGGAGCAGGGCGTCAACCTGCGGCTGCTGGACGACAGCAGCGTCACCATTTCCCTGGACGAGACGACCAGCATCGCCGACGTGGACCACCTGCTGGCGGTACTCAACAGCGGCAAGGCTGCCGACTTCTCGGCCGAGTCCCTCGCCGAGTCGGTGAGCTGCACATCTGCTCTACGAGGATGCCAACATCATCTGTAATGCGTGGAGCTGCTCTCTGCCGGCATGTGCTCCGGCGCGCCCGAGCATTGCTCACACTTGATGCTCTGCTGAGTGCTGCCAGCTGGCTGCAGTTCCAGTGGCCGCAGCTCGCTCTCGTGATAGCAGCTCTCCTTCCACGCCGGTTGTTCTGCTGCTGTCGCTGCGCCGTCCTTCTCAGCCTCCTGATGACATGGCGGCAGGCAGATGAGCAGCCGGGTGACGTCCGGCGCATCATGTGGGAGATTCTGCTGTCTGTGAGACTAAGCAGTGGGGAGTATAATGCCCTGCTGTTGTTCCCTTGGTTTGAGCCGGCCGCCGCCGTACATGCGCGGGTGGAGGAGCAGCTGGGCGGTTTCTGCCGCACCATGTGGTCCTGTCATTGCGCCCAGTATCTACAGGTTTACTGAGAGGAATTCGATGATGTGGCGGCAGGTGGAGGAGCAGTTGGGCGACTTCCGGCGCACGAGCGACTACCTGCAGCAGCCCATCTTCAACATCTACCACTCGGAGCACGAGATGCTGCGCTATCTCAAGCGCCTGGAGAACCGGGACCTGTCGCTGTGCCACTCCATGATCGCGCTGGTGCGCTCGGCGTTCTGACCTTCTGATCTGCATGTCAGCCATGCTGGCTCCTGTGCCGGGCATGCGCTGCATGTGTGCGTCCACCTCGCAATGCGACAGGAAGCACATCCTGCTGAACACGACCACTCGCGTACGGCATCAAGCGACGACTCTGGGACATGCGTGCTGCAGGGCTCCTGCACAATGAAGCTGAACGCGACGGCGGAGATGATGGCGATCACGTGGCCCGAGTTTGCCTCGCTGCACCCCTTTGTGCCGCTGGACCAGGCGGCGGGCTACCTCGAGATGTTCGAGGTGGCCCCCCTTCCTCCCTCGATGGCGTGTCGGATACATGTTGCAGCACGAAGCAGCGCCCTGCTCTGCCGCGTCAGACGACAGCTGCCCTGACGCCAAGTCCGCACCTACCGCCGCAGGGTGGCACACTCAGGCCGCGAAAACCTCTCGACCCTTGCTCGAATATTGCAAGAATATTGCAAACACCAAGCCTGTCGTCTCACATACACCGACCTGACGTCATGCTCCGCCGCTGCGCCACAGGACCTGGCGGGGCAGCTGACGGAGATCACGGGCTTCGACAAGGTGTCACTGCAGCCCAACGCCGGCGCGAGCGGCGAGTACGCCGGCCTCATGGCCATCCGCGCCTACCACCAGTCCAACGGCGACGGACACCGCAACGTACGTTGCAATCACTGAGATGTGGCATTGCTGCACCAATTCCATGTTGCGCATGTCAATTCTGCAGGAAAGGCACACCCGGGCTTCCACCAAAAGGACCGCCGCTACTTGTTGGGGTGCATCATTCGTGCATCTTGCTCCTCACAGTTCAAGAGCAAGCTTCCTGCACAGCACTACGATTGCAGCTGACACTCCTTCGCACAACCTTGCGGCACAGGTGTGCATCATCCCCAAGTCGGCGCACGGCACAAACCCAGCGTCGGCTATCATGGCGGGCATGAAGATCGTGGCCATCAGCACCGACGCCAAGGGCAACATCGACATCGAGGAGCTGCGTCAAAAGGCGGAGCAGAACGCCGACAAGTGCGTCCTGTAAATCCTGATGAGTCTGAACATGCTTGTAGCAGGCGCCTGCTGCTGCTCTGTGTGCGTGGGTGCAGACTCAAAGGGCAGCCTGCGCCGAAGTACACCTTGGCACCACGTACAATCCTAGAGCAGCATGCCGTGGATCTGCTCTGCCCGTACAACACCACGCGGCGCGCACAGCGCAGCGCTCCATCCGTTGTTGATGCCAGCTTTCGACAATGTAGCAGGCTGGCGGTGGGCTAATGGTGACGTACCTGCAGGTTTCTTTCTTGGGCAGGGCCGTTGTACTCCAGCAACACAGCACAGCTGTATAATCTCCCTTCCTCTCCTTCCCTGCCTGAGCCATTGCTGGTGCCCGCGCAGGCTGGCGGCGCTGATGGTGACGTACCCGTCGACGCACGGCGTGTACGAGGAGGGCATCGACGAGATCTGCAAGATCATCCACAGCCATGGCGGCCAGGTGTACATGGACGGCGCCAACATGAACGCCCAGGTGCGCCGCCATGACACCCCCATGATGACACATACCCATGCATTCACTGCTGTGCTTCCCTGCCTGCCTCTGGAGGCAAGCGCAGCCGTACTGAGCGCCCTTTCAGCAGCCGTGTGCTTGCTCGCAACCATCTATCAGCGCGAGCATGCGCATGTCCTGTCCTGCCTGCCGAACAGCAGGCATAGGTGCGGAGGAAGCTATGGTCTGCGTCATAGGACATCTCGCGATCCGTGGCAAGTGCATCAGTCGACCACACCCCCACCACGAATGACGCATTGCTGTTTGCAGGTGGGCCTCACCTCGCCGGGCCACATCGGCGCGGACGTGTGCCACCTCAACCTGCACAAGACGTTCTGCATCCCGCACGGCGGCGGCGGCCCCGGCATGGGCCCCATCGGCGTGAAGGCCCACCTCGCGCCCTTCATGCCCAGCCACCCCGTCGTCGCCACCGGTGCGCCTCTTGGGTCTCTTGGGCAGCTCCTCACACCGCCGCCTCCTCTGGATCGCTCGCCGCCGTGCGCAGCGTAGTTGGGGGCTTTATCTTGGATCGCGTGGCATGTACCCTCGTGGCTGGCGTCGCGTCGAGCTACTGGCTTCCCCGCATTTTATCTGCAAGGAGACGCTGGAACTCTCACGAGTCGCGTTCAAGGGCTGCATCGTTCAAGCTCAACGAAATGATGCAGAGCGCAACCCTGTGCACCAACTGTGGATTATCTTGGTGCATGATGACATCGTTCGTGTGGCTTCACCATCATGTATGTTGGTGCAGGCGCGATGCCGGCCTTTGAGAACGACGACAAGTCCTTCGGCACGCTGTCGGCGGCGCCCTTCGGCTCCTCCCTCATCCTGCCCATCTCCTACGCCTACATCGCCATGATGGGCTCGGAGGGCCTGACCGAGGTGTGCTGCGGCCGGCATTCACATATCCCCAATTTCTGCTTCATGGCAATGATGTCTAACTTATGTCTGGGGTAAGCAACATCACGATTCCTCATCGCGCGGGTTCCGTACCTGAATCTGCGAGCCGCATCAGCAGACCCCACAACGCGCAAGCATGGCCGCTCAGGCCCACTGATCTCCATGCTGCAGGCGTCGCGGCGAGCGATCCTGAACGCCAACTACATGGCGAAGCGCCTGGAGGGCGACTTCGACGTGCTGTACAAGGTACAGTTCATTTCTGGTCGTCGGTTCCCCAGGGCAGCTCCCCTACGGAGCAGCTGCTGCACAGCCGCTTCATCTCCTTTCGTTGGTGCCCAACCCAGCTAGTCGAGCTTCTTCTCGTCCGCGCTCGTCGTGCCTGGATCTTCTCCTGACTTCGGCTGCGTATCATGCCAGGGCAACAACAGCATCATACAACACGAGTTCATCCTGGATCTGCACCTGACATGTTGATTCAGTCACGTTTTTCTGGTAAGGCAAGAATGGCACCGTGGCGCTCGAGTTCATTCTGGACCTGCATTTTTGTTTGATCTTCTTATATGTCATGTGTGCAGGGCAAGAACGGCACCGTGGCGCACGAGTTCATCCTGGATCTGCGCAAGTTCGAGCAGACGGCAGACATCAAGGTCGCGGACGTCGCCAAGCGGCTCATCGATTACGGCTTCCACTCCCCCACCATGTCCTGGCCCGTCAACGGTGCGCCGCCCTGGCCGGCGGCGGCGGCAGTTGCGACAGCTGTGACCGGCAGCTGAGGGGCAGCAAGCGAGCCTGGCCAGCTTGAAGCGCTGTCCAGTCCGCCTCGCCTCGCCCAATCGCCAAATGACGACTGCACAGGTTCTCTTCGAGACGTTTCATGCATGCGGCGCCATTCATTCTCGTTCCAATGAAAAAATAATGCGGCCATGCGCGCAGGCACGCTCATGATTGAGCCGACGGAGAGCGAGAGCAAGCAGGAGCTGGACCGGCTGGTGAACGCGCTGATCAGCATCCGGGGGGAGATCAGGGACATCGAGGAGGGCCGCGCCGACAAGGCCGACAACGTGCTCAAGAACGCGCCGCACACCGCGGAGGAGGTGCTCAAGGGCGATGCCGACTGGAGCCACCCCTACAGCCGCCAGCTGGTACCTGCTTCTTCACACTGTTTCTGTTCGATTCAAAGAAGACAAGCAATGTACCACTGTGTTGTGTTTGTGATTCTTCTGCCGTGCTCCGGCAAGCGTGCTTTGCATGCGGCCTGGCTGCTGTGGGTGCTGCTGCATGGGCGAATCTTGGGCGTGACGCATCTGCCAAGAGCGATGTTGGCCCCTTGCAGGGGGGCCAATGTCGCTGTTTGTTCATATCTGATATCAGGGCAGGACAGTGCCAGGCCATCGATCGTTACAGCGCCTGATCAGGGGGCCTGTCTTTGTGGCCACAGGCGGCGTTCCCGGCTGCGTGGGTGCGGCAGGCGAAATTCTGGCCGACGGTCAGTCGCGTGGACGATGTGATCGGCGATAGGAAGCTGATTGCCCGGTGCGCAAACCTGCCCTGATGCCAGATTGCATGCCAGATTGCTTGTATCTGCTGCGATTGCCACTGCTGCTGCTGCTATCGCCACCGCTGCTGGTGCTGCTGCACTCGTCCTGCATCAATGCGAAGGTTGTGTGGCATTCGAGGGAGCGTCACACGTGGCATTGATGTACCTGCATTGTGTTCGCACAGCATCGTCGAGGAGGAGGTCCCGCTCGAGGCCGTCGCCGTCTGATGCGCCGCACAGCTTGCGCGCTGCCTGGGCTGAGCGTGCGCGGCGGTGGTGACGGCTGCCCCGCTGGCCTGGCCCCGGCTTCTGCGCCTGCGCCCCAGCAGCAGAAGCATCCTATGGCCCTCGGGTCATAATCGGACACATATCCTAGAGGATGGCGGCGGGGTTGCACACTGACAGCACATGCCCAGCGCGCTTATCACCTGGTCTCGGGAGGGGTCACCCGCATTCGAGAGGGGGAGGGGTATATTGCTTGCTATTGACTCAACGCACGAGACCTTCGTTCTATGCGCTGACAATTTTGTCTGTTTAAATGCCTAATGCATATGCGCTGCCGCACTTCAGAGAACGATCGCTCGTGGGATGGAGAAGGACACTGAATTTGAGGAGTGTAATGGTTTGCCATCCACGACCCGTGTTTATGCTGCGGCCATCACGCTGCTCCTGCGGCCATCACGCTGCTCCCCATTGCACGGCCGACTCTACGATCTCTTCAGGTGACGAGGGTCATGATCGCCGCATATTCTTGACGAAGGGCTCAATCAACGATAAGCGGGACGTCTGCCTTTGGTGTCAAAAGGTTTACAGTGTTGTTTGTGCACGAGCACGAGCACACCGAAGAATCAACATCACTTCCATGCCCTTCTACCATCTATACTGACCCCCTAATATGATTTTGTTTCGTATGCCCTGACTGTCCCTCCAGCCGCCATTGCCAGGTGCCGGCCCTGCAACCACGGCAGTCCTATTCGTTCCGCCGCCGCGCCGCAGGCGCCGCTGGCCCCTGAGAACCTCACGCGATGCGGACACCGTCTCCAAATCCTGCTACTCGATGTTGAAGAGGCTGGTGCGCAGGGCGGCGCCCTGCGCCAGGGGGGAGGGGCCCTCCACCCGGTGCTGCATGCGCACGTGCATTAGGCGGTGGTTCTTCTCCTTGCGCCGCATCTCGAAGTCCACCGCCAGCTCGTCGTTGGGCGCGCAGTGGATCGACGGGTCCAGGAAGAACATCTGCACAGTCGCACGGCCGCGATTGGGACACGAGTAAGAGAAGGCACGACTGGCTTGAGGCGTCACCTCCAAAAGGAGCTACGCTTCTGGGGTGTGTGTGTCCAACAAGCCCTCGGCGGCTGTGGCGGGAGCGCCGCAGAGTCAAGGTGGCGTCCAGCAGCGTGATGATGTCAGCACATGTCGAAGCACGCAAATGAATGTCAGCGCACAGTGTCGACAGTTGAATCTGACCTGCTGGCCCCAGTGGGTGGCGCCGGTGGCGTCGGGCGCCGTCGACAGCAGCACCTCCATCGACGCCGGGTTTTCCGGGGAGCCCTTGAACTGGGTGTCGAAAAAGCCAACGAAGCCGTCGATCGGGCCGCCGTCCAGCACGTTCAGCCGCGCCGACGCCTGCGGCAGAATGTCATGACCCATGTGAGGGGCTTCGTGCAGGAGATGCCAGGGCCTCGAAGTGCCACTGTGCTCGTGGCTATGAGGCAAGAGCCTTCTCAATCATGCAGGCAATTGAAGCCGGGATTGGCATGCGTTCGCTGCATGCCCTGCAAGATGCATCCTTCTCGGCAGAGCCGCTCTCGCATCGAGCATCATCCAGAACTGCACAACAGGGCGCCGACAGGAGCGCGGCTGCCTGCCATGTGTGTGCTGACCCTAGCCGGTTGATAACACTCCACACCCTAGAGTTGGATGGATGTTCAAAAGCAAAGCACACCTTGAGGGGCGCCTCCAGCTCTGCAACGGTGACCTTGAGCAGGTCGTACTCGCGCAGGCACGCCGGCGGGCCCACCAGCTGGCTCGGGTGCACGTCCGACCACGCCGCCGTGGACACATAGTACTCCCGCTGCTCCTCCCGGTAGGACTGCACGACAGAGGCAAGATGAAGTGGAAATGTGAGGACGCGTGTCGTCTTCGAAGGTTGTGAAATTGCACCGTAGACATGTAGCACTCCCGCTGCTTTCTCAGTCCGACAGCAGGCACATGGCTATCATGAGGATGCTGCTTGACCGGGCAGATCATCCGACTGGCCCGGCGGACGCGTCACCATGCGGTGCGAGCCAGCCTGCCAAGACGGGGTGAAGACAAGCTGGCAGTTGCAAGCGAAGGCAGCGGGCGTTGGCAGCAAGGCAGTGGGCGGCGTGCTCAGCAAGCAAAGGCACCTGGCTGAGGGCGGTTTCATGCACGGCCAACGAAAGTGCAGGGATCAAGATAGGCAGCGATGTTTCGACGCCAAGCACACCTGACTGAGGCTGCCGAGGTCCAGGCCGTAGAACTGCTGCATGTCCTCGCAGAACGCCGCCCAGCCCTCCATGGAACCCTGCACATTGTTCCGCCGCACGGCCACGTCAGGCAACACACGGCGGTACTTGGCCTGTTTGCGGGCAACACAGCTGACTCTCAGCCGGCGGCGCCTGACCGAGCTCGGGCGCTTCAAAGCTCGGGCACCAGGGGCAGGCGCTGCGAACGAGCTGCGCTCTGTCTACCCACCTCACTACACACATGAACGTGCTGACACCAGCCTCTTCCCTCCTCGTGCGTGCGTGGCAGCTGCTGCTTGATCCCGTACAACGAGGAATCACAACACGCAGAAGAATGCGCAGGAATAACAACTTGACGCACCTGGAACTCGGCGCGCCGCTGGTGCGTCGCGTTGGAGCGGGCGCCGGCGAGGTAGAGGCGCGCATGGGAGGGGTACAGCGCGCCGCCGGGCTTCAGGAAGCGGTCGCGCGCGACCAGCACGCTGTCCAGCATCGACTCGCGCAGCAGGAAGTAGCCCATCCACTCCGAGATGATGATATCCACCTTTACGTCAAGGACACAAGATGTGTTTCAGCAGGTCTGGTTTTCACTGTTGTCCATTGCGTGCAGCGCCAGAGCTGCATTGAAGGGGGCGAGTTTTTGCGCCTATTGCAGTCGCTGCAAATGCTGGAATTGTTGGAGACGGTGCACACATGCGCGCGATGCAGAGTTGCTGGCATGCAGAGCAGGCTGAGGCGCCAATGCGTGACGAAACGGAGCTGGCATGCCAGGTCCAATGCATACGCCCACAAGAGCGCCCACCTTCTCGGGGAGCTCCACCGACTCGATCATGCCCTGGATGACCGTCACGGTGTCCTCCAGCTGCGCGTGAGGCAAAAGTTCGCATCGTTTCCAATGTTGGCGAAGCATGAGAAATTCCTAGCACCGTCTGCCGGCAGATGCATGCCATGCATGCAGACATGTGTGCGCTGCCGAACGATGAGACAAATATTTCGCTGACAGGCTCACCCCGTTGCCCTTGACAACTTCCCGCGCATGCTTCGCCATGTCTGTGGCCTCCACAGCATACACCCTTCGCGCGCCCGCCTTGGCGGCGAAGATGGCCAGCACGCCCGACCCAGTGCCAACGTCCAGGACGACCTGCAAAGCATCAGCTCCTAATGCATCAAAATCTCTAGAGCTGCACAGCGCATCACTACCGAAGGAGCAGCACCAGCATAGCAGCAGCACGTCAGCATGTCAGGCGGCACGAAGCACACCTTGCCGGCAAACTGTGCCCGGTTCTGCATGACCGCGTTGTAGTAGGCGCCAGTCCGCTTGGCATCCTCCAGCATGTCTTTCTGCACAGCGATGAGAGCGCGTCACGGCAGCTGCAGCGGCAGCTGGCGCCGCCTCTCAGAGTGCACCGCTACACCACACACCTGCACTGTACACATGTTACAGGTGCAGACAGAACGTACTTCACATGCTGCAGAGCTTACCTGGTGGTAGATGTACGCATAGGTACAGAAGTAGTTGGCAAAGTCGGTGCTCTCTGCGCCGTGATGAATAAGTGTGTTGTATGAGCCTTACGCGCGCCAGCAGGTGGTGACGCGCGGTCATGCACAGCACACAAGTAAGATCGAAACAATTCACATCCGCGCACTTGCCTGCCCGGCACACTTTGCGAGCTCACCTGGAGCCTGGCCATCTGGCAGTGGGCCGGTAGGGGCATTGCTGCGGCCTCCGCGTCCAGACATGGTTCTAACGCAGCGGCCGGTATGCCTAAACGGCTGTGTCACGCGACTACTGGGCCATTTTTGAGTTGTATGTGGGGCAAGCCGCCAGAGTCGCGTTGCCAATGCTTGGCAGGCAGCAATGGTGAGACGGCAGGTGAAACCGGCGCAAGCAAGGAGCGAAAATTGATTACTTCAGCAGCAATGAGAAGACAAGGCGAGAATGTGCACCGATCGCGTGCTTGCACAGTTTCACAGCTAAAGGGTGAATGCCGGAGGCGTCAAATGCCGGAACACGTTTTGTCGCTTGATTTGCTTGGAAATAGTCGAGTCCTTCATTCCTTGATTGTCTTCTAAGCGGGCTTGTGCGGCACAAAGATTGGTCCAGGCATCATCGCCTTGGAAAAGGACAAAGGATTGGATTGCTGCATAGTTGCCGAGGCACGCCACAATCGCCCCTCTATTGCCTTCCAAGCAGCGCCACAGCAGCCCATTTATAGCCTACCTAGCACCCTGTGACCGACACTGAAAAGGCCAGGGCATATTCTTTATAGGCTTCCGAGCGGTAGCAGTGGCATGTTTGGAAAATCAGAAAGGATCATGCTGTATGGTCACACTTTATGGTAACGCCACTGGCGCACCTTTGTCAGCTATCAAACCGGCCCCGGCGCAGCGCACCTTTGTCAGCTATCAAGCCGGCGACGGCGCAGCGCACCTTTTGTGTCTTCATGCTTCAAAATGGCACGGGGGCCTCTGCCCCAGCGGCCCCCTTGAACAGTAGGTATCCAAAGAAGCGCAAATGCGCCGCGGGTTCTCCTGTCAGAGCCGCGCCCACCGTCGCCAGCCAGCTTGTCTAAACCCTTTTCTTTTCTCGACATTACATCCCAGGCTCATCGATACATGAACACTAGTAGGGGTAGCTATAAGGCTGGAAAAGCGAGGGAAGGCGGCAAATGACGGTAATGCTGCGGCGCTGTCCAGCCCA
>JAABUW010001561.1_pt1 | contig 37802 bp, 34 predicted proteins | sample 5560081 | NCBI WGS metagenome assembly JAABUW01 (sample SAMN10711882, study PRJNA513363) | rock metagenome | isolation source: Antarctica rocks | place: Antarctica: Victoria Land, Knobhead sud | reverse complement strand
CATCTCGCTCCCGCTTAAACGCTTCCTTCCCATTCTTTCCCCTCCCCTTCTCCATGTACATCTCCGCGCCCGCTTTTCCTCCATAGTAAAAAAAGTCGAAAGTCGAAAAATCTAAACGGAGTGGATTGTGACAGCTCCCACCAAACTCGTCTTGGGCGTAGAAGAAAAAAAAGGGGGGTTGTGTAGAGAGGGGTGGGTGGGTGGGTGGCTTGAGGAACGGGATGGACGGGGAATGGGGAATGAGGATTGAGGGAGGTTGGATGGGATGGGATGGGATGGGATGGGATGGAAGTGAGAGAATGAGTGGAGGGTGAGAGGTGAGAAGTTGAGGAAGCCCAAGTACAGGCACAGCAATCGGTGCAATAGAATACACTACAAACATCTCCGATCGGAATTCCAACAACTTCGTTTTCTGACAGAATGCACGCCCGAGCAATTGCCCCAGAGCCAAAGCCCTAGCTAGCACATTCGTATCCCTCCTCTGTCCTATTATCTGATCTAGAAATACAAGGCTTGTCAAAGCCAAGCCCTTTCCCCTTTCCCTTCCATAAAAACGCCACTACGAGTGCCTCTCGCTTGGTTCTTCCTCGATTCCTCGTTTCACGGACTCGGCGTCCCTTCCTCATACCTTGGCCCTCCCTCCTCTCCCTCCCCATCCCCATCCCCAGCCCAAGCAGGCGTCTCAGGCTGCCCGCTGTACGGCGTCGGCGCATCAGCCGCATACCCGCTGAACTTAGGCGTTGGGGCCTGCTGCGCCATTGGCGTGGGTGCGTTCGCGTATCCTGATGGCGTGGGTGCGGCGTGGACATCTTTTCCGGGGGTCGGGGCGTCGTAGGGGCGGGAGTTGTAGGGATCCTGTTGTTGCTGTTGTTGGTGTTGGGGGGGAGGAGCTTGTTGGTAGGCAGGCGTGCGGGAGGAAGGGTCGTAGGCGGGGGTCTTGCCGCCGCTGCTGGTGCTGAAGGGGTCGTTGTAGGCGGTGGAGCCGGCGGTGGGGTTCCAGGCGGGGGTGCGCTACATGGGTCGATTAGTTAAGGGCAAGGGATAAGAGGTAGGAGAAAAGGGAATTTACTCCTCCGGCCATGGCACTACTGTAGGCTGTTCTTGAGCCGTCGTAAGGGTTGACAGTCTGGCCGCCTGGAGCGCCGTAGGCGGGTGTACGAGCCCCAGACATGGCGTTTTGACTCCATGCGGGTGTTCTTGAAGATGACGCTCCTCCTTGCCATGCAGGTGCTGTAGACTGTTAAAAATTTCCAAGGCATATGGTTTTTGGAAACTTACTTCTAGCTCCTCCGGCGCCTGCCCAAGCTGGTGTACGACCTCCTGGGCCTCCAGGCACAGGAGTACGGCTACTACTTTGCCAATCGGGATTCCTCCCTGGCGTACCTCCTCCGAAGCCACCACGATCGGTAATTCCTCTGCCGCGTCCGCCAGCGAAACGTTGATAATCGATACTCTGTCCAGTCAGAGAACTAGCAAAGGTCAGTCTGTGTTGTTGGTGGTGAAGAGAGGTGGAACATACTCTTTGAATCCTAACGTGTCCTTTGGTACTGTAATGGTCTTGCCCTTAGTGTGTAACTCTACTCGCGCCTCACTATCAGTGCTGTCCTTCACTATTCCGAGTAAACCCTTATATGGGCCCCGTCGGATGGTGACTGTTTGACCTAAGGCACGGTCTCGACCAAAAGACTTCGGCGGTGGCATGGCACTATTGCCATTTGCGCCGTTCCTCTGTAAAGCAGGATTCATTCTTGCTAGGTTGGGTCCAGTGCTGGCACCTTGGGTGACTCTACCACCTTTGGCGGCGACAGTAGCTACGTTGTTTGTCCGTACTACAGCGATACCTGAATTCTCCGTCTGCTCGCGGTTGTGCAAAAAGAGGAACGATCGGTATATGTGCAAGATGACTCCTTGTTTCTGCTCACCACCAATTTCACGCACTGTATCCTCGGTTCGTATTTCATTGCCGTTACGGTCAGTAGCAACCGCGTTTCGGCGCTTTTCGATTTTATTCGATATTTGCGAAGGTAAGATGGACCTGATGGAACCGTTCTGATCCAGGACTCGTAAAGACTCACGGTCGACTTTGGTAACACAACCCACAGTAGCCGCACTATGCTGTCATCAGTAAAGCCATCGCCTGCCCTATACTAGAAACCACTTACTCAAGTTGCACCAAATCGTGTATGTCATATCTTCCAAGCCCACCAGCAACACCGGAATCGGTAGCTTCTCTCAAGTCTTTGCTAAACACTGTGATCTCTTGCATACTAAGATCACTCAATATTGTGACCGTATCATTTTTGATAGCAACAACCATGCCAACCTCGTCACGGTAACGGCTGCCACCAATGACTTTCACATGGTCACCTTCTTTGAATCGCTTGCGTAGACCCTTGACTGGGACTTCAATGCTTTGACCTTGTATCTCTCCATCGGTGACGCTCAAAGTCACAATGTCTCCCCGCACCGAGATTGCTTTCCCGCAGACACCTGTCTGTTCACCCTCATAGACCTCAACCATGTCTCCAGGTAGATAACTCTCATTCGCGGAGGTATTTTTGAGACTTTGTGCTAACGCCGCTAAGTCAAGATTTTCTGTCCCATCTGCGGCACCTGCAGTGAATTTGGTAACTTCTTCTAAGGTTGGGTTCACATTCTTGGTAATAAGATGCTGAATCTTGAATTCCTTGACCAAGTAGCCGTCAACATAATTATCATTAAGATACGTCCAATTCTTCTTGTTGAAGGTAGACATCGAAGAAAGGTATTTGCTGTGCTTCTTCTTGGCCTCCACTTCGCTGAATAACCGTTGTGGGGGTCGGGTTGCAGGGTTGGTCATACCGTAGGCCTTTTGTCTCTTCCTTTTCGCGTCGCCTTTTATATTCCCGTCTACCATTGGTGCGTTCGCATCTTCATTAAGACCGTAATCGAGTCGGGGGACTATCTTCAAAGTCATCTCGAGTCCATTGGTCTCAACATCATCAATCTGAGCTAGGTCTCCGACATATTTCCCCCGCTTTATTCGGACGTAGCCACCGGGCTGTAGCTGCTCGCTTTTGGTAACACGTAATAGATCCTCCCTTTCTGGGATAGGTACCAATAGAACCTTGGTCCTGGGATACACGTTGCTGATCCCATCAAGGGCAGTATACACGTCCGCCTGCTTAAGTGCCTCGATGTAAACATATCCGATCATAGTTCCTCCTCGCTCCAATGCAGAGATAATTGGCAAGGGGTCCTTCGACGCCCTCTCTTCCATCCTTTTGGTTATAGCAAAGACAACTTCGCGCTCTTTTCCAGGCTTACACTTGACACCCCATATACTTGCGTCTTTGATATCGGCCACTAACATACGCTTCGGCACAATTTCTCCATCCTTTGCTGCTGTTGTCCGCGATCGACCGTAAAGTTCCTTTGCACGCTGGGCTTGCTTCTCTGCATCCATATGCTGTGCGTTTTCCCTCTGTTGGTCGAGCTCTCTATGCCGTCTATCATCGGTTTCAGCGCCTAATGGAAGATCGTTGATATCGTCCGGGTGGATATCGGCAATGAAGGGGTCAGCCTGCCCCTCATCATCTTCATCGTCGCCCTCGTCTTCCTCGTCTACTTCGGCTTCGACATCAAGGTATTGGTTTCTCGGGTCCCGGCGGCTCCTCTTCCTTGGCCGTCCCTGCAAAAGTAAGTCAGGCGAAAGAAACCAAGGACTTGACCACATTAATACAAACATACCACTGCTTCCTCATCTTCCTCGTCTTCTTCGTCCTCATCATCGTCTGCCCCATCAATATCTTCACCGCCAGATTCATTGATATCTTCCTCTCCTTTCCCATTCTGTGCATAGCCATTACTTTGTAGCCCCATACCCTTCACGGGTGGAGATGCTTCTGTGTCCTCCTCGCCATCTTCATCTTCATTATCTTCCCTTAGCGATCGTCGCCTCTTATCGGCACCATTCTTAGTCAGCTTGGAGCTCACTTCAGCTTCAGAGGCGCCTGCAGCTTCATTATCCGAGTCATCGGCAGGTGCAGGATTGAAATTATCGTCCTCAGATTCGGAGCCAAAGTCCTGGTCGAGGAGTGCCGCTGACGACATCTAGGAAAGCTTTGGCCTGGTGACCAGAGTACTAAACTTAGTTGCAGCGATGAGAGTAGAGCTTGCTGTACATTCAATTGCGCTTGGGTGGTGGAGCTCTTTGTTTGGTATTAGGATATGGAGTAGATGCTGGGAAATGCCAAGCGATTATGTGATTGGCTAAAGAGTTACGACTAGCCTCCGCAACACTTCAGCCTCAGGGCATTCCACAATGGCCATTTATAACCAGCTCAACGGTTTCTGATTATTTTTATTTGTATTAGATTTTCTCATTGATGCTAAAGGTCTCCATCATAACCAGGGGGCTGACTACGAAGACCAACAGTAGCCTTGCTAGTTTTTCTTTTCCTCCTTCTTCTCATCTAAGTTTACATATTCAACTAAATGAACAGTCGCATAAACTGCCAGATAAAACGTATTACCAGTTCAAAGTCAGTTTCAGAGCATGTACTTCGTACGACAAGGGAATCTAAATGAAGGATCGCACGGGACGGTGCTTTCTAACCGAGACTGCTGTGTTTTTAGTAGCCGGCCTTCTAAACCCGCAATCGTCAAGAAGACGAGATGGTGCTTTGCTGAAATCTTATTTGCGGTTTGGTGGGGTAGATAAAGAGTACCAAGGTGGAGAGAAGGTCGCTCAGAATTCAGGCACGATTGTAATTCGTATTCATTGAGCATTAATAGCAACTTTTGGCCGTTATGTATCTAACTCATAACAAAACGTTGTCGACATTATCTCGACATAAGCATTCTACAAACGCTCAAACGCAGCGCTAAAGAACATTCGCAGGTAGGGAAAGAGCCGTTGGTCGTTATATGGAGCCGAAGTAGAATGGATCATTGATCCTCACCAGATATTGGGTAAGCACCAGGAAAATGGTAAGAGGAGTCGGGCTCCCGTTGAGATTCGAGATCATAAACAACGTCTTCAAAGTTAGCGGACGACTTTGGGGATGTACTAAGAGGTGCTCCAAGTGTATGTAAGGCTAAGAGCTTCTGAAAGTTCTCATGAAGCCCGACCTCGCTGTCTGATAGGATCTCTCGCTCTGCTAGGTAGTCGTAGACAGTCTTGCCCTCGTCATCTTTCGACGATGTATCGAGACCCATCAAATTAGCATTCGATAGGGCTGTTACCGTTTTTGCTCCACCCATACGTGCAGCCATATGCAGGATGTTTCTTCCATGGATGTTCTTGGCTGTGTAATCAGCCCCTTTCTCAAGAAGCAGTGGTAAGATTTCGAAACGATCGAAGGAAACTGCAAAATGAATCGCTGTTTCTTGCGACGAATAATTCGGAGTATTCACGTTCGCGCCAAGATCGATGAGTTTACGAGCAATTGAGGTATAGCCCTTGTAGACTGCGTTTAGTAACGGGGTCTCTCCGTCCCCATCTCGAACATTTACGTCTGCTCCAGCATCGACGAGGAGATCAACGACATCAGGAATCTCGGCCGTCTCAATACAGCTGCACACACTGTGCAGAGGAACCCGAGCATATTTTCGACCTCTGGCATGAAGGTTTATATTTGCGCTCAGCAAACGCTTGCAAACGTCTGTGCTTCTTACATAGAAGAGACAATTTTTGCCTTGGTAATCGATTAGGTTAGGGTCGGCATTGAAAGCGAGTAGCGTGCTGACAGATTTCGAATCGTCTCGAAGAGTTGCCCAGCATATCGGTGTTCTATTTAGGGCATCCATAGTATTGATAGTAGCTGTTGAGGAACGAAGCTCGGTTTCAAGATCTCTGCTGACGCTCCCAAAAATAATCTTGTGTATCAATGTAAAGCACCGAGTTTCGGCGTAGTCGGAGCCCTCGAACATATCCTTTACGATCTGGCTATCTTCAACCTCCATTTGGCCGGACAAAACCGCGTCGAAGAATGCTTCTACAGGCCTCCTCCCGAAGGTATCGGCAATGTCAGCATCTGCGCCTTGTTGTATCAAGAATTGGCCCAACTTAGCATTCCTACGTGTTGCCGCGTAAATTAAGGCATTCCCTCCCTGCAAGTTTGTATCATACGGCGACGCCTTGCCCTCTGAGAAGAGCCTTTGAATAGCTACGATATCTCCGCAATTAGCGTAGTTCCACAGCAGATGAGTCCAAGGCATAACTCTTGGCATCCGCATAGAGAATGCTGGACCCTCCAGTGGAGTGTACTTCCAGACCATAGCAATATATCTATTGATAAGATACCTTGGAAGATGAGAGGTCATCCTGAGTGATGAGACACTGTACCGACGGCAGCTGTGTTCATCACATACTAGGCTTGGGATAGAGTAGTCGATAAACACGTCGCCGAAAATGCTTCTCAAGATCCAGGGAGACTTGAAGCTGCTTTTCCGATGACAGATACAGCTACACCACTCAATGCACTTATACCGGGTTGGCATAGAAATTTGCCCCCAAGGATTCGTGTCTCGTGTCGGACCCGTGAGAAAGGTCGGTGACGAGGCGAAGAATGGACAAGTCAAAGTGGGCGTAGACTTAGTCGATGAAGGTAAGCCTGAGCCAAGTGTTGAGATAGCAGGCTCTAGTTCAGCAGGTGTCCACGGCACAGTCTCGTATATTCCCTGGATTGGGGGAGCAATCTGTTCGATGTGGGTCGTTCTTTTCAAGACCGTGGCTAGCATTTCTGAGTTTTGCGAGTGCGCGGCTGCTGAGGCTGACATGATTTCTTTCAGCTCAGTCGTTGAAGACCTGAGTCAAGTTCAGCAGTCTGTCTGAAGAAAAGGAAACGGTCTTAACAGAAGTGAGCTGACCATCACCTACATGGTCAGCAAGCTTAAAGTAGTTCCTAAATCTACTCTAATGGCTCGCAGCTCAATCTGTAATTTCTTCACCTTATTCTTGTTTCGTAACCATACAATGCGAGCTTTGTTTCCATCGTTCAGTCTGGAATCCCGAAAGAAAGAAGAATCCAGAAGACATTTGATGTCATGTACCTTCTGCCCGGCTTTTTCAACGTGCTCGATAAGGCTGCGAACATTTTTAGTACATCGAACGCTCTGATAATGTTCGATAACTAGTCCAACACCTTCTAGAAACATATGGAGCTCTGTGACATCACTGAGTAGGCCAACAATGTCCTGAGGGGCCTTGCGATAGCTGTTAAGCCTTTGAAGTCCTTGTACAACGATCTTGGCGGCACCAATTACGGCCAGGATTCCTGCGGTCAACGATAGTGGATCCATCTATAGTACGAACGCTGCGGTGGAGTAGACTGTTATGGTGAGTCAAGTATATACTCTCTAGTGGGGAGCAGTAGGAAGCCTTGCCAAGGCTGTAGAGAATGGAATGTCATGGTGACGGCTGAGCCTCAAGCTGGCGTTTTGTCGGCTTGATAAATGGGGCCAAGACGTAATTCCTTTTCCAACACGAAGAACTATTTAATTAAGGGAATGATTGTACGATGTGCTTGTAAGCCGACAAGAGAGAAGATAGTGCAATGCAATTAACAGAAAGGAAGACTCTAATAGAGTAGTACAGTTTGTTCATGCTGGAACGTCGTGAACATATCCGGCCACGCCGGCCAAGTCGCGAAGCGGAAATTGCTGGTTGGCGGAGCACCAACGGCTTAGCGCAGGTTAATCAACACAACAATCGAAGAGAATCATACCGCTCACTTCGTACTTGTAAAACGGAACAATGTTGGAAGAGCCAAGGAGTGCACATGCTCGACTCGGCCACTACCCCCAATCCTGACCCCTAAAGGAGCGTATTGGGACTCCAACCCAACATACTCCAACCCAACATCTTACGCTACAAGAACATCATCTCATTATCCGAACTAGGCTGGGCGGTGTTACTGCCACAGCCATTGAATTCCCCAATCTTGCTAACAGACCTCAATCCTGTGAAATTAAGAACACAACTATAATATAGATAGAAAATCGATCTCCCGTTTTCTACTACGTAAGAATTCTCGCAAGCATACCAAATCTCACGTTTCTAAGATGTCTTCCTCTTTTGATGCTCTATCCCCCAGCTACCAAGATCCACGCCTGCCTTCATATCAAACCTTGAATCCTCTCTCTTATCGAAGTCCAGACCCACCTTTGCCGCGGCGGAGGCGCTCACCTAATTTTCTTGCTTCTGTCAAAAGTCTGGTACATCGGTCTCGATCACCTCTACGCCCACGAACTAGCAATGGAGAGATATACAATACGCCTCCGACTGACAGGTCATACACCGCCACACACCGCCAGACCATACCTCTCGCAAACAATGAACCACGTTCATTGAGATCCTCAGGGCAGAAGCGGCGAAACCGCCGTGAACACATTCCGAGCATGATCGACTACTTGACATTATCGCAACTCGAAAATGTCTGGCAAAGACAAGATACGTACAAAGGATGTGTCGATGCACCTCAAAGAGCTCAGCAGACCGCCATAACTCGCAGCCAGCGAACCGAAGCAGATCTTGAGGTTCCCTTCATCTATATTCAATCGGCACAATGGCGCTATCACTACCCTGATAATTTGGCTCGCTCGAGGTGAGCTGCCGCATCTACGGCGACAGATGTTCGAGCCGATCAGCACAATGATAAAGTGGACGAGCGGGACAGCTCCGGTATACCTTCAGGATATCTTACCCAAGCACGTCCCAGCCTGAGGGTCACCGCGATGGACCAGACCCAGGGCTTAGGATTGTACCACATGAACCGAGACTGCATAGCGCATTACACGCTTCCTAGTCTAGGCATCCGTCGCAACTTAGACTTCATTGCAAATCTTCCTAGGAGAACCCGGAGGAGGTTATCTTTTCGAACGGAGACATGACGAGACTGGCACAGTCCCAAAGGCAATCAAGACAATTGATCGCATTGATGCACGTTGAGACCGATGCCGGTCACCATTGGAGGCTTGCGGCGGATCAAAGATGGAGAGAATGCCTTGCGGTCTGTACCTAAGGATGGCTTCAACTAGCACAGCCGCACATAAGGCGTAATAATCTACTGTACGTAGTAAATAATGAGGAACTAGTTAACTAGCTCTTACCCAATTAGACTCTCCATAACATCCAACACTGCAAGTAATAATCGAATCGATCCGAAGCAACAAGTTTTTCGACTCGTTGTATTCCGTACTATTGCGTGGCGTAGATCAAAGCAAAGAAACCCAGCAGAAGATCCCAACCTTTCTCTTTCCATTATGTGTGAATCCGTCCATGTACATCAGCTACTACTTTGATTTCCATTTTTAGATAACTCGGTCATGAAGAGAAAGTGGCCTGCTGCTTTGGAAATCCGGGGAACTTAGCCAACCAAAGTCGAATTCAAAGACAGAGATTTCCAGGATTTTCGCTCACGGTCCACTAGGCACCAATAATGTGCCTAGCTATCATTGCTCAATTCAATGACCATTATTGATCAGTGAAGAATCAATCGTCCAGTGGATGAGTGACACCTATTGCATCGAATTTTCGACCTTTCAAACCGCGCATTGGTGTCTCTTTGATGAACAACACCACTTAGATCCCAGCTTGATACATGAAGCCTTCTCCATTGGCACCCCTTATATCTACTTCTTAGGCCACTGCCTTAAGCAATCAGCTCGACCTCACGGGGTGTCGTGCAATCTGAGCGCTTGAAGAAGTCGACATTTGCCTTGTTGCAGCTTTTAAATTGTATAATTTTCGAGGGCAACACACAAGACACCTGTTCGTTACGGCAAAATCGATATCATAAGACGCGATTAACCGGTGCGGACAAGCTCCACCGAAGCCCGCGTTGCACAAGCGCTTGAAAAAGACTGGATAATATTAAATTAATCTTCGATCAGGCGCTTGCCGACATAAACCCAGAGAACACAAGCGGCGGAGTAGTTATCTTAGATGCGATTTCTTCCTATCGTTTCCCTCGACCCTGCCGTGCGGTACCTTGGGGAGCTATTTCCTATTGGCCCTCCCACTCAAAATGCTCCGGCTGAACCTGTATTGGCATATAATTTAAGCGCATGTCTTAAGTTTATCGACGACGTGAAGTCTGCCCTGGCTTGGGACATGCTCTTTCACTATCGTATTGCGCGCATGAGGAGTGGGGAAGAGTGGACTATTTGCTAGCTACTATCTTTGCTTTACTTTCAATCGTTTCTGTCTTAATTTCTTATGTTGTTACGAGTTTCTGGGTTTGCAACCAGTTCATCGTCCTCTCTACCAACTAAAGCCTTCTCTGGGCAGGGTTTGACAAGCTCTTCCAGATCAACCGTAATGCAGTGATGCAGATCCGCGTGCTTGCAGTGGTGCTTTTGAGTTATCTATCTTTCTCATCTGTTTTGGCTCTCTATGTTGTGCAAGGCTCCAACTGCACCTCAGTGTGCTCCCAGCGTATAATACCTTCAACAACAAATGGCAGTGATATCACCTGCTATGACAGGGATTATAATAAAACCGCTGTGGGAGCGCTTTTTCGAGACTGTGTGGCTTGCGAGATTCAAAGCCAAACCTTTGACCATGTCACATTACAGACGGACTTGGGATGGGCGTTGTGTAAGTATTGCAGGTCAGTTCCTCATACGACGAGGCATAGGCGACTAATCTGGGATGTGAAACTAGTTAATATGAGATATGCTTTGGGTTGGTGTTCATTTGGCTTTCCAGACGCCAATGGCTCGAGAATGTCAAGTCCATGTAGCGCAGCCTGTGCACAAACATCGAACGCCCTCAAGACGAACATCCTTACTCCAAACATCTCCACACCGTACGATTACTGCCAGGATCCTACTTTTGTCCCGAGTGCCGGAGAATGTGCCTCTTGCTATTCACAGGTACCAAATAAACTCTACCTATCCAACTGTAAGCCCCACCACGCCCTTGATCCATTGCAATAATTATTTACAATCCGATACAGTTATCAACACCCTCAAAGCCGCCTGCATAGCCCAACCCTCGCCTGCGACACCCTTTCCTATCGATCCTTCGCAAATCTTTACCCTCCAGCCCCCGTCAGTCTATCCCAACAGCACCGCCACTTCCACTCCAGCCCCTTCCTCCGGCCTCTCCTATAACGCTAAACTCGCCACTGGAATCACAATTCCCCTCGTCCTGCTTGCCCTCGTCTCCATCCTCTTTCTCTATTGGTACGTTCGCATACGGCCCCGCTCCTTGAAATCCAAATCAAAACCACATCGCTGCCATCACCGGGGTCACCCAAGCATCCCAAGCCACCCCAACCAGATGAGCAGCTACTCCGCTTCCATCTACTCCCAACAAACCCCATACCCCGAACCTCTCCGCATCTGCTATTCTCAGCCTCTAACGCAAAGCTCCGGCAAGCGTCTCTCAACCATCGCAAGTACAAGCCCGCCTACCTCGCCTCGAGCCCCTACGCCCTCGGGCCTCACATCCTGGGAGCGCGCTGGCATCCGGAACTCGATGCAGACCCGAGAATCCAGGGACCTGCGGAGAACGAGCTCCGAAAGAACAAACCCAATGAGATCGAACTCGCAACGATCGAACCTGAAAAGGACAAGGTCGCAGCATATTTTTGATGGGACGAATCTGCCGCCGAGTGTCAAGAGGGGTGGGACGTGGAAAATGAAGAGTCAGGACGATCTTTTTGGGTAGGTGTTGGGACTTGGTTGGAAGGATGAAAGCAGGGTCCTTCATGTTGGGGGGCTTGGGGGATTGGGCGAGCCGCTATCAACACGACCTACGAGCGATGACGGTGAGACCACGACACGACTTCGGATTGGGAAATTTCGGATGGGACTCCTTACACTCCCATCGCTATTTATGTACTTTAGACAGGAGCCACGGCGCACTTTAGACGGATAGGCAGAAACCTTGTTACTTTTCTGATGTGTAGAAGATGTCGAGACACACAACCTGACACAAAATAATTGAGTGAAAAGGTGAGGATTGTTACTTCGGATTCAGCCAATGCTGCACTACTGATGACCTGAGGGAGGTGTTGTTTCAAGATCATAATGTATCCTGCGACTGAGTAGCTAATGAGAGACGAGAGCTCGATTTGCTTTTCGATTGTGAAAGAATCTTCAGGGGACGAAACAGACTGACACCCCGCTCTTCTCTCAACTCTCACCTTGCTTCCTCCATCGTCCTCCCCACTAATTCCACATTCTCTTCTTCTCATCTTTCCTTCCTCGGTCTCGTTCTTCGACCGAGACAACTGTGGACAGAAATCTTTCCAAATTCTCAAAGAATTCACATCGGATAAAGTTGAGAAATCAAGGTGATCGCAAACAAAACGAGCAACACATTCAACTCTTTCTGTACCTGTAAACTTCACTTCATTACCCCGCTAAAAATAGCCGTCGCGTTCGTAATAACCGTGCATTTGATTCAATCCAACACTCAACTCAAAGATCACCATCTCCTTTTAGCTCAACCAACAGCGATCAGTCAACGGCGTCATGGCGCCCAAAAAGCGCAAATCAGTTCAGGCCGAAGTAGATACCGTGTCTGTCCACAAAAGAGGGCATGGGCGTCCTCCGAATGCTCCTCCTGTCCCCAGAAAGGGCCGTGGCCGTCCACCAAAGGCTAGTCCTGGGCCAACTGCAGCGTCAAGTCCGTCGAAACGTAAATTAAGTATAGTTCAGCAAACGGCGTCTTCGAGCCGTCCGAAACGGACTTCGCCTGCAACGAAGGAAGTCTCAAAGATCACTCGGAGCTCGAAGAATGGGGGTGTAAGTAAACCTATAACCAAGACCACCAAAGCGGCAAAGACGGGCAAGGGCACGACAAAGGTGAAACCAAAGAAAGCCACTAAATCAGCAACGAAAAGCCGCGGATCGGTCAAGAACTCAGTGAAAGAGAGGAGAGACTCCAATGTCTCGATCGAGATCCCGCAAGTTTACACGACGACTGCTGATCCTGTGGATGAAAGCGAAGGGGACGAGGATCCAGAAGGGCCTGCCTATTGGCTCATGAAAGCCGAACCGGAATCACGGATTGAAAAAGGCAAGGATGTGAAGTTTTCGATTGATGATCTGAAGAATGCAATTGAACCAGAGGCGTGGGATGGTAAGTCCTCTGATTCGAGGAATTCTGACACGAAAAAGGCATGACTAATGATATGTAGGTGTTCGCAACGCCACAGGTTTGACTCAGAGGAACTAGAGACAGCTCATAAGCTGACACGGATAATAGCACGTAACAACATGAGAACCATGATGAAAGGTGACATGGCTTTCTTCTACCATTCCAACTGCAAAGTCCCTGGGATCGTAGGTACCATGGAGATCGTGGAGGAGCATTCTGTTGACGGTAAGCTTTTTGCAACAAAAGAATGTACAAGTACTGACGCAGCAACGTATTCGTCAGAGTCTGCATTTGATCCACAACATCCGTACTATGACCCAAAGTCTGCTCGGGACAATCCGAAATGGTGCTGCGTCAAGGTCGCGTATCGGCAGAAGTTCCCAGAAATCACCAGGCTCAAGGAGTTGCAACGCTATGCCAAGGACGGCGGCGTCCTAGCGAACATGCAAACTCTTAGAACGGCTCGTCTCAGCGTCTCCAAGGTGACGAAAAAGGAATGGGACTTCATCATGAGCTTGGTGGATATCGAGGATGAGGGTGCACCGTGAGGCAGCTTTTTGACCACCAATGACAGCTAAGCAGCTTCTAGAGCAAGGCAAAATTGTTTCCTGGGTCCAATTTCCATAGCGAGGCGCTGGCGGAGACTTGCGAACACTTGAGCACTTCTTTCGACCAAGACCATTGGAGGACAATGAAGAGCGTGGAGGCTCTCCTCAGACTGATAGATCTACCCTTGTAGAACCGCACTGCCATGATCTCTTCATGAAAGTGTTGGCTGAAGAGCATAGAATCGAACGGGAAAGAGGCCCTTTGGAAATCCCGGTTGCAGTTCCGTTCTTGTAATTCTCAAGCCAGCCTCCTCGAAAAGATACCGGAATTTTCCATCCGTTCTAGTGATAGAGCTGTCCACCTCGTCGAGCATGTCCTCCCCGTTTGGATTCGTACTCATGTTTTCCTTCACCACGACCCAGCCTCCATCTGCAATCGCTTTTTTACACCTTATGAAATAAGCCACCAATTGCTGGTCGGTAAGATGCCCCAAACACCATTGATTCCAAATGAGATCATACGGTCCCTCTGGGTCCCAATCCTCCAGCCCCTTAACGTATATGTTCCCTACTGTTCCACTACCAGCCACCTTAGCCTCCTTGGCTGCATCAGCAAACCTTTGAATCGGTTCTACCACGTCGACAACCTCACAGACTTTACTCAGAAAGCCAGCGGTAACCCGCCCAATACCAGCTCCACAGTCTGCGCCTCTGGACAGGATTTTACGATTTGTAGCTGTGGCAGACTGACGTCGGAGTTTAGCGAGGAAGTTTGCAGAACCTCGCAGATCAACACGCGAGATCTGAGGATAGCCACCGAGCATGCCACTCGCCGTGGGCGAGATCGTGTTCCAATATTCGATAGCATCCGCAGGGGGCATCCGCTCATCTGCAGTCTCGGCTGGCAAGGCAGCCATGGTGACGATTGTTGTTCTACAGTCAGGGTTATGGCACCCACCCTGATGCAACAACGATCTCGAGGTCCCCATGATCTAGCACGGGAGACCACCTATCCGTGGCCCGCCCTAAGCTCATCCTTCGCTTCAAGACGAGCTTAGGGCGGGGCACGGATACGGTAAGTACTGTACGGCTTCGGACGATGGGAATAACGGCGATATGCTAATCTGTCTTTGGTCAGTGGTTTTTCTCCTTACGGTCCAACAACGGTTCAAGTAGAGATTCTTACACGAACCCAAGGGAAGTGGGGTGGGTAGAATGCGGAGTATTCCGTAGTGGAAGGTTATACCTCAACAGGCAGTTTTATCCGTCATCGGACATAATCGGGGTTACTGCCTTCCAGAGTGCTTTACCCCTCTCTGCAGCAAAACATATCGTCTTTTGAAACCTCCTCCATCTCGGTTGCACGAATCCATCAGAGCTTTCTCAAACATGTCCGACCTTTCCATTGAGCTTACGGCCCCCAATGGCCACAAGTACAAGCAGCCAACTGGGATCTTCATCAACAACGAGTTTGTCAAGTCGAAAAAGGGAGAGAAGATAACGAGCATCAATCCCACGTATGTCCTCTTGTGACTTGAGCAGACCTAGCGTTAAGAATCTTCTCCTCACAGTGACGAGAAAGAGATTGCCTCTGTCTACGCTGCCTCCGCCGAAGATGGTATTGATTTCCCCTAGATTCCAATTCTCCGAGGAATACGCCTATCTGACCCTTGCATTCAGTCGATATTGCCGTCGCCGCCGCCCGCGCGGCCTTCAAACATCCCTCCTGGCGCGATATGGCTTCCACAGACCGGGGAAATATGATGATGAAGCTTGCCGACCTGGTCGACGCACATGCGGAAACCCTTGCCACAATCGAAACCTGGGACAACGGCAAACCTTATACCGTCGCCCTCGAGCAAGACGTAGCCGAAGTCGGCGGCTGCCTACGCTACTATGGCGGGTACGCCGACAAAATCCATGGCCAGGTCATCAATACCTCTCCTGCTAAATTTGCTTATACAATCCGTGAACCGCTGGGTGTATGCGGGCAGATCATCCCGTGGAATTATCCGCTGTTGATGGCGGCGTGGAAGCTGGGTCCTGCGCTTGCATGCGGGAATACTGTAGTGATGAAAGCCGCTGAACAGACCCCTCTCAGCGTCCTGTACCTAGCAACCCTAATCAAAGAAGCCGGCTTCCCACCTGGTGTCGTCAACATCCTTAACGGCTACGGCAAAGACGCCGGTGCTGCCATCGCGTCGCACCTCGACATTGACAAGATCGCCTTCACTGGCTCCACAGCTACAGGACGGCAGATTATGAAAATGGCCGCCGTCAATCTCAAAAACATCACTCTCGAGACGGGAGGCAAGTCACCTTTACTCGTCTTCGAAGACGCAGACCTAGAACAAGCCGTCAAGTGGAGCCACGCAGGCATCATGTCCAACAGCGGCCAAATCTGCACCGCCACCTCCCGAATCCTCGTCCAAGACACCGTCTACGACAAATTCATCGAAGAATTCAAAAAAACCGTCCACACCGTCAGCAAAGTCGGCGACCCCTTCAAAGACTCCACCTTCCAAGGCCCCCAAGTCACAAAACAGCAATACGAGCGGGTCCTCTCCTACATCGACTCCGGCAAAAGCGAAGGCGCCACCCTTCTCACCGGCGGCGAACCCCACAAAGACGCCGCCGGCAAGGGCTTCTTCATCGCCCCGACGGTCTTCACGAACGTCACCGACACAATGAAAATCTACCGCGAAGAAGTTTTTGGCCCCTTCGTCGTCATCACCAGCTTCAAATCCGAGGCTGAAGCCCTGCGGCGTGCAAACGACACCACGTACGGCCTCGGCAGCGCGGTATTCACGCGGGACCTGGAGCAGGCGCATCGCGTGGCGAGGGGCATTGAAGCGGGCATGGTGTGGGTGAATAGTAGCAATGATAGCGATTTCCGGATCCCGTTTGGGGGGGTAAAGCAGAGTGGGATTGGGAGGGAGTTGGGGGAGGCCGGGCTTGCGGCCTACACGAATGCGAAGAGTGTGCATGTTAATATGGGGACGAGATTGTAGATGGGTGGGAGGTAAGGGGTGGAGAAAGGGGAGTGAGGGTTGGTGCGCGGTTAGTAAAGGGGACTATCAGAAGGAGAGGAAAATGACAAGAAGCGTTTGGGATGTAAATACCTCGCTGGTACAAAAGGGTAATTTATGGGTCTTCTTCGTACGTTTTCACTAGTTTTCTATATTAATAAGAGTTTATCCAATCCTCGTCGACGACTTCCAAAGTGAGTTCTATACAGTAGGACAACTCCAACCCAAGAATCTTTCCGTGGAAATGGTCCATTTCAAACCCAGGTGTCCTCGCTCTGTGTCTTGTAAAGAGAGATTGGGGATGAAAAGCAGCCACGGGGAATGTAGCTGGTCGCTAGTATAACAGCGTGGATTACACGGGTCTTTCCATGTACGTTGCTACTACCGACATGAACAGCGAGTGGGAATATGTCCGATTCTCGCTGACGTTGCAGGGGTGGGTCATATAGCTTGAAGCATTTTCAAAGTAGATCATTTCCACAGAGACTTGTAGTTCGAAAGCCAAGTATCCTCAATTGAGTTGGCGCTGATGGTATCTGATTCGAAGTTGCTTCGCCAGAAGCTATATCTTCAAGCAATGGCCGTATTGGCATTGAAAGTTAGACATGGAGTGTCCGGTCATAATGCCATCTCTGCTACATGATTAATCCGAGCGGCCGCGGGAATCGATAAGTGCATTGGAGCGAGTAGGCCAATCAGTCAAATCGAAGACGGGGTCGGCCGGGGCGCCATGGGCTAACTGTAAGTGAGACAGCGATAATTCCGGCCGACTTGGGTTAACTAGATAGTCGCCAGCTCTAGGGATCGAAGTCTTGGTTTCATGACACGTCTTGATACTCAGTCCATAATTTCGCTAGCGAACTTGCTCCTTGCTCTAATTCTTGGCCCATAGAAGACCAGAACCCACGGTACGATAGTGAGAACAGCTCCCAGGCCTCCGAGAAAACTTGAGGCTCCTGCAAAGGTCATTCGGTGGAACATGGCGCTCGTGACTAAAGGGAAGACACCTGCGAGCATATTTCTGCAAAACGACTGAGCTGCTAAGGCCGAGCTAGCATACCGATGATATGTATCGGCAAGGTAATTGAAGACAGCGAGATAGATGGAAAAGATGCCCATGGTGGCGCAGCCAATGGCCAATGTAGGCACGATCCAATGGATTGAAGGGAAGGAAGTCCAGCCGAACCAGAACAGACCAATGGGCATCAGGGCGCTCTCGATGCAGCTAAAATAGAGTCGTCCTTCGGGGGTAGAAGACATCTTGCCGTAGTGTCTCGCTACCTTCTCTTGATAAACGCTCAAGATCGTGGAAAGAATTGCTCCGACGCACATGGCTGAGAATACGGCGCCGATTTGTGCAACGTTGAAATGGTGGCTCGTGCTGAAGACGAGGGGTATGGATGAGAATGTTAGGTAGAGTACAGCCCAGCTAAAGGATACCCATAGGGAGAAGAAAAAGACAACGGGTTCAGTGAATAGTAAGTGGAAAGGTCTGTAAACCGAGACGCCAATCATTTTTGCAAGGCTCTCTCTTTCTTCATCAGATTTGACTTTCCATCTGATCCTTTGGCTTTCTTTCTTGATACCACCATCACCGACTGGTATCTCAAATCCCACGAGGCCGACCTTTTCTCGTGCTTCATACCACTTGTTGAGAATGCCTGCCCTGCGGCTGAGAAGGACACTGCCTCGGGTCTCTTTAAAGAAGACTACCACAAGAAGAATGAGGAAGCCACAGCTGATTACTTGAATGTAGAATACCCACCGCCAGGAGATATGCTGAGCGATAAACCCCGAACATAATGGGCCTAATCCAGTGCCGAGTAATGCCGCTCCAGAGAACAATGCCATAGGGGTGTTCCTGTCTTGTGTGTGGTATATGTCGGCAACGACTCCACCGACCATAGTGGAAAACGTGCTTCCACCTACTCCAACAAAGAACCTTGCTACCAGCATCCCCGGATACGACCGCGTAACAGCACAGCATAACTGGCAGACAACAAAAAGGATCCCCGAAGCCACGAAGACTGGTTTCCTCCCGTTGAGCTCGGAGAAAGGCGCGAGAACCATTGGGGCAATTGCAAAGCCAGTAGTGAAAGTCGTGATACCCACCAGAATAGCTACCTGACTGACACCCCAGTACTGGGACATTTGTAACGAGGCAGAGCTATAGGAACCTGCTGTATAAGCCGTGACAACGGTGACGGCACATGAAAGCCAGGTGGTAAAGGTCTTTCGGGACTCAGACCAAGTGAAAGGGGATACATAGTTTCTCAGATCCGGTGGTTCTGGTGCCAATGTATCATCCTTCCCCGGTACTGTCAAAGTTGATGGAAAGGGTAACTCGGTCTCAAACGCCAAGTAATGATAGACGATAGGGACTTCGTGTTGTTGAGCTACCGAGATAGATAGATTCTCATCTCCACCATTCGTCTTAGCGCATTGGTACGGCGGTTTACGATCGTTCTTCTTAGAGGTTTCAAGGTCGGAAGGCTCCAGTGCAAGCTTGATCTCTGGTGTGGCCATGACTGGGGAGGGCTCAAGCTAGCAAAAAGAAAGAAAGGTTCACGAGACAGGAGGACATGTCTGGACTACATATATAAAACCCCAGAATGATGAAGGAACAATAAAAAACAAAGCCCTTTGTACCGCAATAATAAGGTAATAATGGAGGACTCTCTGGACGTTGGACCCACCCTGGCCTACTTACCTTACCTTACGGTACTGTACTCCCACCATCGGCAAGCGTGCCGGTTCGGACCTGTAAGTAGTCTCGTAGATCATAAGGGAGTCTTCGGCAAGCCCATGCCCCTCATGCACCCCATGTTGCCACCGTCCCATCCATGTTCACAATCACAAAGGTTTGAAATAGCTAGGTACCGGTATGTATGATTGGGTATTGTTCTGATTACTTTACTTCCCTGTATCAACTTGTGTAATGTTGGTACTGTCCGACGTTACCTTACCTTATCCTCTTCCTTTCTTTCTCTTCTCGTGATTGTGAAGTTTGACAGGAGTGACGTCAATAGTCAATCCTCTCTAGGAGCCGTTCGTTACCAGTAGCCAATCAGACGTGTTCTGCCGGAAGGCGGTCTCACATCGCGAATTGCGTGCTTACCTTACTTTACTAACTTTCTTCTAATCGTATCTTGTGAGTGTTTGTGAATGTTTCTGCATTGTAAGCAGTCTCTGAATCACTTCGTAATCTCCCTTATATATCTTTGATCAGTTATCCATTTTCAAACCATCACAAAGAACCAGGAGCACTACAAAAATGTCTTCTACCGACGAACGCATCGCCCCGTCAGTAGCACCCCAGGACTTGAAACTCCTTCCGCATTGTAGAATACCTTGGACTATAGCTAATTGATGTACCAGCCTACGCCTTGGTTCCACCGCCCCTAACTTCAAGGCCGAGACAACACAAGGACCAATCGACTTCCACGAGTTTATAGGCGATAAGTGGGTTGTATTGTTCTCACATCCAGAAGATTACACGCCAGTGTTCGTATTAACCGGTCTTAGCCAGACAATCGATGAGCTGACCAAAGCCCACAGATGCACGACTGAACTCGGGGCCTTTGCTAAACTCGAGCCTGAATTCACCCGTCGTGGGGTCAAGCTGATCGGGCTGTCCGCTAACACAGTGGAAAGCCATGGCGGCTGGGTGAAAGACATTGATGAGATATCCGGCAGCAAGCTCAAATTCCCAATCATTGGTGACAAGGTAAACACGATTCATGACAAAGAGAAACTGTGACTGCGCTGACCAGACCTACCATCTATAGGAGAGAAAAGTTGCCTACCTTTACGACATGCTTGATCATCAGGATATTACCAATGTCGACCAGAAAGGAATCGCTTTCACGATTCGAAGTGTTTTCGTCATTGACCCAAAGAAGACCATCCGCCTTATTATGTCATACCCAGCGTCAACCGGTCGCAACACCGCAGAAGTCCTGCGAGTAGTAGACAGTCTGCAGACCGGAGACAAGCATAAAGTTACCACCCCGATCAACTGGGTGCCAGGTAAGTCCTTCGTACGGATTCTGAACGGCGAATTCTCCATGCTGATTGTACTGATAGGCGACGACGTTATTGTACATCCCTCGGTTAAGACCGAGCAAGCGAAAGAGATCTGGCCTGAGATGAAGATCGTCAAGCCATATCTCCGATATACACCGTTGCCAAAGGAGAACACAAGCGCAGCGGTCTAATGGGTCAGAATGGTAGAACAGGATTCTGGCGCACGGTTGAATGTGCTTCGGTCGTGATATCACACAAGTCTTAGCATTAGCATCAATGCCAGCTTCACGACAGATACTACCTGACGGGACTTCGATGCGCTCGTGAACCTGTAGTTTTCTTTGAAAGCTTTGCTAGTAAGATAAAGTATTTTAGGCTGCGATAGATCTTCGGGCTAACTGAAGTGCGGATCTCGGCAAATCTTTTGCTAAAGAACCCTGCAAAAGAGCTGGAAAGTGCCGTGAGTGCCTTACCTTAATCAAGGTAGGTAGACATTCGTACTACTTCCCTTGCAGAGACATATTGGTCGTGCCAAAACTTTCTCCGGTAGCACGACGTAAGGAGTTTCCGAGCTCTCCTTCATTCACTTGCCGCCCATCGCTGTCAACGCCTTCGACTTCCTTGGTGCGCAAGGGTCTTAGGCGTACATGTACGTCGTAACGTCGGCAGCCGCGACACGAGTTGTAGCTTCCATGGCTGGAAGGCTCGCACTTACTGGATTTGTCAGTGTGAAACGTACCTGACCGAAGGTAGGGAATCTGAACCCCTGTTCTACTCGAGGCTTGGGGTTGGGTTTTGGTCGTTCTGCAGCTCTTTATGTCCAAGGGGCCTCCCACCAGATATCTTCTGTCGTCTCCCTACTTGGATTGCTCTCTTACATAGATCTATTACTGAAGAAGCTGAAGCTTATGATGATTTCTATAGGTGCTCAGCGCTCTGGTTGGGCGCTCAAGTCTCAGGTCACACACAATCTTACTCACAGTGATCCTCACGAGATCCGGTCAGGGAAGACGCCTTCAGCACCCAATCCTCAGGTCTTCCTGGAACAACCCACATTCTCCCCAGCGATCCCAGAATTTTCGCTGCATCCCGAATTAAGTCCTGTGTCGAGCGATAAACCTTCGTCTGGCGTTTCCTACAAATCCAACTTCAGCAAGCGGAGGCCCAGGCATGTACCCATCGTCCTATCACACAACATCATCACCTCTGTTTTAAGTGGTCTTCCGGACTCGCCGAAGTCTCAAGGGAGCGAAGGTAGATCGAGTTCTACTTCTACCTCCGGATCTGAGAAGGACAAGATCGCAGCGGTATCGAGCCAAAAAGCGCGGCATATACCCATTGTCATACCCGCTTTCGCTCAGCCTCACAGTCTTCTCCCGCCTACGCCTTCGACAAGCGAAAGTAACACTCCCAGAGCGTCACCAAGATCGCCATATTCGTGTGAGCAGATATTCATGAACATGCCACGTCCTCCGACTAGTGACAGTAGAACAAGTACTCTTGATTCCAATGTTTCCGTACCATCCCCAGAGCAGATGTATGCTGGACAGTACCAGCCTTCCTCCAGCACTTACCTAGCAGACATGAACAGCAGTCAGTCAAGCTTGAACCAAATGGTGCAAGACGGACAACAAAGCGCAGATCTAGGTTCGCGGCCATCGAGAGCTGGCGAGATAAACCCGTATTCTACAGCGTCATCGCCAGCACCAGGTCAGCGATTGCAGCCGACAAGTGGGACCACAAATTTATCGGGGCTAGTGTGTAATGTACATAGAAGTACAGGTAAAGAACCGCATGCGCTGGTCGGTGCGACAACAACAATCCTTGGCGACAAGCTGTATGTATTCGGGGGCCGTGTCATCTCGCGGCGGCGGCCACAGTTAACTTCGGATTTATATGAGTTGGATCTTATCCGACGGCACTGGACAAAGATCGAAGCTGCGGGGAATATCCCCCCTCCAAGGTACTTCCATAGTGTCTGCACTCTGGGCGATACCAAACTGATATGCTATGGTGGTATGTCACCTGCATCTCCTACTTCAAATCAAGCGCAAAGCGATACGACCCAACAAGTTAATGGCTCCGAACAACTACCCGCAGTTTCAGTGATGTCTGATATACATATTTATGATACCCCTACACGAACCTGGACATACATAGCTACTGCAGATACACCACAAGGACGTTATGCCCATTGTGCGGCGGTGTTGCCTTCGTCGGCTACTTTTACCTCTGCAAACGCTCCACTGTCTGCTATACATCATAACCCGGCTTCTGCAAATCCGAATCAGGGATCTATCGGCATGGCTCTTGACGGTAGTGGAGGTGCAGAGATGGTTGTGGTCGGAGGCCAAGACAGTGCGAATCACTACATTGAGCAGATTAGTGTCTTCAATCTAAGAAGCCTCAAATGGACTGCTACGCATACGCTCGGAAGGAGCTGCGGTGCGTATCGAAGTGTAGTTGCTCCACTGACGAGCATGCCAGCTTCGAAAATTGGCAAAGGGCCGCAGCCGGAGTGTAGCACCGAACAAACGACGAGGACCTCAGACCCGGCAGATGCGGGTTCTTGCATGCTGATATACTCCAACTATAACTTCTTGGATGTCAGGCTGGAGCTCCAAGTACGTTTGACAGATGGTTCATTGGTCGAAAAACCAATGAACGGCCAATTTTCGCCGCCAGGTTTACGCTTCCCAAACGGCGGTGTGCTGGATAATCATTTCGTTGTCAGTGGGACATACCTGACTTCATCAAAACAAGAGTACGCGTTGTGGGCTCTTGATTTGACAACGCTGACATGGAGCCGCATTGACGCCGGAGGGAGTGTCTTCAGCCAAGGAAGCTGGAATAGAGGGCTGCTTTGGTCTCGGCGAAATACTTTCATCATACTAGGTAACCGGAAACGAAGCCTGGTAGAGGATTATAATCATCGGCGGATCAACTTCTCTAATATCTGCATGGTTGAACTAGAGGCCTTTGGTCTTTACGACAATCCTCGCCGCGCCTGGCCGACATCCGCTTATCCTTCCAGCAGCGCCCCTATCCTCCCTTCATCCCTCACGCCTAAGCACTTGACCCCAGGCGGTCGCCCATATCCACGGGCCGCTATAGAACTCGGCCAAATGGCCCTGAATATCAGAGAACTTGCCGATATGGATCTTCTCGCCCTCGGGGGCGAACGATTACCTGTTAATTCCCACCTCTTGGCTCGTCGCTGGGGCCCCTACTTCGTCCAACTCCTCCGTGACAGCGCGACATCGACATACTCCACCTTCGAAAGCGATAGCGGCTTCTCATTCTCCGAAGCCGGCGTTCTCCGCCCCAGCACCACGGCCTCTCGCTCCGTAGCCTCACGCAACTCTAGCATAACCATCACTCCCAGCATCTCCACAACCATGAACTCCGCTGGCACCGCAACCATCACATCCCCATCCAGCCACGCTCTTATTTCCTCAAATATCCCCCTCGACCCGCCTACGCCTCACAATCTCTCCCCTCCTTCCAGACCACGCGTCCTCTACCTTCCCCACACCCTCCTCACGCTCCGTGCCCTTGTCCATTATCTATACACCTCTTCCCTCCCCACCCCATCTCACCCCCTCTGCAGCCCCCAAATCCTCTGCTCGCTCCTTCAACTCGCGCGCCCTTACCGTGTCGACGGCCTCCTCGAAGCCGTCGTCGAGCGCCTGCACCAAGTCCTCGATGGCCGTAATACAGCCGCCGTCTTCAACGCCGCCGCCATGGCCGCCGGTGGTGGCCGCGGCACGGGATTTCTTTTTGGCGGCGACGGCCCTGAAGCCGAAAGCCAGCCGGCAGCCAACCCGAGAAGGCTAGAGGCCAGAGACCATGGCGCTATTGAGAGTGAGGACGAGGATAGTAGGAGCGAAGTCAGCGGGAGCACGATGAGTAGTAGTGCGACGGGAAGTGACGCGTTCTTCTCGAGTAGTGATGATGTTGGAAGAGAGGGGGAGGAGGTGTGGGATGGCGGGATTAGCTCTGTGGTGGGGTTGCAGAAGAGAGGGTTGAGGGGTTTGATGGAGGGGAGGAGGATGAGGGAGCGGGGGAAGAGTGGGGGGCAGGGGGTGGGCTTGGGCTTGGGAATTGTTTAGTGTTTCTATGGGGAGGGGGAGTTTCCTTTGGATATTGCGGGTTAAGGTATGGGAAGGGAAGGCGGGGTATATAGGTCCGTTTCTGGGGGATCTTTTGTAGACGGTTTGAATATAAAAGATTGGGTATGGGTATGTTGGAGGTATGGGTGAAAGGTTACGGAGTCTCTTAAAGAAGGTGCTCAATCGATGGAAGGGAAATGGAATTACTAGATCTATCGAACGGGAAATCTCGAAAGATAATGAAGGCCTGGTGTTGAGCTGTATCGTCCTAGATGGCCATATAAATTTGCCTCTCCAATCCCCTCATAAACCCTTTTAACGCTTTTGATATTCACTCCAACATCGCCCCCGCCCAAAAACCTGACCCACCGACCCACTCACGCCCCTCTATAATGTCCCGCAACCAAAAACGCCAGCTCCAGCGCCTGTTTCTCATTCAACCTCGGATCGCAATAGCTCGTGTAGTTTGTGCTCAAATCCTCATCTTTCAACCCTTCGCTCCCACCCACGCACTCCGTCACCGCTTCGCCGGTCAGCTCCAAGTGCACGCCACCGAGGAACCCGCCGTGCTCTGTGTGGATCTGCAGGGCGCTGCTGACTTCGCTTAGGATGCTGCTGAATTGCCGCGTTTTTATGCCGGTGGGGGTGGAGCGCGTGTTGCCGTGCATAGGATCGCACTGCCATACCACGACGTGCCCGCTGCTTTTTACGGCTTGGATATGCGCGGGGAGGTGTTGCTGGATGAGGGTTTCGCCGTAGCGGGTGATGAGGGTGACTTTGCCGATTTCGCGGGACGGGTTGACGATGTCGAGGAGGGAGACGAGTTCGTTGGGGAGCATGGAGGGGCCGACTTTGATGCCGATGGGGTTTTCGAGGCCGCGGAAGTATTCGACGTGTGCGCCGTCGAGTTGGCGGGTGCGGTCGCCGATCCAGAGGAAATGCGCTGAGGTGTTGTAGTAGCCTTTGCCGTCGCTGCTGGCTGAATTATGGCCGTTGGGGAGGTCCGGCGCTGAGCCAGAGGTGGGCTTGGTGCGGGATGTGGGGTGGCGGAGGCGGCGCGTAAGGCTTTGCTCGTATTCGAGGAGGAGGCCCTCGTGGCTGGTGTAGAGGTCTACGGTTTCGAGGCCACTGGCGGCGCTGTCGGCGCCGACGGTGCGCATGAAGCGGAGGGAATCGGTAATGCTGTCGACGATGCGGGTGTATTGGGCGTTTATTTTTTCGTCTTTGACGTGGCCGAGTTCCCAATCTAGGGGAGAATGCAGGTCTGCAATGCCAGATGCTAGGGACGCACGAACATAGTTCAGAGTGCTGGCGCTGTGGAAATATGCAGCTACCAGTCGTGAAGGATCGGGTGTCCTGTCTTCAGGGTCATAGCCATTAATGTTGTCACCTCGGAACGCGTGGATTTCCCTCCCTTGGTACATCTCTGTCGGCTTGGACCTGGGCTTTGCAAATTGGCCCGCCATTCTGGCGATACGCACCACAGGCTTGTTGGCGCCCCAGATGAGAACCAAGCTCATTTGCAGTAAGAGCTTTATCTTCGACTCAATGGCATTCTCCTCGCAGTAATCGAAGAGCTCAGCACAGTCCCCGCCTTGTAGTAAGAAAGCCTTGCCCAACGCAACGTCTCGTAGACTCTTTTTAAGCTTCACGATTTCGGTAGGAGTCACAATTGGAGGAAGACGCTCGAGTTTGGCAAGGGCTTTGGAGACCGCAGCCCGGTCATTGTACGTGACATCTTGTTTTATGGGTTTAGTGGTCCAAGACGAGGGACTCCATTCTGAGGAGGTACCGTTGCTTTGGGGGCTTGCTGTAACTTTCACTTCAGCCGCAGCTTGACCATTTGTGCTGAGGGTTGGGGCCTCGATGGGCACCTCATGAGAATTTTGAGTCATCCTAATGAAGGATCACGATATAAGAAGATACAGAATAGATATATGAGAATGGGTTCAAGGAGAGAAAAACTTTGGAGGTGTTTCGATTTAACAGAGCTGAAATATCCAGCTTGGCACACGTTCTGCGGCAAAGGAATGTTGCAAACGTCAGCCATGATCTTAGAAGAACAACTAGCTTCTAACCATAGGCGTTCACTAGATCATCGTACGGTGTCGGTGAGAGTGGCACGGGAAATAGCTGCGGACAAAAAGGCGGAGGAGGCTTTCGAAAAGTCCGCACTTCCCCAACCCCCCTCTCCATCTCCACAAACTCGAAACTCTTCCATCGCCGTCATCATCAGCGCGCCGTAGATTCATACGCTTCTCAGCTCCGTCCCAAAATGGCAGAGCCCCAACCCTCCACCGTCAATGAAGGCATGGACAATGAAGATGCGCCCCTACCCACCAACCCCGAAGACCGCAAAGCGGCCGCCGCCATGTCCTCCCTCGATGCCCGCGGCGACGACGAACCGGCATCCAAAATCACACATATTGATCAAGAAGCCTTGGGAAAGGCGATTAGTAGATTGGAAGTCAGCTCAGGGAAGGGGAAAGCAGGTGATGAGGGGAAGGTGAAGGCGAAGGAAGTGGAGGAAAAGAAGAAGGCGGTGAAGGTTGATCAGGCGGATGTTATGTTGTTGGTGAGCTCTTGGGGATCTAACACGATGGGTGAAGGGGTTTGCAGAGTGGCTTTGCTGATTATCGTGGCTTGTCGCAGGTTGAGGAGTTGGACCTTCACAAGACCAAGGCTACTGAATTGTTGAAGGCGCATGAGGGGAATGCAGTCAAGGCAATGAGAGCTTTTGTGACCGCGACATCCTGAGAGAGATGTTTATCGACGCTCCGAAGCTGGCATAAAAACAAGTCGATATCCTGTGCCGCCTTCCCGTGGGAGCGAGAAATCAACGCCATAGGATACTTCCTCGTTGGAACGGCAAATCAGCTTCAGATGGTGGCACTGAAGCTGGCAACCAAACGGAGACTGCCAAAACAGCCAGGTAGTTGAAAAAATCGGACTCGTTCGGATCGCACTTCTTCGCCGGTAGGCTTAAGAAGTACTCTGTGATACATTGGAAAGGGTGTTCGGCTGAAGTGGTCTGAATGTTAACCTAGGTAAGGTCGCTACCGTTGATCTCGCTTTCAAACGAAGTCAAGGAGCAAATGTTCAAGGATTATATTGCCAATCAGGAGATCGACTCCTTCACTTAGCCATTGCAATACTCCTGAACGTACGTTAAGTCCAGTATTTACAAGGATGGAGTTTAATGGTATTTCAAAAAGCTTTGCCATTTGTGGATGTCTACCGAACGCGTTCTCTAACAGCCCAGTCCCACAGTTACTGTACAAAATTCCATCAAAGTGCAAACTTCCCAGATCACCGATCAAATGAGGGTATGTAAAGCAATTAAGGGTACGCAAAGCTCAGATTAGAATCCCAAACGCCACCAAACCCCTTTCCATCTCTCATCTCTATCCTTATATTCTACAAGCCATAGCTCACCGTCCTGCTGAGCGGACTCTGCACCTTCGACGTCCACTGCAGACTCTTCCGTCTCGCCATCAATAACCTCTGCCTAACCTTCTCATCTTGCTGGTCTTCAATCTTCCCACTAACCGGGAACAGCAACTGCTGCGTTTGCTTTGGCGGACACGTCTGCTGTACCAGCTGAGCCCCCTTACTCAGATAATACGGAGTCGTTGGAGAGCTCCAAGTTGATTCGTCTCCATCTTCAGCTGCCGGGCTGTTTGCAACCGGCGTTGTAGGAGCCTGTGGCTGGACCATGAAAGATTCGCGGCGAGAGGCCGGAGTGCTGAAAGTGAGAAATTCTTTTGTTGGGGACATCTCCGCAGGCGCTCCCTTAGGTGGTGTATCTACGGGAATGAGGTTGCCATTCATGTTCGCGAGCATACGAGGTTCCATGGACTTGCGACGACGGTGGCCACCTCGAGGGATCAACGAAGTATCAACAGCATAGTCGATCTCGTCCAGCCATTTTCCTTCCCGCTCGCAGCTAAAACTGTTAGTGTACGGACTAGGAATAATGGCTTCTTTATCACTCACTCTAGGACCCATCCTACTCCAACGCACAGAACCACGCCTTTGCTCTCACGGACCTTCTCAAGGGTCCGTTTCCCACCATCTTTGTACACCACATGTGTGATTCCAATCTTGCCACCTGGCGTGCTAGCGTCTGACGGTTCAGTTTCATCCTCAGGACTTACGGACACGCTAGCTCGTGGGTTCCACAGCCACTGCTTAACACAACGCGCTCCCATTTGTGTCAAAAGCTCAACAAAGATCCCGCTTGCGTCTGCACCCTCCGTCGTGTGCACATCAACATAGACCACTGCACCCTTGAGAACGTCAGGGACTGTATTAGTTCCCACTGGACTACCAGCGATAGAGAAGTTGCCAATTTTCGGTGTCTGCGGATTCTTAATCGATCCCTCCATCGACGTCGTAAAGTTGATCGCCGGCATATTCACTTCCTCTGAGTATTTAAAAGCGTTTGCACCTTGAGGCTTCGAGATGACGGTACTGCTGCGATCAGCGCTCCGCCTATCAGGGTTATTGGCAACAGCCAAAGGCCCAGTCAGTGATTTGCTGCGCTTGCGTGGGATTTTTCGCGGCGATTCATCTCCTGCAGGCCGTAATGGTACTTTTGATACTGTATGAATCTCTCGAGGCTGATCAGAGAAGACTTTAGCTGGCGTGCACGTCAATGTATGATCCTCCGTTTTTTGCTCGGCTTCCAGCAGTAAAGGGTCAATCGGCAAAGCGTTCTCATCACCGTATTCTTCTGAAGCCTGAGAAGCCTGGGAGTCTTGGCTAGCCTGTATATCTATACAATCTTCTTGACGGATTTCTGGCTCCTGCATGGTCACGTCGCCCTCTTCGTCACGCATAGCCATCTGATCTTCAAAGAAGGAGGTCTTCGGTGGTGATTCTACAACGACTTGGCCAGGCCTGTCAAGGCTCGTTGCGCCTCTTGCTGAAAAGACTCCGTGATCTTGACTAAATCGATTGTAGGGAGTCTTCTTCTCCGGACTCGACACAACCCAAGAACTCAACTGCATAGCAAGCGGAGTAACGGAGATAGCATTATGGTCGTCTTTGGACTTAGCCGACGCTTGCAAATCGCCTTGAGCTATCATTTCTTCATTGGCGCTCTTCATCGTCGCCATTTTTGCGAAGACTTTAGTATTACCGGGTGTGCTAAAATCCTTCGTGGAAACCCCATAATTTCTGAGCGGTGTTGGCGCATGCGGCTTAATAGGAGAGGACAACTCGTCCTCCGAGTCGGAGTCCTCAGGAGTATGTCTTAATGTGGGAAATACCTTGGTGAAGGCTGGGGCTGCAAACAGGAAGGGAGGCTCGGGAGGTGTAGTGCTTCGAACATAATCCGCGTCATCGGCGAGCTTCTCTACCGGATCCACAATTTTCGAATTACCACCATCCTCAGACGTAGCTTTGCAAGGTCGTGAAGATGAGAGAGACAGGCTTTCCAACGCTGGCTCGTAGAAGATAGATTCCTCAGGGGTTTCTAGGACTTTATTTGAAAGAGAAGTTAAGGCTGCCATCCTTATCCCCATTCCCTCTTGAGTGCTCTCAGTCGGAGTAGCGGTCGAAATAGCTTGTTCAAGAGCTGTTTCCTGCTCTGTTGTGGTGATTTTGTGCACTTTGACCGAGCTTTCTGGATTTCTAACCGCTCGAAGAGGACTTGTGAAAGTCTTTTGTGACAATATCTCCGGGATTTCGAAGGTGTTGACCTCTTTGGATGCTGTGACAGCATCAATGATGGGCACAGACTGCCCCAATTTTCCAGGTGTCTTGGGTGCTGATATCTTCATGGGCGATCCTACTGGGCGGCGTGCAGGGGATTGAAGTAATGAAGCTTTGGTAGGCGACTGTGAAGACAAGACATGGCGCTGCCCCAATGCGTCCCCAAAGTTACCTCGTCGCGCAGACTCTCCAAATAGAATCCTCGCGGGCGAATGCGATGACTTTGGAGTAGGGCGTACCATACCATCACCAAGGTCTCCCCTTCTTGGGGAACCTTTCAAAGCGTCCTTGAAAGGCGATAGGGGAGGGCGTCGAGCTGGGCTTGCTAGAACTGTAGCCAACAAATCCTTCGTGGGTGACGCTGGCTCAACCGTTGATAGAATCTCCAGCTTTGAGACTCTATCGCCTATCTGCTTATTAGGGCTCGTCGGTAGCTTGATCGGAGATATGCTGAGAGCTCTCATGGGGGATTTGTCTCCGCAAAGCTCGTCCTCGGAGCTGATGGAGCTAGATTTAGCGATCTGCTTGACCTTCTTTGGTGATAGAGGACCTATCCCGTCTTCATGAGCTCCATCATTGGTCTGCGTCTTCTGTTCAGCTGCTTTTCTAACACGTGTTGTAGTTCTTGCTACAGCAGGCTTTCTAACAGGCTTAGCCCTCAAACCAGTCGCTGGAGTTGTCTTTTTTGGGACTTTTACTTGGATGGGCACATTCTCCTTGTCCTTGTCCGATTCGTCCTGGAACTTGACTTTCTTTTTAGCTGCTGTTGGCTTTGGAATTGAGGCAATGGTAGAAGTGTCGACGGCACCTGATGCTGCACGACCGCGCGTTGTTCTCATCACTAGTACTGCTTTCTGGATAGGCTCCTTGGTATCCGAGGAAGTCGCAACCGCCGGCACCACCGCGTTCCTAGGCCTTCCTCTCGGCTTCAGAGCCTCTGTCTTCGGCTCTTCCGCAACGGCAGCTTTTGCCGGACGTCCTTTGGTTTTTGTTGCAGATTTTGCTTTTTCTACAACCTCCGGGGCATTTTTAGTAGGCTCGACGGCCTTCTTGATTTTTCCCCCTACCTTAGCAGGCTTGCTCTTGGGCTGCGGCTCTTCTACCACTTCTTCTATAGGTTCGTCATGTTCGTCGTCCGCTCGAGTCTTCCGCTTGACTGGCCTGGCCGATTCAATGGCTTGCTTCTTCTCAACAGAAGCCTTCGCAGAGGCAGTCGTAATCTTTGTAGTCTTAGGCATCGTTCCCGAATCTATTGTAGCTTTTGCGCGTGCGCGCGTCACACGCTTTGGAGGAGACTCGGGCATATCTGCAGTCTTCTTTCTCTTCGCCGCTTGCGGTACTATTGCTGCGGCTACCATGGGAAATATTGTACAAGTGCTGTCCAAACAATTGTTCAGGATTTCAAATGTTATGTATGATAGTGAGTAAACTTAGTTTGTCAAGTGAAGAAGAGGGCGGGGGTGTTGTTATTTACACGACCTAGATTTGGTCCCACTTCCATAGCAACGTTAGCGCTAAAGAAATAACTAGCCTTTTTTGGTGTAGTACAATACCGTTGTATGCGAAACCTGGATCGTTTTTTTTTGAATTTGCCGAGAGCCCATCAAAATTAGCGAAAGTGCAAAATAAGAACCAGATATGTAGAATCAACCCCACTGCCCCCCCAGTGCTTCATATGTAGTATATTCAATGCTTTATATGTGATATATTCAATACTTCATATGTGACCTACTCAGTGCTTCATATGTGGCCTATCTAGTGCTTCATATACGGCTATTCAGTGCCTCTTATGTGATCTACCCAATGCTTCATATGTAGTATATTCAGTGCTTCATATGTAGTATATTCAGTGCTTCGTATGTGACCTATTCAATGCTTCATACGTAGTATATTCAGTGCCTCATATGTGACCTACTCAGTGCTTCATATGTAGTATATTCAGTGCCTCATATGTAACGTACCCAGTGCTTCATATGTGACCTACTCAGTTCTTCATATGTAGTATGTTCAGTGCCTCATATGTGACGTACTCAGTGCTTCATATGCGATCTATTCAGTGCTTCTTATGTAGTATATTCGATGCTTCATATACGATCTACTCAGTGCTTCATATGTAGTATACTCAGTGCTTCATATGTAATCTACTCAGTTCTTCATATGTAATCTATCTAGTGCTTTATATGTGATCTACCTAGTGTTGCGAGCGTGCCTTGTTACTCTGAGTTAGCCTAACATAGATCGTGTTAGACTATCATAGACTAGTACAGGGCTGATGTTGACACGCTAGTGACCTAGCGCGTCTTCATGAGTATAAGACTCTCAACGTGTTTCATCTTCTTTCTTCTTTGGCTTTGAACTTCTAGTTAAAATACATTCATATGATTCGCTTTATGCAGACTCATAACATTAGTTCAAAGCTCATTAATCTTGCTATCAACGTGTAAACGATATAAAAACAAGCTACACAACTCAAATCAGAAGTCAAATTCAGAAATTTCAACAGCAGAATCAGAACTTAAGTTTAGAAAGCTTGATAGAAATCAGAAATTTCTAAAGAAGAATCTTGATTCAAAATCAGAAATTTCAATAAAATCAGAATCAAAGAACATGAACACGTTGCTTTTGATTAACTCTTTATTAAGCTCATCATCAGAAATCAGAAATTTCAGCAGTACTTGAACTCAGAAAGTTCGATAGAGTACTAATCATTGCTCAAATTTAGAAAGTTCAATAGAGTAATATCAAAATCTCGATCAGCAATTTTCTACTCATACAATGACTAGAAGCTGTTACGAAGCGTGTTGAGATGAAATAGAGTCTAATCAATAGGCTCTAGGAATTTCGGTATGTGAACAAGGAACAACGATGTTCCGGATCGAAATATGCTGAAACATCTCATCTATTTGAGCTCTGACAAACCGGCTACTTCGCCTCTTTGTTCGCCCTACTATAGATACAGCTCGGAACCGTCTTCTTTCTTCTGTATTCTTAGTTTCCTAGTTAGAGCTACCTCTATTGATCAAACATTCTATTCAGCTACGCACTACCTCGCTGCAGTGTGGTTAGATTCTAGGCACGGTCTCAACATTAAACTAAGAATTCGTTAACCCTACGATACGAGTACCAATATTCATTCAAGACACTCGACGAACAACGGAATGAGTCTAAAGAAATTTGTTTACCTGATGATCGACGACTTCGAAAGACAGAACAACATCAGAGGGTCAATAGAATCAACGGCGAGGCTGTTGAATTGCTAGAGAACCTATCGCTCATTCAGTAGCATCGATTCACCCGATCAATAGAATCAACGGAAACATATGATCGTTGATTGCTAAAGAATCACAAACCCTCTTCTCCCCCTCCCAAAAAGCTCGTGAATCAGTCGAGTCAAAATAATCTGTGTCATCAAATTCGATTCGACTCGATTCGAATTCAGGTCAATTTAGTGAGCCTGCTACAAAGGCAAGTCAATAGTCGACCTCTTCGATGAGCTAGTCGGTTTCCTTCTAGTGAGTCTGCTACAAAGGCGCTGTCAATGCGATGACCTATCTACTCACATCGCTCTACCTATCAGTGAACCGGCCTACCTCGTGTTCCTACGTCAAATAGTGAGTCTGCTACAATGATCGCCCTTCCCCTCTCATAGTGAGCCTGCTACAATAGGCATTTCGATGGTCTGAAAGATCAATAGAAAGGTTGATAGAAAGGCGAGCGTCAAGCTCTACGTCAGTGCTATGAACTACACTACAAGTCATAGAGACATGACTTTTAAAGAGAAGAGAGTAATGTTACGAAGCGTGTCGAAATGAAATAGAGCCTAGTCAATAGACTCTAGAAATTTCGATATATGAACAAGGAACAACGATGTTTCGAATCGAAATATGCTGAAACATTTCATCTATTCGAGCTCTGACAAATCGACTACTTCGCTTCTTTGTTCGTTCTACTATAAATACAGCTCGAAACCGTCTTCTTTCTTCTGTATTCTTAGTTTTCTAGTTAGAGCTACCTCTATTGATCAAACATTCTATTCAGCTACGCACTACCTCGCTGCAGTGTGATTAGATTCTAGGCACGGTTTCAACAGAAGCATAGCAGCAGAATCAGTGAGCATTGCTTGCTATGAACTTCAAGATGCTAGAAGAGAATCACTTTTATCACAGAATCAAGCAGCATCAGAAGAAGAAAAAGACACGAATGCAATGTTGAATACAGAAGAAGAGAACATGAATGCATTGCTTTTTGTCTATGAAATGATCAAGATCAGCATCAATGAAGAGCTGAATGCTTAAATAACAGCTAATGAAACAGATGACATTATTGTTTTTATCAAGTACATGTATCAACAGCACAACATTGAGATTGAGATTCACAATGACATGATTCAGATGTTAGAAGATGTCAATGAGATAAACATCACATTGAAGATTATGCAGACGCATTTGCAGAAAGAAGTTAAAGACAAGAACATGATTATACATTATTTAAAAGCTGCATTAAGTCGACAAAGTACTTCAACTCATGAAAATCAATCTTCAAAGTTAATCAAGTTATTGAACTTTTCACTGTTTGAAGATTCATTGCAAAATGTAAACAATTGACTATCATGAATGCAAAATAAGCTGAAGACAAACAAGAATCACTTTTCTATCAAAGAATTAAAGATTGTTTACATTGAAAGTTGAGTCAGTGAAGCTGCAATCAAGCACATAGCATCATGAATGAGAAATACATCTCTGAATCTCTTTCTAAAAGTTGAAGAAGTACTATTGATCATTAATAAAATGTATGATGATTTCAATCATCATCACACAACTCAACGACAGTACTTGAAGCTGTATTAGAACAAGATCTTCTTTCATGAATTTTGAATGAAATTTCAGAGATTTAACGTAAAACTAGAATACAATAACGAAACTTTACTAAATGATCTTCAGCATAAGATCAGCTCAGATCTTCAGCGAGTAACATTCAATGAACAAATCATGAATTTGAATGAGTTTGTCAACATTTGCATGCAAATCAATGTTAAATTGACTGAATTGAATGCTCAATTAGTCGTCAAAGCATTGATGATTCAAGTTGCTCAATCTGTTTCTAGCACATTGACTGCTTGACTTACGTCATCAGTTTCTTCATGAAAGAAACTCAGAAGATTAAATCTCGACTTTATTCAAAAAGAGTTGTTTAAGAAAGAACTTTGCTTCAAATGCAAAAAGTTAAAACATAGAGCATATGATTGTTTTAAGATGACTCAAGTGCACAAGATCGTTGCAAATTCAAAAAATGATTTGCTTTCATTAAAGTAATGATTGAGAATGATATACTCATATTTTGTTTCATCAGCATGTCTGATGATTCATTTGATTTCAAGTCATTCATTGTTGACATCATCTTAAATAGTCTAGAAAAGATATTCAAATCTTTCACTCTGATAAATATTAAAGTCATTAACATGACTTTCATCAATGAATCTTTGATGTCAAAGCTATGTGAATGCTTTGATATTCAGTCAATATCACTGTTAAAATCAAAGTCAATTTGATTATACATGCTTTGTATACATTGATCATGATATAAGAACATAAGAATAAAATGATGTTTTTATTAATAACTTGTTTAAAACAGCACAAGATAATCATTGAAAATCTTTAATTGAAAAGAAATCAAATTTTGATAAACTTTGCAAATTGTTGAGAAGTGCAATGACAGACTCATCTCTAGCAGCTCTTCATAGACTAGCGTCAGGAAAAAGATTGCATGTCACGACTCAGTCACGTTAGCAGTATATAGATAGAGCAGTCTACGACTTCTCTCTACAATCTGCATAGATTTCATCAGATGTGATACTGTTTGCTCTACTCTTTCAATAGATTATGAGCTCGATTAGCAAGAAGCTTTCAACGTAATTAGATCAAAACATTCTAAGCATTTGATGCTCGACAACTTGATATGAGACTTATTCAAATGAGCAATCAACGATCACTTACTACGCGTCTCACGAGAAAACAAATAAGTACATTGACTTAGAAAAGTTCAGTGAAATTCGACAGCTTACTACTGTCAGGATCGTGCCTAGATGAGTCAACCAGCGAAAGTCAGGGTTGAATAGTGCTTGATCTTTAGAGGTAGCTATAACTGAATATTAAGAATACAGAAGAAGATTGATACAAAAGCTTCTATTTATGTAATGTTCAGAGGCTGCGCTAGACTCGAAAGAAATGTGTTTGTGACACGAGAAGAATGTGATGTAGATGAACAAGATGTTGGTGAAAGAAAAGAGTGTTGAGAAAGAAAAAGAGTGTTGAGGCATATCTGAGTCATATCTGAGTCAAACCTGACTAGCTCGCTGATTAGTTCTAATCATTACGCAGGAAACTCGCTAGCGTTCACTGCGAATTGATTAGAGCTTCAGCCTTGTTCAGCCTTGATACGCTCGTAACATTACCCTCTTCTTCGAAAATTCATGTTTGCATGAATGTAGTTCATTTGCTCGCTTTTGTTGATAGTTATTTCGATATTTTAGCGCGGTTTGTTTGAATATAGCTTATGAAATTCGTTCAAAACTTTCTCTGAGTCATCGAATTTCTCTTTATCGACATAGTATCATTCGTCGTTTCTATCTAGATCTGTTCATTTGACTTTGTACTGTATTCGACCTCGATAGCGTCTGAAGTTCAATATATCGTCTATCTTTCAGTGTTCATCATCTTCGATAGTGATGAGTCTGAGTGATTCTGAATGCTGTTCTGATAGAAAATCTTCTGAATACGATCGCAGTAGCTTCAAGCTGAACATCGAATGCAGATGCTTCATGCTGACTGATAGGCGAAGATGATAGAAGATACTCACTTTGACAGTGATTTGATAGAAATCTAGCTGTTTGTCTTTCAAATCTTTGCAGAGTCTCGTTGTCTTGACGTTTCTGAAAGATAGTCAAACTCAGTCATCTACTTCATAGATGACGTTTCGTCTATGTTTATTGATCTGAACTTTGATGATCAGCTTCGTCTTTTTCAATTGTTGACGATCGAAGTTCAGTAGCTCTTTCATTCAAATGACAATATCATCTGCTTTTCTAGCTTCAAGTCGTTCACGAGTTGTTTCGTAGTCAGTCGTATCTGAATCGAAACTCATTCGAAGGTGAAATTCTTTATTGAAGTAGAAGAGAGTCATTGAAGTGATCGAGAAGATATTGAAATTGTCACTGAATTTCATCATAGATATTCATTTGACTCAGTCGTTCTGCATGTAATTGCAGTAGATTCTA
>JAABUW010001559.1_pt1 | contig 37810 bp, 32 predicted proteins | sample 5560081 | NCBI WGS metagenome assembly JAABUW01 (sample SAMN10711882, study PRJNA513363) | rock metagenome | isolation source: Antarctica rocks | place: Antarctica: Victoria Land, Knobhead sud | reverse complement strand
TGGTCGGTCGTTGAAACCCGTGCGTAGCCAATAAGCATGGACCTGGCCCCTCCGTGTGCGTGTGTGCGGATAGATGCATCATGAAACTCAACGTGTCCCCCTGCTTGTGGTACGTAGATTTCATGGATCAGTTTTATAGTACACTGGAGAGCGTCAACGCCGTCAAAATAGGGGTGTGGCCGCGTAGCATAGACAGTACCACGAAAACGGTCCTTTTTCTGCACACCGCCGACCGCTGTGAACGCTCCTCAAGTGACGGCCACGTGCGACGATAACCGCCGCCATGCGCCCCCTGCTTTCTATCGGCTCGACAACGGCGCCAGCACCTTATTTTTTTCCAAGCAGCAAGGACTATGACAGGAGCAGCGGACATGACGACCCAGCGTGGCCGTCAGTGATCGCATCACATGGCCGGATGTCGCGTCGCGTTCACATGCGCGACAACGAGCCATGAACGAACAGCACATGACCGCCTATCTCGACCACCGGCGTGCGTGCCCGCACTGCGGCAAGCATCGCTAGATCTAAGGAAGCGCTCGCGCGGACGAGGATGCTGGAAGGGTGACGTTCCAGTGTAAGACCTCAATCGGGACATCGTATCTGACCACGTCTTCTTTTTCAGCCGGCGAGGACGGCGTACGACAGGCGCACCGTTGCATTCAGGGCCTCGGCATCGGAGCGCGCCTGTCGTACGCCGCCGCAGCCGTGGGGCCGTTCCAAGGGACTACATCCGACGCGATCCAACCGCGTTTCGGCCATGCGTCGGACAGCCTCACCGTGCATCGACCCGCGCCACGCTTTTATGCGCAGGGAAAAACGTCGTACCAGGGATGGAGCCTCGCAATATCGTTTTTGTCTCCAATTAGTGGCCCATTAGGTGCGATAACACGCCGTTTTTGACAACGGGATGAGCGTGAGCAACACCGGGGCTGGATCATGTAAACTACGTATTATATGCGATAGGGTAGCGAGGGAGGGGTGGCGCATGACCACGGGGACCGCGATCTCTCTTGGCCTCGTCATCGGCGCGGCCCTGAGCTTGGCCCTGCGTCACGGCGCCGACGTGGTCGCCGGTCTGATGCTGAACGCGTGTAGGGGATCGGGAAGAGAGACATGGCTGCGGCGTCGGTGACACGGGCGGCTCCAACGGTCGCGCTGATCCCGCCGCTGCGCGTGGCCGTCGAGCGCTTCCTGGCCCGCGCGCGCTTCAGCGCCCGGACGCGGGAGAGCTACGCCCAGGACCTCGCCCCCCTGCTCGCCCACGTCGGCGGCCAGCCCGTCGCGACGGCGCTCACGCACGCCGCGGCCGCCGACTTCCTCGCGACGCAGGAGCACCTCGCGGCCAGTACGTACAACCGCCGCTACGCCGCCCTGCGCAGCCTCGTCCGCTGGTGCCAGAGCCAGGGCTACCTCACCGACAACCCGCTCGTCGGCCTGGAGCGTCGCCCCCAGACGCGCGGTGGCCCCCGCGCCCTGGACCCGGAGCGGGTCGAGGCGGTGCTGCGTGGCATCCGCGCCGCACGCGATCGCGCCCTCTTCTGGCTGATCTACGACGGCGGTCTGCGCTGCCGCGAGGCCCTCGCCGTCAACATCGAGGACATCGACTGGACGGAGCGCTGCCTCCGCGTCCAGGGCAAGGGCGACAAGCCGCGCGAGATGTTCTTCTCTCGCCGCGTCGCGGGCTACCTCGATGCCTACATAAAGGAAAGGGGCGCGCCGGCGCACGGTCCGCTCTTCATCACCGCGCGGAAGGCGCGCAACCCGCGCCAGGCCGACCTAACGGCCGAGGGGTACGCCCGGCTCTCGTACCGTCAGGCCGACACACTGTGGAAAGGCTACACGCCCGGCTGGGACCTGCACCAACTGCGGCACACGGCGATCAGCGCGCGTGCCGCCAAGGGCTACACCGAGGTCGAGCTCAAGCGCTTCAGCGGACACAGCTCGTTGCGCAGCCTGGAGGTCTACATCGCGCACAACCGCGAGTCGGCCAAGCGTAAGGCGCGCGAGTGGGAGCGTCGGGAGGACGGGGAGCGATAGGGAGGGCGATGATCCTGACACGTGTCCCCCTCATCGTGTCCGACGTGCGCGGCTGTCAAGACGCTGCACGTCCCCACCCCGCGGCAGCGCGATCGGTGATGAGGGTGGCGAGAGAGGAGCATGGTGTGGCACTCTACGCGGCGTTGTGCGGCGTGTTCATCGGGCTGCGCGGGGTCCAGGCCGCGCTGGCGCGTCGGCGCGCCCCGCGCACCATCATCACGGCGGCCGACCTGGCGCTGGCCCGCGCCCGTCGCTGGTGCTCCTTGCGCGGGCGTCGCGCCACGAAGGGGGCGCGCCGCGTCTGATCGACAAGAGGTGACGCCGCCTTTTCCCGCGCGCCGCCGCGCGCGCCTGTGTGGGAGCGTGTGCCCTCGACGACGTGGGCGACACAGGGCCGGCCCTGGGGGCCGGGAGAAACGCGCAGGCCACGTCCTCCTCCACGCGGCGTGAGCGACGACGGGCAACGGCGTACACTTGAGAGAGAAGGGGGGACGCGAGACGATGGCGCAGTGGGGCGGGATCGAGGAGGCTGACCGGGGTGTGACGCGCCAGCCTTGGGTATGGGAGCGCCGCACCCGCACAATCCTGACGCTCGTCGGCATGGCCGGTGTCGGCCTGCTGACGTGGAGCATCATGGGCGGCGCTCCCACGAGCGATGCGCGCGCGGCCCTCGCCGCCCTCCTCATCTACGTGACGCTGTGCGCCCTGATCGTCCAGGTCGACCGCGCCATAAAGGGACAGGAGCGGGCCGCGCGTGCGGCGGGTGAGGAGCGCCGCCGGCAGCTCAGGCGACGGCCGTACAGCGTCGTGGACGAGGCCGAGGCGGTGCTGGCCCGTGCGCACAGGCGGCGGGGGATGTGGTGAGCGCACGCGAAGGTGTGGCAGAGCGCGTCACCGTGACGGCGGACGACGCCACGATGCCGGCCGTGGAGGGCATCGTGGCAATCCTGCACGCCCACGGCTTCGTCGTCGAACGGCGCGTGTTTGTCCGTGCGGCGGCCGAGGAGCCGCGTCGCGTCGTGCTGCTGGCCCTAGAGCGCCCCCTGCCCGCGCTCGTCGCCCTGGTGGTCCCGCCGGCGGCGTTGCCCGGTCTCGGTGCGGCGCTCGCTGCCGCGCTCTATTCAGACGGAGAGGCGCACGCGAAGGGCGGAGTCGCCACCCTGCAATTCAAGGGGGTGGGCGCGTTCGCCAGCGTGACGGTGGGATTGGGGTCGGAACTGGCCGATGCGCTGCTCTTGCTAGCAGGCCGGGTGCGCGCGGTGTCGTGGTGGTCGCGGCCGGCGGACGGTGGCGAGCGACGGATCGCCTACGTGGGGCGTCGGTGGTACGTCGAGTAACGGTCGCCGCGCGGGCCGTGCGGCTATCGACGGACAGCGGCGCGGGGTGAGGGATAGTCCGAGGGGCACCCCGGCCGGCGTCCCCACAACGGCCAGGATGCCCCCCATCCGTCTATAGCGTAGCAGTGGTCTGCGTGGCCGCGCATGATGCGGAACTCACAAAAATGCGCGTCGGCGGCCACGCCCTTCTCCACGCAGCCGTCGGCGCCCGCCGGCGCGGTACTATGGAGGTATGAGCAGGGTCCCCCTCGCAAGGGTCGTGACGAACGGGAGGGTTGGGTGATGCCAGAGGTGTTCACGGGCAAGGTGCTGATCCCCGGCGACCAGATCGACGCCTACCTCGCCGCCCTCAAAGAGGCCGAGGAAGCGCGCGCTCCGTTCCGGCGCTCCCTCGACGAGCTTAATGCCGCGTTCGCGGCCGCCCTTGCAAAGAAATACAGCCGGCGCACCGTCCTCAAGCATACGAGCATCGTCGAGTTGTTCAGTATCTTTCTGTGCGACTATACGGACGTGGAGCGGTTGGAAGACGTGACGCGGGGCATAGTCAACACCCACTTCCGGCGCTGGTATCGGGGTAAGGTGCTCGACCGCATGGACCCCGATGAGACCCGCGTCGCGCTCAGGAAGTTCTTTCAGTTCCTCGAGCAGGAGAAGGGCATCCACAATCCGAAGGCGCTGGAGGCTTTGACGTAAGCGCGGCATGACGACGATGAGCCAGAAGCGGCGGCGGGACACGCCGGAATGGGCGTGGGAGCAGGCACTCATCGACGCGTACGACGACTATCGCTGGCACGAGGTGCTCGACCCGCTCACTGCGGCGGTCAGGCGCTGAGAGGCAGGCGAACTGGATCGTGTGGACATGACGCGGCCGGCCGGCTGCGGCCGCAAGGGGGTATCCCCCCCCATCGACGACGTATTCAGCCAGAAGCGCGAGATGCTGGTGCGCCTGATCGAGTTCGACGAGGAGTGGCCTGGCCCCTGGATCGCTGCCCATCCCCGCCCGAGACGTCGGAGCTAGGGTCATGGAATCCACGACCGGTCCATCCTGTCCCAACCCCAGCGCGGACGACGCCGACCCGCAAACTTCCCGCAGTGCAGGGAGTTTTGCGGGGAGTTTTGCGGGGAGTTGCCTATCGCCCGTCGAGGTGCAGCACATAGTGCCGATTATTGGTTTCACCTCGCGCCTCAACGAGGCCCCGCTCGACCAGATCGCGCAGCGCCGTGTCCTCGGACACGGCCTGCTCCGTCGCATAGTCTCGCGCGGTGAGTGGCCCTCGGGTCCGCAGGTGATCCAACGCCCGGGCTTGACGGTCGGACCGCTTCGCGCGGCCCCGTTGCAGGGACGCCCCAGTCCCGCGCTCGGGAGCTGCGTCCGCAAGCATCCGGGCGCCACGCCCGCGAAGCGTGACGACAAATGTACCCTCGGTCTGCTGGAACTCGGGTGGCGGAAGGCCTTGTTCCTTGAATTGTTGCGCCACCCGGTTGAGGCCGAAACCCAACTCCTCCATGACGCCGAGCGCGGCGAGGCCTCGCACCAACACTGTGTTCCTACTCCACCTCTCGGTCAGTAGGTTATCTAGGCGCATTGGCCCGCCCAACCTCCCTGGCGAGACGATCTCACACCGGTCGCTGAAGAGATAGATCCGCACCCGAGCACCGGAGGCGAGGTAATCCCTATGGACGAGCGCGTTGAGCACGATCTCTCTTAAGGCGGCCAAGGGATATTCGTCGACATCCGTGCGCCCAAAATCTTTCAACTCCACCGCGTGCAGCATCGTCGCCGCCAGCCACGCCTCGGCCGCGTCGAGCTGGGCCGGGATAGGCCCCTCTAGCTCACGGGCGAGGAATCGCTCCCCCATCGTCGGGCCGGCGTACCGTACCACGGCAACGCGCGCTTGGGGGAGGAACTGTTGCGGGTGACGGCCAAGGAGGAGCAGGCCCGCAGCGGTTGGGACGCGCGCTGCCCCGGGGTCGGCGGGCAATCGCGCCAGGAGTTGCCGGGCTTCCAGGAGATCGTTGGTCTCCATGACGGCTCCGGACGGGAAACGCGCCGCGAAGGCGCGCACGCGTTCCTCGTCCAGGTGTGCGCGCGTTGCTCCAGGTACGATCGACGCGTCGTACGCGAAGCGTCCGCGGCTGTTGAGCAAGGAGCGAATTTCGTCGGCGTCGAGCGCGCGCCGGAACGAACCGCCACGGGCCACGAACCGGCCCTCGACGCTGTAGGCGTCGCGTAGCCCCTCAGGAACGACCGCGACGAGAACGAGTCGGCCAGCCACCTCGACGCGCTCGGGCGGGAGCAGGTCGAAGCGCGGACTGCACAGCGCGGCGGCCGTGTAGAGATGATCGAGCGTCAGCTTCGGGTTGGGCACGCCTTCGATGATGGGCCGGCCGCCCTGCTCCCGGACACCGACAATGAGGGTCCCGCCTTCAGCGTTGGCGAGCGCGGCCAGCGTCGTCGCCAACTCAACGGGCCGCGCATCGGCTGGCTTAAACTCTAGCAGCGGTCCCTCGCCTTCGGCAACCAGTCGTTCCACCTCCCACGCGTCGATAGCGAACCTCCATCGCACTATCCACCTGTTTGTCTCTTGCGTCCGCGACGACACCTTGAGGGCAGCGTGACGCCCCTCCTTTTCCCGTGCGGCGCACGCCCTGTATCGGCGCCTTTCTGTATGCACATCGGCTGCCGTCAGGTACAACGGCCGTTCCACATGACAACGAGAGCGCGAGAATGCACAGGTTTGCATAGGTGTTTAGTGATATGCTATCGTATAACCGTGTTGAGTGCAACAATAGACCGGGGGCATGGATGACCCAATCGACGGCGGAGCGCAAAACGCTCACGCTGCAGGAGGTGTGTGATATTCTGCGCATCACGCGGCGCACGGCCATGGGACTCATTGGCCGCGGCGAGTTGTCCGCCTTCAAGGTTGGTCAGGCGTGGCGGGTCGATGCGCGCGACCTGGACGCCTTCATTGAGCGGCAGAAGCGCGTCGCGCAACACGGCCGAGATGAAGGGAGCGCGGGATGAGCAAGACGAGCGCGAAGATCCTCGCGGTTGGCGCCCAGAAGGGTGGTGTAGGCAAGACAACATCCGCGATCTACCTCGCGGCCCGTGCGGCCGAGCTGTTCGGAGGGACCGTAGAACATCCAGTCGTCGGGTTGGTCGATCGCGACGAGAGCCAAAACCTGACGGCGCTGGCGCGCATGCGCCCCGAGATCCTGCCGCCGGGCGTTGTGCTGCTGAAAGGGTCCGACCTCCCGCCGGCCGAGTCCGGCTTCGAGTTGGTCATCATCGACACACCACCCGGCCTCTCCGCCATCGACTCTTTGCAGGAGGCCAATCTCGTGGTGATCCCCGTGCTCCCGGAGGAGCAGGGGGTCAACAACTTCGCCGTCTACCTGCGTAACATCGACCGCTACCGCATCATGACGAACCCAACGATGCGCCTCGTGGCCGCGCTGCCGACCATGGTCGAGGCGCGCAGTTCGATGCATAAGGCTCTGCTGCCCGTCGTCGAGCGGGTGGCGCGGGAACATCAGCCGCCGCTGTCCGTCCTCCCGGCCGTGCCGCGGCGCTCCCAAATCAGGGACGTCGATCTACGCGCTTTGTACTACGATGAGCCAGCGAAGGAGTTGTGGGACCATGCCGGCATCACGCCCGTCGCGCTATAAAGACCGCTACGACAAGCTGCTGGACGACAGCCTCGCCATCGTCCAGTCACGCGATTTCTCGGCAGAGGAGCTGGCGCAGACCGCCGAAGACGCCTTCAAGCGCGTGCCTGGCGCCGTGATGGTTCCTATCGAGAGGATCGAGTCGAACCCCGACAATCCGCGCCAGGTGATGGATGAAACGGCTATGGAGAACCTGGCAGCCTCGATCTCTGAGCGGGGTTTGCTCCAACCGCTCGTCGTGCGGCGTGATGGCGCACGGCCGGGCCACTACGTCGTGATCGCCGGCTCGCGTCGGCTGCTGGCGGCGCGCCTCGTCCACGGCGACCCTGACGAGGCGGTCCGGGCGCGCGCGGCGCACCTCCCCTGCATCGTCAAGGACCTCAGCGACAATGACGCGTTCGCGGATGCCCTGTTGGAGAACTTGGCCCGTGCCGACCTATCCCGGGCGGAAACGATGGACGCTCTTTTGCGGCTGCACACGGAGTATGGATGGTCCGGCAACAAAATCGCCAAGCGCACGGGCCGGAGCCAGGGGGACGTGTCCGAACTCCTTGGCATCGCCCAGGATACCGAACTAGCGAACCTGGTCCGTGCCGATAAGCTCAAGCCGTCGACGGCGACGATCATCAAACGTATGCCGGAGGATGCCCGCGCCGCCGCGATCGCCGAGGTTGATGCCGGTCGGAACCTGACGGCCGAGGAAGTCAAGCGTCGGTATCAAGCGGCGACTCGACCGATACCCACGACGTCTACAATGCCGGCGTGCCCCGGCGCGCCTCCGAACGCTGCCTCTGTACCAAGCGGCGATGCGGGGATATCGAATTCGATACCCCCGGTGCAGGCAGCCCTAGTGGTATCGAATTCGATACCCCCCCCGGCCGCAATCATTCCGTCAGCCGGTGAATCGCTATATAAAGGCCATGATGGGAGCCAGGTATCGAATTCGATACCCCTACATCCCGATACCGGCATCGTTGACAGGAGTGACGTACCGGGATCACAGAATACTACCATCGACATCGCGGAGGACGAGCCGGCGACAGCGGTGGCTGCTATCCTCGATCTGATCGAGTCGGTTGGCACCCTGGCCGCGATGGTCGATGCGGGGACACCAACGGGACAGGCCATGTTAGCGGCCGTGCGTCGTGACCTAACTGTCACCTATGATAGGCTGGCGGCTTACGTGAAACGCCTAGGCTAGCGCGAGGGCTATCTACGCATGGCTATGGCGTTGTGGCAGATGCTAAATGAGTGGGCATGAAAACTGCTGGCATTACACGCTAACAACGACAAGATCAGGCGTCTAAACAGGGTATCGCGCAATGCGTAACTCGACGCATCGACAATGAAACGAAGGTGTACCACCCTGCAAGGGGAAGGGACACTGTGATGAGGGTTGCCGCCATCTACGACATTCACGGGAATCTGCCGGCTTTGGACGCCGTTCTCCAGGACATCGAGCGGGAGCAACCGGACCTTATTGTCGTCGGCGGGGATGTTGCATCAGGGCCGCTGCCGCGCGCGACCGTGGAGCGCCTGATGCTCCTGGGGGACCGAGCACGGTTCATCTGTGGCAACGCCGACCGCGAACTGGTCGCCTGTTTTGATGGAGGAGCGATCAATCCACGCCTGCCCGACGCGGCCCAAGAGACGACGCAGTGGGCCGCCGGGCAATTGAAGCGGTTGCACCGCGACTTCCTCGCACAGTTCCCTGCGCATGTGAATGTCGCGGTCGACGGTCTCGGCGACATCCTGTTCTGCCATGGATCGCCGCGTAGTAATGAGGAGATCCTGACTGTTGCCACCCCGGACGGACGGGCACGGGAGGCGCTCGCGGGCGTCGCGCAGCGCGTCGTCGTGTGCGGGCACACACACATGCAGTTCGACCGGTGCGTCGGAGCGGTGCGCGTGGTGAACGCCGGCAGTGTCGGCATGCCCTATGGCGAGCCCGGCGCCTACTGGCTGCTGCTCGGACCGGGCGTCGAGCTGCGGCGCACGCCCTACGATCTCAACATGGCGGCCACCGTCATCCGCGCCAGTGGCGACCCGATGGCCGCGGACTTCGCCGCCAATAATGTGCTCGCGCCGCCAACGGCTGCGGAGGCTATCGCAGTCTTCGAGGGCATGGCCTCCTAGCGATTGCTCACGATGGACCCAGATGTCTCATGGTAGATGCGTAGCCGTGATGGGAAGCATGAAACCCTGCTACAGCCCCAAGCAGGGGACGGAGGGGATAGATTCTCCGGCCACGAATGCAACCGTGATTGGGGACTACATCATGTGGCTGTGGCTGTAAGATCCGGTGAGGAAGCGCGGCTGGTATCGCGTCCAGTCCGGCACGAATTCCAGCGTCCACGACGAAATCTCGGCTAACTCGTGTCCGTGCCCGGCGCACAAACCGTGCACGCATATAGGGGTAGAAAGAGCGAAGCTGAGACCAGGGGGTCGGGTAGCCGGGCGACATTGCTGTCGTCCGGCCCCCTCAGAACCGTGCGTGCCCGTCACCAGGCACACGGCTCAAGTAAACCACTTGCGTAACCAGGAGCGCGTCGGTTCATGGATGGGCACGTCGATAAGCTCGCCGTTGCCCGCGTGAATCTGTTGATGGCAGTAGAGGTGTGTCAGTTCCAGGTTGGCATAGGTGTCTTGGCCGCCCCCGGCCCGTGGTTCTTTGTGGTGCTTGTGCAGCTCCTCACCGTTGAAGAGGCTTTCCCCGCACCCTCGGCACACATACCCCTGGTTCCGCGCCAGCTTTTGGGCGCTGGACGTGTGGTCTTTGGCTCGTGCCGCGTACCGCGCCGCCCAGTACCCACGGAGTTGGGGATCGTCCGGTGAGGCTGTGCCGCGGACCAGGATATGCCGCTCGATCTTGAACCACTTGAACTTCATGAGATACGCCCCGGTCTGCGTGTTGCCGAACACCCAGCGGTCGTTCCTCGTGGGGTGCAACTTGCCCCAATAGCGGGCTTTACGCCAGCTATTGGATTTGCGCCGATGGGTCCGCCGCACGTAGCGCATTTCGCGCCCGAGCATGAAATGATCCATCCCGGCAAAGACGTCACTCGCTACCTGACTGCGGAAGTAGTTGGCCCAGCCCCGGATGAGGGGGTTGAGCCGTCCGATCACCGCGTCGATGTTGTGTCCTCGTAAATGAGCCCATTCCTCGCGCAGTTTCTCGCGCATCTTCCGCACCGACTCCCTGCTCGGTTTGATCAACGGCTTGTACCCCGACCGCGCGTGGGCGGCAGGGTAGAGTCGGACGTTGAAGCCGAGAAAATCGAATCCGTCGGTCAGGTGGACGATGCGGGTTTTCTCCGTCGAGAGACGGAGTCCCCGCCGCGCCAACCAGTCGGTCAGGATGTCGATGACCGCTTCCCCATCCTCCTTTGTGTCGCAGAAGACGACCCAGTAGGGTAGGCCGCTGACGAGTTTCCCCTTGTGAGGCACTTTTCCATCGGCCCCCCTCCGAACCGAGCTTACGCCTTTCGGAGTACTCGGCTCTCCAGTGTCTCATTCCGCGCTGTTTCGTCGCGTTGGCCGTCCGGCATGGATGGCCGCGTGACATTCCCGGCAGACGACCAGGGTTTTGCGACGACGGGCTGCCATCACCCGCACCCAAGCCGGTCTTTCCGGTCGCCCCGCCTTCCGCAGGTCTTTCAGTGCTCGGACATGATGCACCTGGACGGACTCCCGTGAGCCACAAAGCTCGCAGTGGTCCGCCAAGAGTCGTTGGACGAGTTCTGATCGACCTGCATACGTCGCGGGCGGTTGGTCAGTGAGGATCGCCGTCATCTGCCGCCGCAACGGTATCCCGCCCCATGTCGCCACCAGTGGCTTCTTCCCTTCGCCACGTTCGACCACAATACGCAGTCCGGGCGATGTCCCGAACTCCGTCTGAAGCGTGGCACGGTAGCGCTCGTAGACCGTGTCGACGCTGACGCGCCCCTTGTGCGCCAGTGTCTTGGTCAGCGATTGCTCCATGACCCACTTCAGGCGGTTGAAGCGGTGGAGGTTGTACGCCATCCGGTAGTATTGCACGAGGCCCCGATATTCCGCTTGGTACTGCACCACGATGTCGTAGGCAGCATTGTGCAGCAGTTCCGTACGGTGGACCGGCTTGCCGTGGTGCAGGTAGCGCGTACACGCGTCCTGCGCCACGGCGTGGGGTACGGTCAACCCGATCTGCCCGTTGATGCTGCGGTAGCCACGCCGGTCCCGTTTCACGTCGTCGTTGAGGACGGCGATCTCGTAGCCGAGGAAGCGCGCGGCTTGGCTAGCGGCGTGCGTGATCAGCGTCTTCTCTTCGGAGAGTTCTAGCTTCAGATCCTGGAGCAGGAACTCCTTGAGGCGGCGCTTGATCTCCTCGGCTTCATGTTTCGGGCCGATGAAGCCGAGCAGCGTGTCGTCGGCGTAGCGGACATAGTGCAACCGGCGGTAGTCCGGGTCGGCGGGGTCGAGCGAGGGGAGCTGTTGCATCTGCCGAAACAGCGCACGGGCTTCCTCGCTATGGCCCCGCTTCTTCAGACGCTGCCGTTGGCTACGTAGCCGCAGGTACGGCGGGTTGATCCGCCGTCGTTCCCCCCTGTTGTAGGCCGGACAGAGCACCTCCTCGACGAACCGATCCAGTTTGTCGAGGTAGATGTTGGCTAAGATGGGGCTCACGATACCGCCTTGCGGGCTCCCGCTCAACGTGTCGTGGTAGCGCCACTCCTCCAGATATCCGGCTTTCAGCAGCGCCCGAATGAGCCCGAGGAAACGGTTGTCGTGGATCTTCTCCGCGAGGATCGAGACGAGGACCGTATGATCCAGCGCGTCGAAGCACCCCCGGATGTCACCCTCGATCAGCCATTTCGAGCCCACCCAGCCGTGGTAGACCTCCGTGAGCGCCGAATGGCAGCCCCTCTTGGGCCGGAAGCCGTGGGAGCGGTCGCTGAATTGCACGTCGTAGTACGCCTCCAGGATGAGGCGCATCACTTCTTGCACGAGCTTGTCGCTCCAGGTCGGCAGGCCCAGCGGGCGCACTTTCCCGCCTTTCTTCGGGATATACGTCCGTTTCACCGGCGTCCATCGGTAGCGTTCATAGCGGATATCCTCTATGATACGCCCGATCTTCGCCAGGGACATGCCGTCCACAGTCTCCGGTGTCGTCCCCGGAGTTGTTGCCCCCGCGTTCCGGTAGATCCGACCATAGGCATACAGGTACAGGTTCGGGTTGTATAGTTGGCGGTAGACATCCTCTAGCGGCAGCCCCCTGCTGCCACGGTCGCGGATGATGCCCAGTACTGTCTCAGTGTCCCGCATCTCGCGTCCCTCTCAGTCGTAGGCATCGAAACGCCTGCCACCCTTCCCCGTGTGGACGGCTTTCCCGTCCGCTGAGTACTACGGTGGCTCCGTCGCCCTGCGCCTCGCGGCGCGGCGGGCGATCCCACATTCCCTCGGTACTAGACGTGTCGAGCGCGACGTAGGTGCCTAGTACCGTTCGCCGGAAAACATTCCGCAGAAAGCGCAGGCGTGACGCAGGCCCCTAACACGACGCTGACTGTGCGGAGAAACTTCCGTCGTGCGGTACTAGTCCGTCCCCTTGAGTGAGGTCACTCCCCACCGCCCACGACGCGGAAGGTTCAGGCGACGACGATTTCATCGCCCTATCGTCGTGGCCCCGTAACAGACGCTGTAGACGGGGAATGTACGCTTGCATCGCTGGAGACTGAGGTTTGAGCAATCCGGCCCTCACCATATCGCGCGGGTCTTGCAGGACGATATCGTAAGCGTCTTCCGATGCTTCCCGCTTTAGCGGCATGCTACAGTCCCGTTTGGCTTTCGCCGCCGGGTAAGCCGTTAACCCAGAGGCCCTCCTTCCGAACCTCTCCCGTCTGCGACGGGGATCTAGTGCCGGGTGATGTGGCGCACATCGTCCACATATCGTACGAGCACGCGTTTGCTCCTCTTGGTGTGGCCCGCGTTGTCGTAGGTGACGCCGAGGGCTTCTTCCAGGCCATGCAACGCGATATTGGCGAGTAAAGGGCTGATCACGGACCCTTGCCCGGTTCCGGTAGGGGTGTCGTGAAAGACGCCTCTGTCCACGTAGCCCGCTTTGAGCCACTGCCTGATCAACTCCCTGGCCGGGAACGACCCGATAGTGGCGAGCAGGTAGTCGTGGGAGATGTTGTCAAAGGCCCCTTCAACGTCAGCGTCCACCACCCATTTCCGGCGCGCGTCGCCGTGCGCCAACGTGTAGATGCGGACGATGGCGTCGTGGCAGCCCCGGCCCGGTCGGAATCCGTAGCTCGCGCCCTCGAATCTGGCTTCCCAGGAGGGTTCGAGCGCATTTTTGACGCGTGCCTGCTGGCAGCGATCAACGACGGATGGGATTCCTAGCGGCCTGAGGCGACCGTTCGCCTTGGGGATGTACACCCGTTTGGCGGGCTTGGCCGTCCAGGGCTGGTAAGTCGATAGGTGATCGACCAGCCGTCCCCTGGCTTCTGGTGTCTTGATCACCAGCTTGTCCACGCCCGCCGTGTTCTTACCTCGATTCACCTGCGTCACGCGCCGCACGCTGACGAGCGTGTTGGCGCGACTGCGCAGCATGAGCCGTTGTAGCGACTGGACCTTGTCCCAGTCGCCCTCCCTGGTCGCCCGGAAGATACGTTGCCGCAGATTGCGAACGCGTCGATTGGCTTGCCGCCAGTTGATGGCCTGCCAGTCGGTGTGTCCCTCGGTTCTGTTTGCAGGGTTGGTGGCCCGCATCTAACTTCTCCCTCGGTGTGCGCTCCGCGCCTCGTCCTTCGGGTGGTTCGCCTGGTCGACGTCAGCCGTCTTTCGACGTGGGCACGCGCCCTATCCACCCGGTTATGGATTCCCGTCGCCTTTCGGCGTGGTGGCCTTCGCTTCTTCGACCATCCTATGCCCGCTGGGGAGTTGGGCCGCCCTTACGGTTGGCTGACCGGCGGCCTCGTCGTCGCCGGACCCCATCGGGGTTATCACGTTCCGCACTGCTGAGATGCGATGGGGGTGGGTGTCCTCTCTACTCCGGGGCCTGGTGTCCTCGCCCAGGACACCTTGGATTCCTGGGCCTTGGCCCATCAACGCCGTCTTGATCACCCATCGTTCCGGCGTGTCTAAAGTAACGAAGCCTCGACAAGGATTCACTCGCGTTCACCCGCTCCATCTTTCCCTAGCCCGGTTCAGGCGGATGGGTCGCCCTCTCCTTAGGCATGACCCTCGGCTTCGCACCCCATCGTTACCGATGACGCACGCGAGGATTGGGAACAGGCCTTCGGACACTGGCCTGATGGCAGCCTTTCGTCTGCCATGCTCATGCAGTGCGACATCGTGTCGCACCAAAGTAGCTTTATAGAGCGAGACTCAAGGTTGGGTTGCGAGTGCCGGAAAACGGTGGTGTCGGTACTTGTGCGCCATCCAGGGCACCCACTTGAGCGCGTCCATCGTCCAAACAAGGGCCGAAAAACGGCGAAGTGCCCAGCCCCTCACCAGAATCGGCATTTAACTGGCAGATACGGCTTCTAAAACGTGAGGTTGAGCTTCCTCTTGTTAAGTTACTTTGCCCTCAGTGACAGCTTCGCTCTTTCCACCCCCCCCTTGTGTGGAGGGCCTGACACCTGCTGCCTTCCCCGCTAGAAAAATGCTGAATCCTCCGATGGAATTTACAACACCACGTGCGCTACGGCGAATCGGGCGGCATCGGCTACTATCACGTCGCGGGTACCTACATCGCGCGCTTCTCGCACTTCATCTCGTGCGGATCGCTGGAAGGCGTCTATATCCTCGATCCGTTCTTCGCGGCCGCCACCGAGGACCTGCCCGAGGCCGTCCACAGCGACACACACGGGCAGAGCGCCACCATCTTCGGGCTGGCCTACCTCCTGGGCATCCAGCTCTATCCGCGCATCAGGGGCTGGAAGGACTTGACCTGGTGCCGTCCCAGCGCCGACAGCCGCTACGAGCATATCGACGGACTCTTCACCGCGACGGTGGACTGGGACCTGATCGCCACGCACCTGCCCGACATGCTGCGCGTGGCACTCTCTATCAAAGAAGGACTGCTCACGCCGTCGACGATCCTGCGCCGGTTGGGGACCTACAGCCGTAAGAACCGCCTGTATCACGCCTTCTGGGAACTCGGCCGGGCAATACGGACCGGCTTCCTGCTGCAGTACATCTCCGACGCGGACCTCAGGGCGACGATCCAGGCCGCGCTGAACAAGAACGAGTCGTTCAACAACTTCGTGCAGTGGGTGGCCTTCGGGGGCGAGGGGCTGAGCACGGAGAATGACCGTCTCGAGCAACGTAAGTTGGTGAAGTATACGCACCTGGTCGCCAGTTGCCTAATCTTCTCGACGGTGGCCACGCTCAGTCGTGAACTAGCGCAACTGCACGCCGAGGGCTACCCCCTGGACAGGGACGCGGTGGCCGCGCTCAGCCCCTACCGGACGTCGCATCTGAACCGCTTCGGGCGCTACACGCTGGACATGGCGCGCATCCCACTCCCGCTGGAGTATGACCTGCCGATCTTCACAACCGGGAGTTCATGACACGGTTGCCGTGCTGTCGGAGCAAATGGCCCAAAAATGGTTAACCTAAGCGCCGGGGTCGCCCCCGCCGCTCGGCTCCAAAACCGTGCATGCGCCATTAAGTGCACACGGCTCCTCAGTCACCCTATCCTTGTCATGGACGCGCCCCTACCACGGGGCGCTGTGAGGGCTGACCTTTGACGGCTTCGGATGGTGCATCCTATCCACGACACTCAGGCGAGACAGGCTCGGTGCTCAGGGCGTATCGACCGCTACTTGATCCGCTCTCCTTCGAGTGACCGTCCCCACGTCGGCATATCGCGGACATTACTCCGCGCCTTGGCTTCTTGGGGAATCCTGCCCGCACCGTCATACGGTTGACACCTGCTCCAGCGCTGGAGAGAACGGTACGGATTATCTCGTTCCGGATGGTCGTTTTGCGTGGTGACAGGGTCACACTCTCCACCGGGGGTCTGGACGTGAACGCCGGTCGAGTCCTGTCTCGCCGGGGTCCTACCCGTGTCCTTTTGGACCAAGCCAATACTCCACGTCGGCTTGTTCAACGTAACGATGGATCAACCGTGCATTCGCTTGCGCTACCCATGACCACCTGCCAGCAGGGTCGTCCAGTTGGAGTCTGGAGTACCTGCGTCGCCCCGCTTTACCGCTTGATGGTCAGTCGCTACAGTAGGGGCGCTGCTTTTCCCGCGTTCACTCGGGGATGGGAATCTCGCCCACCATCGACCGTCAAGTTGTCTAGGATACCTCCTACCCTCCCATCCCCCACCCAGTTTATGCCCGAGCAGTTTCGGGAGAACGAGTCGCACCAGGAATCGTTGTCTCCCCCCTTAATCTACCCCCGATCCGGGGGATAGCTAACAGTTACACTGAGCGCGGCGCCCGATCCTGGTTTCCCGCCCTTGCGTGTCTCAACACCATAATGACTGCCCGTTCAGATCGCATATCCATACAGCGAGACGGCCTGGTGTTACGGAGCGCGACACCGGGGGCAAAGTAGCGACCTATGGAGCCGAGACAAAGAGCCGATTCCCTTGCTGGAAACGATACTTCGGCCTGTTTTGCTACCCCCAGTGCCTCGGCGAGGGTCTTTCGCCGTGTTGGACTGCACGAAAGGAGCGCCTCCCGTCGAACTCGCTCCTTTTTGCGCGGGAGAATCACCCGCACAACTCAAATTTGAGTTCCGAGACGCCCGTACTTTGCCCTCGGTGTCGCGTTCCGTAACATCAGGCCCACACAGAACCCGACCATCGCTGCACACCTGCCCTACCACCACGGTAGCACGCCGCGATTTTCATGTCCGCTGGTCGCGCCGGGGCGCGGGGGGCCCTGGGGTGAAAATAGTCGTTTTTCATGGGCGGTGGTGTCTCGACACGAGACATGACAAACTGCTTGGAAAAGAAAGGCGCCGCGCGGCCTGACGCACACATCGTGAGTTCCACATCATGCGTCGCCGCCGGGCGCCCTGCTATGCTACCTATTGTGGAGTGGCGGTCGGGCCGTTGTGGGGACGCCGGCCGGGCCGTCGCACACCACCACTCCCCTGCCATGCCGCACCCTTCACGAACTCTTTATGTCTCCCTCACACGCCCTTCACGCGCGGCTGCCACACTGAAAGGACGACCTGGGAGATGCGAGGGATCGCCTCTCGCCCGCCGATCGACGCGGAACGGGGCACCGTTGAGAGAGGGGAGCGGCGGCGGTCGTCGCATCTCCCAGGTCTTTTCGCATGGCGCCATCACGTGGTCATCAGTGTGCCCTGTATCCCCACGACCGACAAGACGCTGGCTTACTCCCACCCCACGACACGGTAGCCGTGGCGCAAGCGACGGCGCAGGATGGCCTCGATGTGCGCCTGCGCGCCGGCGCGGTCGAGATAGTAGTCGATGCGGGTGCGCTCCGGCCCGCCCGTCCGTCCCCACAGACGCAGCAGCGCGCCGCCCTCGAACAGGGCCGGGGTCCAGGTCAACGTGTAGCTGCGGTCGCGATCGCGCGCGAGATCGACGCTGCGCAGGTGGACGAACGCGCGGAAGTGCGCGGCGGCGGGCGGCAGCGCGAGGCGTCGTGACTGTCGCATGGGGGGCACCCTACCGTTCGTGGCTGTCGTCGTCATCGCGTTCCAACCCACCGGTTCCCGGTGCCCGCTCAGGGCCGGGCTGCTGCGCCTGGCGCTGTTGGAAGGGGAAACCGTGAGCCTCCCCAGGTCGCGCCGGATCGCCTGCTGCACGGCCGCCGCCTGCGTGATGGCGGTGCGCGCGTCCTCGGCGGTCGGCTCAGGCTCGTCGAGGTCTGGGTAGCGCGTCTGCACGGCGTAGCGCGAGCGCGCGGCCAGCGCGTTAGCGGCCTTCCGCGTCTCCCAATCGGCCGGCAACAGCGCGGCCAGCGCGTTAAGCCGGTGGATCTCCTCGAAGCGGACGCCGGCATAGGTCAGCGCGCCCTTGATCGCCTTCTCGGCCGCCTGTTGCGCCCAGAACGCGGCCTGGTAGGGCGACGACTTGGTGCCGGGGCGCATCATGTCGCGGGCACCCGTGATATCGCGCGATGAGTAGCGCAGCCAGGCGCGTGTGCGCTGTATCCGCGCCTCACGCATCGGTCCCGGCCCCTGCGTCACGCCGACGCTCCCGCGCCGTCGGCGGCCGCCATTAGAGGCGTCTCGACGTCGGTGGCGCCATAGTCGTCGGCCCGGTAGAGCGTCACGCCACGCTCTTGCGCCCAATGGAGGACGCTGCCGTAGTCACCCCAGGCGGCGGCCAGACGCGCCGGCGTGGCCGTGAGGATATCCACGTCGATACCCGCGAACGGCAGGTTGTTGTCGATGGCGATCGCCGCGCGGCGCGTGTCCGTGCCCTCGGGCAGGATGACGAGGAAATCGGCGTCGCTGGTGGGGTGATGGGTGCCGCGCGCGCGCGAGCCGAACAGGATCACGGCGAGCGCGCGGGGCCGCGCCTCCCGCACGATGGTCTCGACCATGCCCCGGATCACCGCCTCGGCGGGATCGCCGGCGAGCGGGTCGCGGGCTGGGATCGTTGGTGTCGTCGCCATGTCTGCCTCCTCACCTATCTACGCACATCCTACCACGCCGCTCCTGCCGGCAAGAACGCATGGCACACAGGGCCGCGCGACCGCGCGCGGAGGGAGCACCACCGCCGGGCGCGGGCCAGCGCCAGATCGGCCGCCGTGACGACGTTGCGCGGGGCGTGTCGGCGTGCGCGTATGGCCTGGGCGCCGCGCAGCCCTACGAGCAGGCTGCACACCGCCGCGTAGAGCGCCACACTATCCTCCTCTCGTCACCGATCGCGCTGCGGCGTGGGGAAGTGCAACTTCTCGACAGCCGTGCGCTTGGAGGCCTCGCCGCGGCGGTCGTAGCGCTGGGTCGTCGTCACGTTGGCGTGCCCCGCGAGCTGCTGCACCGTCGAGATATCCACCTGGGCGTCGAGCAAGTCAGACACGAAGCTGCGTCGCAGGTCATGCGGGGACGCGTGCGCGATCTTGGCCTGGTCGGCGCGTTTGGTTAGCGCGTTGTAGACGGCCCCGGCCGTGATGCCCTCGCCCCGCATGCGGCCGCCCTTATTGACGGGTAGGAAGAGCCGGCCGGGTCGGTCGCCCCGGACCCGGAGCCAGGCGTCCACGGCGACGGCCGCGCTCGGCTCTAACGGCACCGCTCGATCCTTGTCGCCTTTACCGCTCTTGACCGTGAGCGTCGGCGGGTCGGCGGTGTAGTGCTCAGGCTTGAGGGCGGCCAGCTCGGCGCGACGCAGGCCGCCGACGTAGAGGCACGCCAGCATCGCCGCGTCGCGCACCCCCGCCGGTGTCTTGTCGCGGGCGCACGCCTCGACGAGTGCCCGTAGTTCCCCCGCGCGGACGTGCCGGCCAGGCGGCAGGCGCGTGCCCTTATGCGGCTTGACCTCCGTGATCCGCCGGTACTCCTCGTCGGTCATCAGGCTAAAGTCGCGGGCCTGGCGCGCGATCCCCCGCAGGACGGCCAGCGTGAGGTTGACCGTCGCCGGCGCGGCCTCGGCCTCAACGAGCCGGGCCTTAATGAAGGCGACGTGATGAGCGCGGAGCTGGCCCCAGGGCAGCGCCGCATAGTCGGGGACCGCGACGAGCCGCGCCACGGCGCGCAGGCGCTTGATCGCCGTCGTCCGGCTCGCCGCGCTGGTCAGTCCGTCGAGGTAGGCCCGCAGGGGGTCACGCGGCGGCGTCCGCACGGCCACGTTCTGGTCGAGCGCACCCCACCCCCCCACGCCCACGTCGGACAGGGCCGCCGCAGCCGGGGCGTCAGTCATCGCCCCCCCTCCTCCGTTGGCCGATCGGATGCCTCCGTGGGGACACGGGGCAGGGTGATCGTGACGGTGGTTCCCCGCCCCTCCACGCTCTCCACGGCGATGGTCCCGCCGTGCTGCTCCACGATGGCCTTGGCCCCGGACAGGCCGATGCCGCTCCCTTTGATGCCGCGCGCCGTCGAGGCCCGGAAGAAACGCTCGAAGATGCGCGGCAGGTCGGCGGCCGGGATGCCGACCCCCTGGTCGCGCGCCACGACCACGGCCACCGCGCCCTCCGCCCGCACCTCCACGCGCACCGGCGCGCCGGACGGACTATACTTGACCGCGTTGCCGACGACGTTCTGCAGCACGCGCGCGAGGCGGCCCCGATCCCCCGCGACGACCACCGGCGTCCCTGGTGGCCCCGGCGCCACGACCTCCACTGTCCTCGCGCCCAGGCTCTGCGCGCCCGATCCCGCCGCGACCTCGTCGGCCACGGCCCGCGTCAGCGCGCCCAGGTCCATGTCCTCCACGTCGAGGTCGAGCGCCTCGCCCATCTCCACGCGCGCCATATCGTTGAGCTCGTCCACCGTGGCGAGCAGCCGCGTCGTCGAAGCCGTGAGCGAGGCGAGCTGCGTCGCGAGCCAGGCCGCGTCGATGTCCCGCCCGCGCCGCGCCCGCGCCTGGACGAGTTGGACGCGGCCGAGCATGTTGGTCAGCGGCGAGCGCAGGTCGTGGGCGGCCACCGTCAGGAAATCGTTGCGGAGGGCCAGCGCCGCGCGAGCCTCGCGGTAGAGCCGCGCGTTGTCCATCGCGATGGCCGTCTGCGCGGCCAGCCCGGCGATCACGCGCTCGTCGCGCGCGGAGAAGCGCCCCGCCTCGGGGTGGCCGAAGAACAGCCCGCCGATCACGTCGCCCGAGCGCGAGATCACGGGGACGGCCAGATAGCTCACGACCGGCAGGTGTCCGGGCGGCAGGCCGTGATAGGGCGCGTTCCGGCCAAAACGCCCATCGACGCGCACATCGTCCAGCCGCACGCTGCCCTCGCCCTGGAAGGTCGGCCCGAAGATGGCCGTGGCCCGCGGCATGGGGAACCGCGCGAAGGCCGCGCGCGGCACACCCGCGAGCGCGTAGAGGGTGTAACGGTCACCGCGCGCGTCGCGCACGTTGTAGAAGAACGCGCCGAACGCGGCCCCGGTCAGCTCCGTCGCCGCGTCGGTCACCGCCTGGACCAGCGCCTCCTGGTCGAGTTCGGCCGCGAGCAGCTGCCCCACCCGGTGGATCGTGTCGCTCTCCTCGCGCGCGGCCCGCTCGCGTTCCAGCAGGCGCGCGCGCTCGTCGTCGGCCCCGGCGCGCGCGATGCCCAGCGCGACCGCGTCCGCCACCGCCCCCAGCGCCGCCACCGTGTCCTCCGTCAAGGGCTGCCGCGCGAACAGGGCCATGACGCCGACCAGGCGATCGGCGACGACGAGCGGATAGCCGGCGAAGGCGACCATCCCCACGCGCACGGCCCACTCCTGGTCGTTGACCTCGGGATCGCCGACGACGGCGTTGGTCAGGTGCGGCCGGCGCTCCGCCGCGATGCGGCCGATCGTGAACGCGCCGACAGGGACGCGCCCGTGCGCGCCGTCCAGGTGCGTGTACAGCCCGGCGCTCGCGCGCAGCGTCAACACGCGGTCCGCCTCATCGAGCGTCCAGACGCGCGCGAAGGCGGCGTCGAGGTGACGCACAAGCGCCTCCGCGCAGCGCTGGAGTTGCTCTGGCAGCATCGCGCCACCGGTCAGGGCCACGCCGATCTCCGCCACCACCTCGGCCTGGCGCGCCCGCTGGCGCAGCGTCGCCACCGTCGCCACAGCGGTGTGCCGCGCCTCGTCCGCCTCGGCGCGCCCGATGAGCAGACCGAGCCAGTGGGCAATGGCTTCCAGGAAGCGCGCGTCGTCGGGGGTGTAGCCCTCGGGGCGCGCGGACATGGCCCCGAACACGCCGCGGCGCTCCCCCGCCACCTCCAGCGGCACGGTGATAACCGAGCGCACGCCGAGGTCGCGCGCGAAGCCGGGTCGCTCCTCCGCATCCTGGTCCAAGCGTCCCGTCGTGTAGGGGACGCCGGTGCGGTAGACCGCGGCATGGCGGCCACCACCGGAGAGCGAGAGGCGGTCCAGGCCGAGCGCCCGTTCATGTTGGCCCATCGCGGTGTCGCTGACGCCGAGGGCCACGAGGGCGTCAGCGTCGGCGTCATAGAGGAAACAGTCGATCTTGTCGGTGGCGAGCGCGGCGGCGATCAGGTCGACGGCCTGGTCGAGCGCGGCGCGCACCGTGGGCGCGTCGAGGGCGAGGAGGCCCTCCAGCGTGGCGATGTGTCGGGAGGCGGTGGCGCCGGCCGGTGCGGAGTTGACGTGATCGGCGTGAGTGGGGGGGGGCGGGTCAGTGGCCGGCATGCGGTCTCCTGTCTCGGCGGCGGACGTGTCGAGCGTGGGGGCATTATATGTGACACAGGATAGAGAAAGGCGCGTCTACGCGGCCTATTATACCCGACGATAAGGATTGTTACCGATAGCTATCAACGGGTATAAAGAAAGACCGTCCGCGATGCACTCGATCATCTCGCGTCGGCCTTACCTTTCCATCATACCATGTCGCGTCAGCGCTTGTCAAGGTCGGCCGCGGCCTCGGGGTGCGCCACAGCAAAGTTCCCATCACGCGCACAGCGGCCATGCTAGTACCGTCCGACGGAAATAACTCCGCAGAAAAAGCACGCAGTCCTTGCGCCGTTTACGGGCGTACAGTCCGCTGAATGTGCGGAATGTTTTCAGGCGAACGGTACTAGAGGGGCGCGACCGATACAGGGGCATTGGCGGGCGCTTTAGCCCCCGTCCCCTACGACGTCGACGCGCAGCCCGGACCCAATTCACGTTATATGCGCAAGAGCCCCAGTCATGAGAACAAGTCCAGAAAGGCATCCCGCGCCGCGTTCGGATCCACCGCGTCGCCTTGCACCGGCACACGCTCTACGGTCACTTCCTCGCGGCGTAGCGTCACTGGCACGGTCTCCTGCTCAGCACGACCTCCTTGTGCACATGTACGTTGTCACAAAGGTTGATATTGTTGGCGAAGTCAGTTTCGGGGTCGTGCCTGCGCGTAAAAGTGAGCGGATCGTGGTGTCGTCACGGGTGCAAAACGACTTCGCCAACAATATCAAAGGTTGAGGTTCTTGCCACAAAGCCTGAGCCGGTTGTGCCACAAAGGCTGCGCCAACCTTCGTCCGGCTCTCTATCCGCTAGATGGGTTCCTGTGAGAATGGCTCTTATCACAGGAATCGGCGTGGAACCGGTCCGCCGCCAGGCTGGGAAGAGGGGCGGGGCTCGGGCTCCACACCTATTGTTATCGCAGGAATTGCGTACCGGCCAGTGGACGCATAGCCTCAACCTTCGTGGCAAAACAGGGTGCCGCCACGCTGCCGCGGGCTCAACCTTTATGACAACGTACACTTGTTCCATAGTTCCTGCGTCGGCCATTCCGCAGTTTTTGCATCAGCAGCACGTGACTACGTTGCCAAGAACGTTGAGGTTCTCGCCGCAACGCTTGCGCTGTTGTGCCACCGCGGGCGCGCTGTGGACTTGCTCACATGACTGGTAACGCTGGTGGGAAGAGCATCTTCCGCATAGGGTACGTCTCGGTATGCAAGAAAATGATGCGCTGCTGCCCCTACTCCACGTCTATCGCCTAGCCCCCTTATCTTTGATGAACCAGGCTTGTGTTTTTGCTCAGGCGGAATGCCTAAAGATATCTTCCCAAGGACGTTACCTCTCATGTGAGCAAGTCCACGCGCTGATCTAACAAGAAACAAGACGGGAGCCGTACGCTCGGCAACTATTCGTCGCGTTCGGCTGCGTGGTTGCCTTGATGACGAGCCGCGTGTGCACCGTCGCTGCCTGTATTCCGCCGGGGGCGGCAGAGATTGCCGCCGCCCCCTCACGGTTGGCCCTGGATCATTTCCGCGTCACTGGGCAACGCCTTGGCTGCTGGTCAGACTGCTATAGTCCGGCGCGAAGATTGTTTGCTCGGCGACGAATCCGACCCCGTTCACCCCGCGGAGCGTGATCCCATGCTGCGCCGTCACGCCGGGGACGAGTCGGTTCACGTCGACGTTGTGGCGTACCCTCGGCGGGATGACGATCCGCCGCGTCATCACCGCGCCGTCGCTACCGTAGAAGGTCGCATCGACCACCACCGTCCGGGCCGACGGGTTGTAGATGAGCAGGAACTCACGCCGCCGCGCGCTCACGAGCCCGCTGTTGCTCGTCGTCCCGCCCGGGAAGCTCCAGGCGATCCCCGCGCCGTTACGTCCGAAGACGTCGCTTCCCGCCACGCCAGGCGCATTGGGGCTGCCGAAGTACTCGGGGCGCTCCACCACGATCGGCGCGTTGGCCGTGACGACCGAGGCGATGCCGCTAGCGTGCAAGAAATCGTTGAGCTTGATGTTGGCGCGGCTGAGGCCGGGAACGAGGATGGTACGGCTGCCCAGCGTGTCGCCCGCCCGCCCGTAGAAGCTCGCCGTCACTTGTGTCGCCATCGTGTTGGGGTTGAGGATGGTCAGGAAGGTCTGGAAGCGCGTTGTCGTGGTCCCCTCAGCGAAGAGCCAACTCGTCGCCGGCACATTGATCCCTGGCTTGGCCGTCGCGCCAAACCCTCCGTTGCTGAAGGTCAGCGCGCGCTCCACCACGATCGGCGTGCTGGAGGTCGCGATGACGCTGAGCGATTGGCCCGGCATGGCGTGGTTGACATCGACCATACGCTCGGTATGCGCGGGCACTGTGATGAGGACGGTGTGGGCGGGGCGTCCACCGAAGGGCAGCAACCGCAGCTGCACCTGCGCCGTCGTCGGACCTGGATTCGCCAGGGCGAGCGTCTCGTGGAAGGTGAGGCCGGTGTACCCCTCGGCGAGGTACCACGTCGTGCTCGGCGCGCTCACGCCCAGCAATCCGACGCCATCGCGGCCCGGCCGTGCCACCTTGAGCTGCGCTTGCACCGCGCGGTCGGCGGCCAGGGCGATGCCGAACGTCCTGTTGACGCCGGCCATGGCGGTGAGATCGGCCATCCCCCGGCTGTGGGCCGGGACGTCGAGGCTAGCGTGGCCCGGCGCGCCCGTTTGGTAGTAGAAGGTGAGGGTGACATGCGCGCGCTGCGCATGGGAATTGAGGATCGGGAGGGTCGCCCTCTCGCCGAACAGGGTGGAGGCGCCGGCAAAGTAGAGCGAGCTGGCAACCGGCAGCGTCCCTGTGAGGGACGCGATCGCGCTGACGCGGCTTTCATTGCCGATCGCGCTGACCGTGTTGGCTCCGCTGACCAACAGGCTCTGTGGGGCCGTGAAGGTGGCCGTGAAGGTCCCGTCGGTCGTGGTGATGACGGATGGGATCGTGGTGAGCGCGGAGCCATTGAGCGCGAGCGTCACCCGTTCCTGGCGCCCGAAGCCGCGACCGGTGACGGTGACCGTGCTCCTGGGGGTGGCCGATGACGCGCTCAACACGATGACAGGGCTCAGGGCCGTGACGGTGATGGTGATGGGCGCCGTGGCCGTGCGCCCGCTGGTGGCGCCGGTCACACGGAGCACGTGCGGCCCCGCCGCGACGGCGTAAGGGATGCTCACGCTGGTGGGCGGCAACACCCCCTGGGCGGTCGCAGTGACGGTGACCACCGGCGTGATGATGCCATCGACCGAGATCGTGAGGCCCTCGCCGGCGAGGAAGTTACTGCCAGAGATGGACACGAGCCCGCCGGGGGTGGTCGCCGACGGGGCCACGGCCACCGTTGCGTTGACCTGTCCAATGTTTAGCGTGGCAGTCGCCGTCTGCCCACTCGTTGTACCGGTCGCGGTGAGGGTATGAATCCCCGCCGTCGCCGTGATCGGGATGGTGACGGCGGCACCGGTCAACGCGCCAGCGCTGTTGGCTTGGGTCTTGGTGATGGGCGTGGCGACGCCGTTAAGCATGATGGTGACCGCTTCATTGGCCCCGAAGCCGCCGCCGGAGACCGTGACCGTCCCCCCGGGGATGCCGCTCGCCGGGTTCACCGCGAGTGTGGCCGGGCTCACCGTCACCCCGGCCGTGGCCGTGACCCCGCTCGTCGCGCCGGTGGCCACGATGCGATGCGCGCCCGAGCCGGAGATCGCCGGGATGATGAAGGCGGTCTCCGGCACCTGCCCGGCGGCCGTCGCCTGGACCTGAATGCGGTAGGTGGGGCTGCCGTCATAGGCGAGCACCACGGTCTCGTTGGCCCCGAAGCCGCCGCCGGAGACCGTGACCGTCCCCCCGGGGATGCCGCTCGCCGGGTTCACCGCGAGTGTGGCCGGGCTCACCGTCACCCCGGCCGTGGCCGTGACCCCGCTCGTCGCGCCGGTGGCCACGATGCGATGCGCGCCCGAGCCGGAGATCGCCGGGATGATGAAGGCGGTCTCCGGCACCTGCCCGGCGGCCGTCGCCTGGACCTGAATGCGGTAGGTGGGGCTGCCGTCATAGGCGAGCACCACGGTCTCGTTGGCCCCGAAGCCGCCGCCGGAGACCGTGACCGTCCCCCCGGGGATGCCGCTCGCTGGGTTCACCGCGAGTGTGGCCACCGTGGCCGGGGTGACGAGCGATGCCCGCATGGCGCCGGGCGGTATGTTCGTTGTACGAGAGGTCACCGGTGCATTCGGTACGCGCATTGCTCGGGCGGTACCGCCCGTACCGATACTCAGGGCAAATAGTACGATGATCGCTCTATTCAGGTAACGTGTGACGTTCATAGCCTTTGAATCCTCCTGCTGCTGTGCTGCGACGCAGTGCGGCGCAGTATGGTGAGTGGGGATGCGCAGGCGGAGCGTTGGCGCTCCCATGACGCGCACCGCACCCATGCGTCACTCATGCGTCCGACGAGGACGATAACAATAGGCGCGATTAGGCCGCGTTGCATAGGCCCTCGTCTCTCGTCGATCCGCATGTTCTGTCGGTCGTTGGACATCCTCGCCACGTCCACCTATGATCGATGGACAGCGATGCCGGCTACTCATCCCTCCCTTTTCGACTCTCGCCCATGACGGCAGGATCAAGTAGACGGCCGTGGCGCCGTACGGCCATGGGCCGAGTGGCGGTCCGACCATGCGCCTAGGTCTGCCTGTTTATCCGCCCACGCCGCCACGCGCGCAGTTCCGCGTCCGCCGCGACGTCCGCCTGCTCCGCATAGCGCAGCGTCGTCTGCAGATTCTTGTGCCCAAGCCGCTTGCGAATGGTCGCCAGGCTGACGCCATCGTTGACGAGTTCCGTGGCATGTGCATGGCGCAGCTGGTGTAGCGTGCAGGGGACACCGGCGCGCTCACAGTAGCGCTGCCAGCGTTCCTGCGCCGATTGGTAGCGCAGCGGGCCGCCGCGCCCGTTCTTCTCTGCGCGGAAGAGCGGGCCGTGCCGATAGCCCGTGCGCCTGAGATAGGCGCGCAGGTCGCGGACCACGCGCGGGTCGTCGAACAGGATGGTACGCCGCTGGTTGCCTTTACCGAGCACGCTCACATGCTCATCGTCGGGCGTCAAGTCCAGATCCTCGACATAGAGGCCCAAAGCCTCGCCGGCGCGCAGACCGGTCTCGAGCATGAGACGGAAGAGCAGGCGATCCCGCGGCTCGGTCGCGGGGATTGTGGCCAGGACGCGCTCGATCTGGTCGCGCGCGAGGCCACGCGGCGTGGGCGGGTCGGGGCGCACGCGCTCGACGCGCGCCATCGGTGTGGTGTCAATCACCTCGTGGCGGTAGGCCCAGCCCAGGAAGCTAGCCAGCGCCGCCTGCGTTCGGGCGCGCGTCGCCGAGCGCACGTGGGCGCGCGTCGCGAAGAAGGCGCGCAGCACGTCGGGTGTGATGCCCGCGACCGGACCCGTATAAAAGGAGGCGAAGCGCGCCAGGTCGGCGGCGTAGGCGCGGCGCGTGTGGGCCGAGCGGTTGCCGTGCGCGAGGTCGGCGAGGAAGTCGGCGACCAGCGCGTCCAACGATCTCTCCCGCACGCGCGGGTGCTCGATGATCATTGCCGCCCCTCCCCGTATTCCTGCGATAACGATAAAAACCTGCGTGCGCCGAGGATGCTCTTTCACCCGTCCCCGCGCGGCCTACGGCCCCGTATTCCTGTGATAAAGGTAATTCTAACAGGAATCATCGCGCGCCTGACGAGGACCTCGACGAGCGGGTGACGCGCGCCGCCTCTCTTGACTTTGCAGCATGGCCAGCCAATACGCCCCCATCTGCCCTCGATGGTCCAGGGAACCCGTCGTGAAGATGGCGGCCAGCTGTATGTCGCCATGTTTGTCGCGCAGGAAACGACGCAGCCCCGGGAGCTCCGCGCATCCCTCGAAGTACCACGCGGTCTGGGGGGTGGGGTTGCCACCATCGTCGAAAATATCATCGAAGTACCACGCGGTAATGGAGTCATACCAGCGCAACATCCAGACTAACTCGGTATCCGCGTGGTCCTCCACGATCCGCCGTTGAACCTCCTCCAGGACACGATATTGCGTTCCTCGATCGAGGGCGCCGATCCCCGTAAAGGCGTCGGGCTCGACAAACGCGACCCACTGCAAAAACAGGGCGCGTTTGAGCGCCTCCGTCCCGTCCGAGGTGTCGTCGATCAGCGCGACATAGGCATCGTACACGGCGGCGTAGGCGTCAAGGACGCCCCGCGCCTGCAGGTACGGTCCTTTCTCCTGGAAAGGGAGCGTGTCTTGTATGCGATCCACGTCGTTGAGGAGGCGCTCTTCCTCTGTCGTCACCTTTGACAGCGTCATCGTCCTGTCCCCATGCGGCGCTAGCCCGTGCTTGTACACGATCAGACAGAGCACTTTTCCGGCCACAGCGCTAGGCGTCGCCCCTCCTCAATAAATATCTCGACCTACGGAGTTGGCGGCCAGAGGCGATCCCACAACGAAGTGGGTGACGCGATGTACGCCGGCCTCTGGCGCTCCTCCAGGTAAGCTATCGCCGTCGTGCGCTCGAACCACAGGTCCACGAGTTGCGTCGTCGGGCGCGTCCGGGTGGCGCGCAACGTCCCATCGCCCACACCCCGGAGCACCGCGGCCAATCCCAGGCCCATCCGTTCCGCATACCCGTACACCCAGCAGAGGTCCACGGCGGGTTTGGGCAGATCGCGGAAGGCGTGGACCGGAAGGTGGCCCAGCAGCGCGCGAAGCGCCTGATACAGGCTCCGCTCGGTGAATCGCCACGTCGCCGGGTCGTGGGGCAGGACCCGGTAGGTCGCCGGGAGGATGCCGCCCGCGACGAGGTCGACGAACTCGGCGGCGCCAAGTTGGGCGTAGGCGGCCGCCTCGTCGAGCGTGAGCATGAGGTCCTGACCGTCCCAGTGGCGCATCCATCCGTAGCGGGGCGCCGCCGGCGCGGCCGGCAAGTCGGCGCGTCCCCAGGGGTAGCCGCCAGCGGTGTGGCCCCACACGGCCTCTAGCCAAACGATCCCCGCCAGGCTCCAGCGCGGGCCTTGGGTCCCCGTCCCGAGGCTGACGGGGTACGGCGCCCCCGCCCCCGAGCGGCTGGCCGTCATCGCCGCCGTCATGTACGACGCCGCCGGCCACACCTCGTTCCAGTCCCGCAGCAATCGCCACGCCGCGACCAGACCATGATGGCGCGTGGGCAGGTCGAGTTCCTCCAGGCGCGGAGGCTGGCGCCAATAGTCGCGGACGCGCAGATGGACGCCGGGGAGGAGCGCCTCCGCCGCGAAGAGCGGCGCATCCCGGGCGCGGACCAACAGCTCTTCCGCGTACATCCGCAGGGACCCCAACAGGCTCGGCGTGCCCACGCGTCGCAGCGGGTGATCGGCGGCCAGGTCGAGCGAAGCCGGCGGGAAGGCGCTCCCGCCGTACCCCGTCGCGCCCCAGATCACCTCCGTCAGCGTCATGCTGTCGGGATGCGCGGCAATGCATGGCGCGCGCATGGTCCCGATCGCCCGCCCGCAGCGATGGCATGCGTCCTCCTGCACGTCGAGGCGTAGCTCCGCCCCGCAGCGCGTACAGCGATCCAGCAGCAAGGCGCGGTGTCGCCGGCACGTCGTGACGTGGATCAGCGACCAGGGCAGCAAGACGGCGCGCCGATCCCGCCAGCAGCGCGGGCAGACCGTCGTCACGCCCCGCGTGCGGGCATCGGCGTCGCTCCCCCACAGCAGCGGCGTCATCGGCGTCGCCGCGGAGTCCACGTCATCCTTGGCGAGGGGCGGCCGCGGAGCCGGGTCCCGGTAGCGCGGAGCGACGCGATGCAGGGTCAATCCGAGCAGGGTCGCGCTGTCCAGCCCCGTCAGGGCGCTCAGCGCCCGGTAGTGCGCGACGTCCCGGAGGCGATTCAGGTCGGTGGGCGGGTGCGGGAGGGGCAGGAGCGCCCGGAGCCAGCCGGGCTCCGTGTAGTGGTTGGCCCAACGCACGCGCTGGAGCAGGCTGTCCAGGCTCTCCAAGGGGAGGGGGCGCGGCCGGTTGATCAAGCGCGGCATCGCTGTAGCGGCATCAGTCGTGCAGGTCAACCCTGGTCCCGCCACGCGTGGGGCGCGCAGTCAGGTCACCGCAGCCGCGACAGTGGAGCGCGCGCCATCGTCGGCGAAGGGGTTAGGCACGTCGCGGCGCACGGCGGCCAGGCGCTGATCGAAGGCGCGCGCCAGGGTGGCACGGTCCAGGGACAGGTGGCCCTGCGTGATGGCCAGGTAGGTGGCGCGCCGGATGAGCTCCATCAGGTAGGCCATCACCCCGCCGCTGGCGAGGTACAGGCGCCGTGCCATGCCGAGGCTGGCCAGGTCGGGGCGCTCCGCCAGGGGCAAGGCCCCCTCCAGCAACAACAAGAAGGCGATGAACTCCTGGACCGTCTCCGGCCGGCGCTCGTCCCAACCGAAGGGGGCCAGCACGTAGGGGTCGCCGAACAGGCGGGCCAACTGCGGGTTGAGGCGCACCACCTCCTCCGCCTCGCCCTGCAACCCGACCAGGACACAGGCCACGCCCGTTTCCTTGATCAGCGTCTTGAGCCAGTTGCTCGCGTTCTCCAGGACCTTGCGATTGTCGCGGTCGCGGAAGTGCTGCAACTCGTCCAGGATGAGCAACTCCACGGCGCAGTCGCGGAAGAAGCGCGTGAGGCGATAGGTCATGGAGCCGACGGTGCCCCTGCTCGCCTGGGGGTCGCCCAGGGCGGCGAGTAGCGTCGTGGCCAGCGCCTTGATCGTCGCCGGCGACGGGATAGTGGCCCGCACCACGGGATAGGACAGCCCGGTCTCGGTCGGTAGCGGGGGATACTGCCGCGCATAGGAGGCGACCAGCGTCGACTTGCCGGCCCCCGTCGGCCCGACCACGAGCAGACAGGGCGGCTCGGCCGCGAGCGGACCCAACTCGTGGCAGCGCCCGATCTCGGCGGCGATGCGCTGCCAGCGCGGATACAGCACGCGGATGTTCTCAATCTGGAGCAACAAATCGCGGCGGGACAGGGCCTCGTCGTCAACGAATGTGGGCGAGAGCGTGGGGGTGGGCATGGCCATGGTAGGCTACCTCCGTGGGCCGCGGTCGTGATCGCGCGGCAGCTCATAGTCGACGCCCCAGCCCGGCTGCGACAGGCACGCCGCCATGTCCCACCCGGCGACAAGGTCATCGAGCGACATCCGGGACCCATCGACACGCTCCGCCGCCGTCGGGGGCATGGGGTCGTCGAAAGAAGGCGGCCCGTCCCCCGCGCGTTCGCGCCCCAGGAAGCGCGCGGCCGCCTTGCGGCGCCGCTGGCGGCGGGTCTGCGCGTACTCGCGCTGCACCACCTCCTCGATCCGCGCCTTGGCGGCGGCAAGCGCGGGCATGTCCACCCGGCCCCGCTCGCGGAGGACCTGCGCGCGGATGACGCGATGCGCCCACACGGAGAGGCCGCGGGCATACGCCTGGTCGATGGCCGGGACGTGGAGCCAACGCCCGGGAGGTTGCGCGTCGAAGACGTAGAGTGTTCCGAGATCCGCTGGATCGTACTTGATGCGCGCCGTGGCCGCACCTCCCAAGCGCTGACGCAGGAGGGTGAGGTCGGGGCTCTGGTAGCGCAGGCACGCGAAGGCGATTCCCGTACGGCGGACGGCGCGCGCGGCGCAGCGCCCGAGCAGGATACGCAGGTCCGCCGCACTGACGGGAAGGCAGGGCGGCGCGGCGGCGGCGATGCCCTGGTCCCAGCGCCGCGCGGGGATCCCATTCAGGCCGGTATGGAAGCGCTCGGCGTAGATGTCGAGGAGGAACACATGGAGCACGCGCCAGAAGGCGTCGAGCGTCAGGCAGGCCTGTCCGGATGGGTCGTCGCCGCCGGTGGGGCCGGTCGCCCCCGGCAAGGTATGCACCAGGCCGGTGTTGTGCGTGCCGAAGTAGCGTTCGATACTGCCCTTGTACCACGGCTGACGCACCGGCGTTCGCTCCAGGGTGATGCCTAACTGCGCGCAGGCGTCGTCGAGATCGCGGCCGACGAACTCGGGGCCGTTATCCACCACGAGCGTCTCGGGCAGGCCATAGGTTGGCCAGGGATGCTGTGTCCCATAGCGCGCCCGGACGTCCTCCTTGGGGAGGATGGCGTGCAGCAGGCAGCTCTGCACCGTCCGGTAGCTCGGCGGCTCGAAGCCGACGTAACAGCCGAGCGGGAAGCCGCTGTGCACGTCCAGTGCGAGGGTGAGGGTCGGGCGTCCGATCGGTCGCCGATCCTCGCCGTCGACAAGGATGACGTCGAGCACGGTGTGATCAATCTCGACGCGCTCCAACACGCGCGTCGGCGCCGGCCCGACCCCGACGGGGCGCAGGGCCTGCCGCTCGCCACGACTGAGACGGCGCACGATGCCGGGCGTGCCGGCGCGGGTGATATGGCGGTAGATGGTCCGCAGGCTCGGCGGCGGCAGCTGATCCGCGAGCGCGCGGCCCTGATTGGCATCGGCGACGCGCGCGAGTACGAGGAGGTACACGTCGCTGCCGGTACGGTAGCGCGGGGCCGCCGCGCAGGCGGCCAGCACAGCGCGCACGATGGTCTCCACCTCCGGCGACAACCGGCTGAAGCCCCGCGCGCCGGAGCGATCGGTCGCCGGCACGAGGGCGCGGATATCGTAGCCGCCCTCAACGAACGCGCGCAGCCACCGCTCCAGGCTCCCGCGACTGACCGGGACGCCGTCGTCGCCGCGCGCGGTGGCGGCATAAGCGGCGAGGGCGGGCCGCGTCCACGCCGACGCGGGCAGCGCCAGCAACGGCTGGATGAGGGTATACCGACGCCAGGCTTCGTCGCGCTGGGACGGCGCGACGTTGTGCAGATCGGCGCGGGTGACCACCCCGGGAGTCCACTCCAGATTGCCGGCGCCGGCGCGCAGTCCCGGCCCCTCGAACACGAGCGTACCGGCCGTCCACGCCGTGACGAGGTCGTGGATGGGCGTCACCTCCTGGCCGCCGGAGGTCAGGTTCTCGACGACGACGCGGGCGTTGGCCAGCGTATCGTGCACGAGAAAGAGGCAGTTGTGGTGCCTGTACCGGGTCCCGAGCGTGAAGCGGAGTCGCGCCATAGGCAGCCTTCCCGGCAGGCAGCTCAGACCATGCAACGGCCGTATGAAGCCGGCCTCGCCGTTGGAGATACCATAGTCCTGTAGCCGCTACAGGGTCAATCCTCTTATCCACCGGCCACAGCCATACGATGATCTTAGCGGACGCGCTATACTGTGAACGCGCTCGTGGCGCATACGACCCTCGATGAGACAACGCGACAACACACGAGCCACCCGAACATGCCGACATTACGCTTCCCCTCTGACCACGCGCTCGGCGACCTCTACTGGCGTCATCGACACGCCCTTCATCTCATCGATGAGTGCGACGACCTCATCACCGACGATCCATGGAAACGACTCAGCGTTGCACAAGGGCCGATAACGGTGCCGTCGGACATCGACGTGATGTTGAGCGTGGCCCTGGCCACCGGCCAAACCCTCGCCCCCCTCGCAGATGTCCCTCCCAATGCGCTGTACGGGATCGATCTCATGCACACTGCGATCGACGATGCCGCGCTCGGCTATCTGAACGGCTTGACCGGACTGCGAGAACTAAATGTCTCGGAGACTCGGATTACGGACGCTGGGGTGGCCTACCTCCAGGGACTCGACGCCCTGCAGAATCTCGATCTCGATGCGACCACTGTGACCGACGGCAGCATGCGCATCATCCGTCGCCTCACGCACCTTGAACGCTTAAACATTATCGGCACGAACGTCACTCATATCGGCCTACAGGACGTTCAGGCGCTGCCGGCGTTACGCCATCTCCTCTTCGACGGCGCCGACCATGCCGATCAGAAATTACAGAGTCTTCATGGCCTTCCTGCCCTGCGCACGCTCACGGTTGTGACAGGGAACGTCACCGGTGGGGGCATGGTCATTGTGCATACCCTCCCCCATTTGCAGGGGTTGGCTTTCAACTGGATGTCGATACGGGACGAAGGCTTGCTGTCCCTATCCACGCTTGGCGGGCTACGCCGCTTGGCATTGGTGGGCTGCGGCCTCACGGATAGCGCTATGCCCTCTCTGCGCGACCTACTCTCCCTCCGCGACCTCGACCTGACGTACAATGCGATTGGCGACGGGGGCGTTGCCGCGCTCGGCTCCTTGCGGAAGTTGCGCGCGTTGCGCCTCGGGTCAACAGCGGTCGGCGATGCCGGATTGGCCCACGTTCGTGCCCTGTCCGCGCTCGAGCGCCTCGACCTCAGCAACACCCGTATCACGAGCGGCGGGATACCGGCCATCGCCACGACCCCCGCGCTGCGGTGGTTGTCTATGAGTCATACGCGTGTCGACGACGAGGGGATGCGTCACTTGCGCGATACGACGGCGCTGGAACATCTCAATCTTCATGGCACGACGGTTGGTGATGGGGGATTAGTGCATGTCCACGGCTTGACCAACCTGAGACACCTCACGTTGGCCGGCACAACGGTCACCGACGCCGGCCTCGCGCACCTCGCGCACCTACAGTCGTTGCAATCATTGGACCTAAGCGGAACAGCGATCACCGAGGCCGGACTATCGGCCTTACGCGACCTCCCGCATCTACGCGAACTCGACCTATCGGATACGGCCATCTCGGACGATGCGGTGCAGGATTTGATCCGGTTGCCGGCCTTGGAGGAGATCACCCTCTCGGGCACGGCCGTCGGCACAGGCGCACGGGATGAACTCGACAAGGTGCTGTTTGAGCGCCAACTCACGTAGCCGCGACAGGCATAGTAGGTGCGCAACCTTTGTGTCACAAGGTCGGCATCGGCGCAACCTTTGTGGCACGGAAAGCGCAACCTTTGCGACAAAACGGGTGCTGTTGAGGGCTACGGCGGCGCAACCTTCGTGACAACCGACACCCCCCGCGCACACGCGGCCCGGGTGCGGCAGGCCCGGAGTCACCCGGCCCCCTGTTCGCACCAGCAGACGCCACCGCGCCGGGCGTCACGCGTCGCTGGCCGTGCCGCGCGCGGACGATCGTCGCGTCTGTGGAGGTGGACCGTGTGCGACATCGTGCAAGAGCGCTCCGCAGGCGGCTTGTCATCGTCCCTCCCGGCCAGCCGCCCCTCCCCGTTCTCTTCTACTCCCCCCGCGCGGCCCAGGACTTTGCCGCCGCCCTGTCCGCCCAGGACCGCGCCGACGATCCCGCCCCGCCCCGGCCCCTCCGACAGGACAACGAACGGGGAGACGGTCACTGACACCCGCCGGTGAGAAGGCCGGCTGCGCGCGCGTCACCCTCACGGACACCCCCGCCCCCTCTCCCCGCCCTTTATCTTCATGACCGCGTGGACAGCCTCTGTCGAGACCTGTCTACCGAGAGACCGTGCGAGAAAATGAGCCCCCTCCTCGTGTTTGGCGCTCTCCTGCCCTGGCTCGGCCTGTCCCCCCGCTCGCCCTCCTCACCGGCGCGCTCCTCCCCAACGCCCAGCGTCGGCACCCCTCGCCGCGTGACTGGTACGGCCAACAGGTCTACTATGTCCTGGAGAGAGACAATGCGCGGAAAGGACACGCGATCGATGGACACCGGCGATGCCACCACCCCGGACACCCTCCTCAGCGTCCCTGAGGCGGCCGCCGCACTCGGCTTGCGCCCCGCCACCATCAAAGATTACATCCTCACGGAGCGACTCGCCGGCGTCCGCGTCCCCTACGGTCACACGGTCCGCCTGTTCGTCCCCCGCGCCGAGGTCGAGCGCTATCGCCACGACGCGCTCGGCGGCAAAGGCTGGGATAAGCGCCGCGACAAGCAGGTGACAGTCAAGGGCGAGGGAACCATCAAGGGGGACCCCAACGAGGACGAGACCGCGAAAACATCGCGCTGATACGCTCCCGCTCAGAATACGGTGCGCCGCTGTAGGATTCCAGGTGAAATGCGCCGTTGTCCATTAAAGGTGCGCGGATGGTCCCACGAACCCTGCGCCCATCCGACACCGCCTGCTCCTTGTGTGCCTTACCCGCCCCTCCCACGCCTGCTCCCCCCTGTGACAAGACCGCCGACATGCCCCACCCATTCGTACGGATCGGCGCAGGGTTTCTGGGACAATCGGCGCATCTCGCCCGGAACAGCGCCCCCTTTCACACCTGCAGCTGGCGCATTTCACCTGGAATCCTACAGCCACCGCACCGCATCCCGCCACTGAGCACCACGAGCAGGCCGCCGAGCACCACGAGCAGGCCGCCGAGCACCACGCCAAGGGCGAGCCCGACAAGGCCGCCGAGCAGGCCCACCATGCCCAGGGCCACGCCACCCACGCCACCCAGCACGCCGAGGAGGCCGCCAAGGAACACGCCACCCACGCGTCCACTAAGAAGTAAGGGCTCCTTACTTCTTGGCGACGCCGGGGTCGTGACGCCACGACCCCGGCGCCGCACCCTATCTCGGGGAGCCCGGAACGGACGTTAGGAGGTATCGTCGCATGAACGGACGCAATCAGCTGACCGTTATGGGCACGACACAGACGAGCGCGGCCCCCCCGCGCGGCCCCGCCTGGGGCCACCCCGCGCCGGGCGAGCCTCGCTGGCCCGCCTCCCTCGCCGTCCTCGCCATCCTCGCCCTCTACGCGCTCCTCCCCGAGCGCCTCACCGTCGGCCCCACATGGATCGTCCCCGCCCTCGCCCTTGCCCTCCTCGTGCCCCTCTCCTTCGCTGCCCCCCATCGCCGCCCTAACGAGCCCGCCTGGGCGCGCCTCGCCGCCCTCGCCCTCATCGCCCTGGTCAACCTCGCCAACCTCGGCTCCCTCATCCTCCTCGTGCAAGCCCTCCTCCAGGGCCGCACCCTCGTCGGCGGCATCCATCTCGTCGGCCCCACCCTCCTCCTCTCCTCCCGCGCCATCTGGCTCACCTACGTCCTCGTCTTCGCCCTCTGGTACGGGGAACTCGACCGCGGCGGCCCCGACGACCGCGCCGCCCCCCAGCACCGCCAGCCCGACTTCCTCTTCCCCCAGATGACCACCCCCGGCTCCACCGACGACCGCTGGTCCCCCTCCTTCGTGGACTATGCCTATATCTCCTTCACCAACGCCACCGCCTTCAGCCCCACCGACACCATGCCCCTCACCCCCGCCGCCAAGACCCTCATGACCGTCCAGTCCCTCGCCTCCCTCCTCACCATCGCCCTCGTCGCCGCCCGCGCCCACCCCCGCCCCTGTCCGCTTGCCCAGCCACGCGCCGACGCGTTCGGGGGCGCCAGCAGGCCCGCCCGGCCCCCACGGGCACAAAAGGAGCCTATCACGCCCCCCACCGCCCGCCAGCGGCCACCTCATGCACGCAGGAGGACCACCCAGGGCGACACAACGCGCGGCAGGGCTGTTTAACGTCAACTAGAATTGCCGGCGTATTGCCTCACGGAAGAATGTAACCCGTCGACAGGTTGTTGCCTCATGGGATATCTTACCGCAACGAGGCCATAACGATCGGCGAGGACGGCCACAG
>JAABUW010001556.1_pt1 | contig 37848 bp, 34 predicted proteins | sample 5560081 | NCBI WGS metagenome assembly JAABUW01 (sample SAMN10711882, study PRJNA513363) | rock metagenome | isolation source: Antarctica rocks | place: Antarctica: Victoria Land, Knobhead sud | reverse complement strand
CTCCACCCTCTCCATTGCACAGATTCGCTGCAGTCGAACAACACAGGTCAACAAGGTGAGTTCTATGTTCATTCCTTCCCCGTGATCAAGGTGTGCAGATCAGCAAGTACCGGCCATCGCCCCCACCCCAAAAAAGTATCGACGCCTTCCCACATGTCGAGCGATAGCGGGCGTCGCTGCTTTTTGCGCTCGGTGTCGGACATCTCTGTCGTTGCTACCAAAGGGTCAAATCGACGACATCATCGCCTTCGACGATCTTGTCTCAGCATCCCCTAGCCCGCCGAACCTTTGTGCCACACCTCTTTGCCTGTGCTGCGTCGCCAATCGTACGCTGACCTACCCAAACCTCTGGACTGTTCCCGTGGCCGCACGGGCAGCAGCAATATCTTTTTCCCCGCCACAACACCTCATCTTCTCGTTCACAAGCATTCGAGGCTCACAGTTGCTCAAGTCATCTGACCTGCTCGAGTGAATCTTTTGACTGACCTATACTTCCACCAGCCTCTTGCACCTGAACAACATACGCCTGCGACACGTCACACCTAGATCACAGCCTACAGAGTGCCACATATCGCCGATACCAAAGTTACACTACCTACGAGATCCATTCGGCTTTTTGCCGATAGAATGGGTCGCGTCTCCTTCGCGGACGATGTAAACAAGCGCAGCATCGACGACTATGAGGAGATCGAGAAGGATAAGGTGAACATCTACCCGTACGAGAACGACAAGGAGAACAAGTCATGGGCTGGTGCGCTGCCGAAGAAGCAGGGTCTTTACGACCCGGAGCTTGAGAAGGATGCCTGTGGTGTGGGCTTCGCTGCCAACATCAAGGGCAAGGCGAGTCACAAGATTGTCACTGATGGTATGTTCCAAGCATGTGTCTCTGGGGCTGGACATACGCTAATTGAATGATAGCAAGGAACCTGCTCTGCAACATGACCCATCGAGGTGCGGTCGGATCGGATGCACGAGACGGAGATGGCGCTGGTGTCATGACCTCCATCCCACACAAATTCTTCGTCAAGAACTTTGAGGTCGAGCAAGGCTTCAAGCTGCCCCAGATGGGCCAGTACGCCGTGGGCAACGTATTCTTCAAGCCGGAGGAAGAGACGCTAGCGGACACAATCGGCCAGTTCGAAGACACTGCGGATCAGCTTAACCTGCGGGTCCTGGGATGGCGGCAGGTACCTGTCGACAGCGAACTTCTTGGTCCCGCGGCCAGTTCGAGGGAGCCTACGATCCTTCAGCCATTCCTTGTCATGAAGTCATGGTACGGCGACGGGAAGCAACCAAAATCCGACTTCGAGGAGAATTTCGACACTGTGGTTTTCGAGCGCCAGTTGTACGTCTTCCGAAAGCGTGTCACGCATCTCATCGGGCTTCACAACTGGTTCTACCTCTGTTCTTTGTCAAACAAGAACATTGTCTACAAAGGTCAACTGTCGCCCCGGCAGGTCTACGACTACTACCATGATTTGGTGAACGTAGACTACGAGGGACACTTCGCCATGGTACACTCGCGGTTCTCGACGAACACATTTCCTTCTTGGGACCGAGCGCAGCCACTGCGATGGGCAGCACACAACGGAGAGATCAATACTCTCCGAGGCAACAAGAACTGGATGAGAGCAAGAGAAGGTGTACTGCAGTCTGATCTATTTGGTGACGAGCTGGATATGCTATACCCGATCATCGAAGACGGTGGCTCCGATTCTGCAGCATTCGACAATGTGTTGGAGCTCTTGACCATCAATGGCTCGCTCTCGCTTCCAGAAGCCGTTATGCTGATGGTGCCAGAAGCTTGGGAAGGCAACCACTTGATCGACGACAAGAAGCAGGCATTCTACGAATGGGCTGCATGCATGATGGAGCCTTGGGATGGCCCAGCACTCTTTGTGTTCTCGGATGGTCGCTATTGCGGTGCAAACCTCGACCGAAACGGCTTACGCCCTTGCAGATACTACGTTCTGGATGACGACCGGATCATTTGTGCGTCAGAGGTTGGCACGATCGCGGTTGATCCGTCCTCTGTCATACAGAAGGGTCGCTTGCAACCAGGCCGCATGCTGTTGGTCGACACCGCCGAAGGTCGGATCATCGACGATGCAGAACTGAAAGAGAAGGTATCCTCGAGGCAGGACTTCCGGTCATGGATTGAGTCTGAGCTCCTGGTCTTGCCGAATATCCACAAGAAGCTCTTGGAGAAGGGCGTAGATTTGTCCCATGAGCTCACGGAGTCGAAAGTACAGGAAGATCCAAGGCTGAAGGCTTATGGATACTCGTTGGAGCAAGTTACTCTGCTTCTTGCTCCAATGGCAGCAGATTCGAAGGAAGCCCTCGGCTCAATGGGCAACGATGCTCCACTGGCGTGTCTAGCCGTGCAGCCACGTCTGCTCTACGATTACTTCCGACAGCTCTTTGCACAGGTCACGAATCCTCCGATCGATCCAATTCGAGAGGCCGTGGTCATGTCTCTGGGCACCTACGTGGGGCCACAGGGCAATTTGCTCACCATGGAGAAGAGCCAGTGCCATCGACTCTACTTGCCATCTCCGATGCTGTCAGTAGAAGAGTTCAATGGAATGATGCATATTCCAGACATCCACCCGGATTGGAGTGTAGCCACTATCGACATCACCTTCGCCAAGGAAGAGGGAATTCAGGGCTACTACGATGCTCTGGATCGCATCAACGATGCTGCTACAGAAGCCATCGAGCGAGGCGACAAGATCCTGGTTATTTCAGACCGCAAGATGTCATACGATCGTGTATCAATATCGTCGCTCCTGGCTACAGGCATGCTGCATCACCATCTCGTCCGCAACAAGTGGCGCGCGAAGGCTGCGCTCGTTGTCGAGACAGCTGAAGCCCGCGAGGTCCACCACATGTGTGTTCTTGTCGGCTACGGCGCGGATGCGATCTGCCCGTACGGAGCCATTGAGTGCATTCTCAAGCTGAACCGAGAGGGGCTGATCCGGAAGAACATGACTTCGGAGGAGCTTATCGGCAACTACAAGCACTCCTGCGATGGCGGTATCCTCAAGGTTATGAGCAAGATGGGTATCTCCACTCTACAGAGCTACAAGGGCGCTCAGATATTCGAAGCCCTTGGTGTCGATGACACCGTGGTCGACCGTTGCTTCACTGGTACAGCGACACGCGTCCGTGGTATGACTTTCGAGCTCATCGCTCAAGATGCTTTCGCTTTCCACGAGAAGGGCTTTCCAAGCCAGACGATCGTGGAGATTCCAGGTATGCCCGAAACTGGAGAGTATCACTGGCGTGATGGCGGAGAAGCACACATCAACGACCCCACCTCGATCGCGAACATCCAAGATGCTGTGCGTATGAAGAACGACAAGTCCTACGAAGCATATTCCAAGAGCGAGTATGAGCAGATCAAGAGCTGCACTCTTCGTGGGCTGTTGGACTTTGACTTTGACTCATTCAATCCCATCCCTATCGAGCAAGTTGAGCCGTGGACGGACATTGTCCGCAGGTTCTGCACCGGTGCCATGTCCTACGGCTCTATTGCCATGGAGGCACACTCCACTCTTGCAGTTGCAATGAACAGACTCGGCGGCAAATCGAACACTGGTGAAGGTGGCGAAGATCCCGAGCGCAGCTTGCCACTTGAGAACGGCGACAGCATGCGATCTGCCATCAAGCAAATTGCGTCTGGCCGTTTCGGTGTTACCAGCAACTACATCACAGACTCTGACCAGCTGCAGATCAAGATGGCCCAAGGCGCTAAGCCCGGCGAGGGCGGAGAGCTGCCAGGTCACAAAGTCTCTGGTCCCATCGCGAAGACGCGCCACTCGACACCAGGTGTTGGTCTGATCTCTCCACCACCTCACCACGACATCTACTCCATTGAAGATCTCAAGCAGCTAATCTACGATCTTAAGTGCGGCAACCCACGCGCGAGAGTTTCCGTGAAGCTCGTTTCCGAGACCGGTGTCGGTATCGTCGCCTCTGGTGTTGCAAAGGCACGAGCCGACCACATCCTGATCTCTGGCCACGACGGTGGTACTGGTGCGTCTCGATGGACCGGTATCAAGTACGCTGGTCTGCCTTGGGAACTTGGGCTTGCGGAGACTCACCAGACCTTGGTCCTGAACGATCTTCGCGGACGTATTATCATCGAGACTGACGGTCAACTGCGTACTGGACGTGATGTCGCTATTGCCTGCATGCTGGGCGCAGAAGAGTTTGGCTTTGCCACGACGCCGCTCATTGCCATGGGCTGCATCATGATGAGAAAGTGTCACCTAAAGTAAGTGTAATGGATATATTACTCATCGCTGAGACACCACGTGCTGTCTGTCCGAAACATTTGCTAATCTACCCATTCATTTTCGCAGCACTTGCCCCGTCGGTATCGCCACGCAGGATATTGAGCTGAGGAAGAAGTTCAAGGGCACGCCAGAGCATGTCATCAACTTCTTCTACTACGTGTCCAACGAGATGCGAGCAATCATGGCAAAGCTTGGTTTCCGCACCGTGAACGAGATGGTCGGCCACACCGAGGCACTCAAGGTCCGCGAGGACCTCCGAAATGCGAAAACAGAGAACATCGACCTGTCGCTCATCTTGACGCCAGCACACAGCCTTCGCTCTGGAGTCGCAACCTACAACGTTCGCAAGCAGGACCACAAGCTTCACACTCGTCTCGACAACAAGCTGATTGCTGAGTCCGAGCTGGCTATTGAGAAGGGCCTTCCGTGCCGCATCGAGACGGAGATTGTCAACACCGACCGAGCATTCGGTGCAACGCTGTCCTCGCATATCAGCAGGCGGTACGGAGAGGAAGGTCTGGAGCATGATACCATCCATGCCAACGTCAAGGGATCTGCCGGGCAGTCGTTCGGTGCTTTCTTGGCAAAGGGCGTTACTCTCGAGCTCGAGGGAGACGCAAACGACTATGTCGGCAAGGGCCTGTCCGGCGGTCGACTGATCATCTATCCTCCACGAAAGGCAGTCTTCAAGGCTGAGGAGAACATTATCATAGGAAACGTCTGCTTGTACGGAGCCACAGCTGGTTCATGCTTCTTCCGTGGTGTCGCTGCTGAGCGGTTCGCCGTCCGCAACTCTGGTGTCACCGCCGTTGTCGAAGGCATGGGCGACCACGGTTGTGAGTACATGACTGGTGGCCGTATCGTGTCACTTGGTGCTACTGGACGCAATTTCGCAGCTGGCATGTCCGGAGGTATTGCGTACATCCTCGACTTGCACCAGGAGTTTGAGAGCAAGGTCAACCAGGAGATGGTGGAGCTCGGACAAGTCGATGAGCCAAAGGAGATCGCCTTCTTGCGTGGCCTGATCGAGGATCATCTGCACTACACGGGTTCCGAGCTCGCGGCAAGGATCTTGGTAGACTTTAACAGAGTCCTACCTCGATTCGTCAAGGTCCTGCCAACAGACTACAAGCGCGTCCTCATGGAGGATGCCAAGAAGGCCGAAGAGGCTAAGAAGAACGAGTACCCGCTGCCTATCCTTCCTGGCGCTGCCGTGCGCAACCTGCACGAGCAGTCGCGCGAGCACACCCATGACAAGGAGGCCAAAGAGGCCAAGAAGAACGAGCTCATGGACATCGAAGAGAGCGTTCAAGACGGCAAGGCCGAGAAGAAGCGTTCGGCCCTCGTTCTCGACAAGACTCGTGGCTTCATGAAGTACCAGCGACGCGCTGAGGCGTACCGTAATGTCAAGACGAGGACAAAGGACTGGGGAGAGTTGAACTCCCGACTAAATGAGGACGAGCTCAAGTATCAGGCTGCGCGCTGCATGGACTGCGGTGTACCGTTCTGCCAGTCCGATACTGGCTGCCCCATCAGCAACATCATCCCGAAATGGAACGAGCTAGTCTTGTAAGTACGCTGTTGAGCAGATCCCCCCTCCTATGACGCCTGAAACATTTGCTAACGAGTCTTCCTCGTGAACAATAGCCAAAACCAGTGGCAGGATGCGCTCAACAGACTTCTGATGACCAATAACTTCCCAGAGTTTACCGGTCGTGTCTGCCCGGCGCCATGCGAGGGCGCTTGCGTTCTCGGCATCAACGAGGACCCAGTCGGCATCAAGTCCATCGAGTGCGCCATCATCGATCGTGGTTTCGACATGGGATGGATGGTGCCTTCACCTCCACCATCTCGGACTGGGAAGACGATCGCCATCATCGGCTCTGGCCCAGCTGGTCTGGCTGCTGCTGACCAGCTCAACAAGTGCGGGCACGAAGTGACCGTCTACGAGCGTGCAGACCGCATCGGTGGCTTGCTGATGTACGGCATCCCGAACATGAAGCTCGACAAGAAGGTGGTCCAACGCCGCGTTGACTTCATGGCCGATGAGGGTGTTAAGTTTGTTACTGGAGTACACGTTGGCGAAGACGATGTCACGCTCGAGACTCTTCGAGGCGAGCACGATGCCGTCGTGATCTCCACTGGTGCAACCGTTGCCCGCGACCTGCCAATCCCGAACCGCGAGCTTGAGGGGATTCACTACGCCATGCAGTTCCTTCACAAGAACACGAAGTCCTTGCTGGACTCCAAGCTTGAGGATGAGACTTACATCTCGGCCAAAGACAAGCACGTTGTGGTCATTGGTGGTGGTGACACCGGTAACGACTGCATTGGTACGTCCGTCCGCCACGGAGCCAAGTCGGTCATCAATTTTGAGCTGTTGCCGCAGCCGCCACCTGAGCGTGCTCGCGACAATCCATGGCCTCAGTGGCCTCGCATCTACCGTGTGGACTATGGCCATACCGAGGTCAAGGCACACATGGGCCGCGACCCGCGCGAGTACTGCATCCTGTCCACGGACTTCGTCGACGACGGCACAGGCAAGGTCAAGGGCATCAACACCCAGCGTGTCGAGTGGACCAAGTCTGCGACCGGCGGCTGGGACATGAAGAAGCTCGAGGGCTCTGAGGAGTTCTTCCCGGCCGACCTCGTCCTTCTCTCCATGGGCTTCTTGGGTCCAGAGGACCGAGTCATGGGCGGCATCATCGAGAAGGACCAGCGCAAGAACATCAAGACGCCTCCCGGCCACTACAACACCAACATCGAGGGCGTCTTCGCCGCGGGAGACTGCCGCCGTGGCCAGTCGCTCATCGTCTGGGGCATCAACGAAGGCCGCCAGTGCGCTCGCGACGTCGACTCCTACCTCAGCGGCCGCGGCACACAGCTACCCGTCACGGGAGGTATAGTCAAGCGCCCGCCGTTCGAGCTGCTCAACAAGTCGGCTAACGGGACGCTGCAATCTGGTTTGATCACTGCAGATGCATGAGCTTTATGAGAAGCTTTTCGAGCGTGTTTTCTGGTTTCGATTGTCGATATGATTTTCTGACGATGATACGATCGTTGCAAGATACCCTTTTCGAGCGTTCGAGACGAATAGACAGCACAGCAATTCGGGCGGGCAAAGCGGGTTGTATGATCGGTCGGTGGAGGATGCTTGGAGGAGGTAATGCCTATTACGACCTGAGAAAACGTGGAAGTTGGAAAATTGGCGTTATGGGATGCATATTTTTACTGCTTTGTTGCGACGCGATGCTGCTCGCTGGTCCATTCGTTATGATTTGGTGGAAGCAAGCGTGTGTTACACAATAGCTGAGTTGGTTAGATCCATCACGATAGCTTGAAATCAACTACTCGGCATTACTTGATATCACGATTCATCTTTCAAGATTGCGACGATAGGCAGTGTGTTGTAGAGCCAGAGGGTCTTGGGAATGAGACCAGTCCGCGACGTCTCCTCAGTGTTTGCCTTGCTATCGAAGTTGGTGGCTGTCATCAGCCCACTTCGGCATCTTCTTGCGCTCTTGTGGCAGTGCTGCAAGGCTTCAACCGCGCCATCGAGAGCTCAGGCATGGTTCACCGTATCCTGTCAACACAGCCCACTAGGCCGATGAGTACGAAATCGAACATGTTGCTTCTTTCTGTGGAAGTGTGCCGGCCAAGTTTATATCAGCTGATCAAGGGCACGAACAGCAATTGCGGTCAGCCTTCAATCACGAGACGCTTTGCTGAAGGCAATGTGAGTTGGTCTCAGCGGTTCTTTTGAGACACAGCCATCTGGCAGTTAGTATATAGAATGTTCTACTGCTTCCTGTTGTCTTGCTGGATGTCTCGAGCGCAAACACCATCATCGACACGCTGAAGTAGAAAAGAAGAGAGTACCTCCATCGCAGCTTTGTAGAAAAGACCTGATCCTTACACCCATCCGCGGCACCAACGACATCAAGTCCAGAAGACTGCTCGCACTCACATGCCGCGGCCTCAACCACACCACCAAACATCCTGGTACCTCAACCAGCAGTCCCGAGCCCGCTATGGTACGGACGTGCCTACCCTCCGAGCGGACCTTGACAGGCTGGAGCGCAGACTGAGGCAGCGCAGCGAGACACTCTTACGATTCGAGAGGGAGAATAGCGATCTCCGGCAGAGGTATACTCGCTTGAGGGCGAGCTACGATCGTGTTTTTGCGGCTTATGAAAGGGCGGTGGAACGATTAAGAGGGAGAGGGAGGAACTGGAGGGTGGTATGATGAGGAACTGAAGTCAGGTTTGCTTACCAGTGCATGCATTTGCCATCGGCTCTCGATCACTCATTCCATGCACATGAGATGCGCAAATGCTGAGGCAAACTCCGTGTGTGCATGAGAGCTCCATGAGCAAGTGCTAGGTATCGATAACGCTAAGCTCGAACGTTTCGAAATTTTGGTTCCGCTGACGTCACCCCTTCTTACGATCGAGAACATTGAACACATGTATATGCCATATCAACTGCTCCAAACGTGTTCGTAACAAGTAGATTGCTTCATGTCTTCACCAGCATCACGAGTAATCACATGCAAACACGTGCAGCCACAATATCTGGAAGCTGCACGTAGCCAGTAGTTGCTGCAGGAACAGCCTGGAAAGCGTGGAAGCTTCTACCAGCTTCGCCAGCAAATTCTTCCACACCAGCACATAAAGAACTTCTTCTGCGTCCAGGAGACTCTTCCTTCTTCATCACAACACAACAAACTCTTCACCTCCTTGTCAGACCTATCCTGACTACTTCCACATCACCACGAACTCTTTATACCCACACCTTACACTCGAATCACACCGTTCATCATGGCCAAAGCATCAGGACCCGCGATCGGTATCGATCTGGGTACAACCTACTCGTGTGTGGGCATCTTCAGGGATGACCGCATTGAGATCATCGCCAACGACCAGGGCAACCGCACAACACCCTCGTTCGTGGCCTTCACAGACACAGAGCGCCTCATCGGTGACTCGGCGAAGAACCAAGTCGCCATGAACCCCGCCAACACAGTTTTCGATGCGAAGCGCCTGATCGGCCGCAAGTTCCAGGATGCTGAGGTGCAGGCAGACATGAAGCACTTCCCGTTCAAGGTCGTCGACAAGCAGGGCAAGCCCAACGTCGAGGTGGAGTTCAAGGGCGAGAACAAGACCTTCTCTCCCGAAGAGATTTCAGCCATGATTCTCGTCAAGATGAGGGAGACCGCAGAGTCATACCTCGGTGGCACAGTCAACAACGCCGTCGTCACAGTCCCAGCATACTTCAACGACTCGCAGAGGCAAGCAACCAAGGACGCTGGTCTCATCGCCGGCCTGAACGTTCTCCGTATCATCAACGAGCCCACAGCTGCAGCCATTGCCTATGGTCTCGACAAGAAGACCGAGGGCGAGCGCAATGTGCTCATCTTCGACTTAGGCGGTGGCACATTCGATGTGTCGCTTCTCACGATTGAGGAGGGTATCTTCGAGGTCAAGTCGACTGCTGGTGACACCCATCTTGGTGGCGAGGACTTCGACAACCGCCTTGTCAACCACTTCGTTAACGAGTTCAAGAGGAAACACAAGAGTTCGTATAATCCCACATCATCCTGTTTTGATCGTACATCTGCTGACAATTTTCCAGAGGATCTCACCTCCAACGCTCGTGCTCTCCGTCGTCTCCGCACAGCATGTGAGCGTGCCAAGCGCACCCTATCCTCGTCTGCTCAGACATCCATCGAGATCGACTCGCTCTTCGAGGGCATCGACTTCTACACCTCCATCACCCGCGCCCGTTTTGAGGAGCTGTGCCAGGACCTCTTCCGCTCTACCATGGAGCCAGTCGAGCGCACTCTCCGTGACGCGAAGATCGACAAGTCATCCGTCCACGAGATCGTCCTGGTCGGTGGTTCTACCCGTATCCCAAAGATCCAGAAGATGGTCTCCGACTTCTTCAACGGCAAGGAGCCCAACAAGTCCATCAACCCAGACGAGGCTGTCGCGTACGGTGCTGCCGTGCAAGCCGCCATCCTTTCTGGTGATACATCCAGCAAGTCCACCAACGAGATCTTGCTCCTCGATGTCGCGCCGCTCTCCATCGGTATCGAGACTGCTGGTGGTGTCATGACTCCTCTGATCAAGCGCAACACCACCATCCCCACCAAGAAGTCCGAGATATTCTCCACATTCTCCGACAACCAGCCAGGTGTGCTTATTCAAGTCTTCGAGGGTGAGCGTGCTCGCACCAAGGACAACAACCTCATGGGAAAGTTCGAGCTCACTGGTATTCCACCGGCGCCACGTGGTGTCCCACAGATCGAGGTCACCTTCGATCTCGATGCCAATGGAATCATCAACGTCTCCGCGCTCGAGAAGGGCACCGGCAAGACCAACAAGATCGTCATCACCAACGACAAGGGTCGCTTGTCCAAGGACGAGATCGAGCGCATGTTGGCCGAGGCCGAGAAGTACAAGGAGGAGGACGAGGCTGAGGCTGCCCGTATCCAGGCCAAGAACGGTCTCGAGTCATACGCCTACTCGCTCAAGAACACCATGTCCGACAGCAAGGTCGACGAGAAGCTCTCCACCGAAGATAAGGAGAAGCTCAAGGCCGAGATCGAGAAGACTGTCGCGTGGTTGGACGAGAGTCAGCAGGCCACCAAGGACGAGTACGAGGCTCAGCAGAAGGAGCTTGAGGCCGTCGCCAACCCGATCATGATGAAGTTCTACGGCGGCGAGGGTGGAGGTATGCCAGGTGGTATGCCAGGCGGCGGCATGCCAGGTGGTCCAGGCGGCTTCCCAGGTGCCGGTGGTCCTGGTGGCCCAGGGGGCGATGATGGCCCGACTGTTGAGGAGGTTGACTAAACAGCTCGCCTCGAGACTGTCCGACATCGACATGGTCACCATTGGGTGGCTACTTTGCTTCACGATACCTTGACTGCATGGCATTCGGAGTTATGATAGCGATGGGCTACTAGACACGGGCTTGGGTTTTGATACGAAATCATGACTGAAAAGCATCCGACTGAGTGTGATTTTACCTAGTGTAGCTTGGCTTCCTCGTGGGAGGCACTGCAAATACGACTAAGGATTGTTCAAACTTATCATCATCTTTCTCAATGTTCCTGCACAGCTTGTACACTAACCAGTGATGCCGCATATCTGCCAATTCCATGACATCCGTCTCTCACGTGACTCTCTGTGCACTAACCTGTCCACAACACGTCTCCAACACAGAAGATACCTAACGTATGTGTTCCAGAGAATGTATATCGTCGAGGTAGCTCAAGCTAAACGTTGGCTTTGACACGTTGGCTCTAACCGTATCGCTGGAATGTACGGCTTTTGATAATGTCAACACGAGGTGAACTTAGCCATAGGAAGAGCCCTGTCTTCCATCGGAGTGATGATGCATTTAAGAAGTAGTATATCTCGCTAACCGTATCACACCTTCGCTCACGACACGCAGTCTATCTCGACAGTCCCGCCTCAGCCCCGTGGAGTTTCAAGTAACTAAGCCACGGAATTTAGTCATTCTACCATCTGCGCTCCAACTCACAGCACCACGATCACACAGCCCATCAACCACAAGCCTATGCTTTCCGCCCTGCCGCCGCATTCCCCGTTCCACCGGACTTGACAGCCCCCCTCTGCGCAATCTTCCTAAACGCATCCTCCCCACTCGCCCCCATCTTCCTCCCCGTACCACCAACATTACTCAACGTGCTCACCGGCGCAATCGTATACGTGCCCACCCCTCCATCCACCCGCGCGCGATTACCGGGAATCGGCTGCTCCAGCACCTTCTTCCGCCTCTCCGCGGCTACAACCGCCTGATTCCGCTGCGTAGGCAGCTGAGACGAAACTTGCAGCTGCAGCGGGTCGTACGGTTGCGTCGGGATGTTGGAGTGATTGTGAATGTTCTTCTGATGGCGCTTGAGGACCACACTCATCCATTCGCCGATGAGCTTCTCTGCCGCACGCTTGATTTCCGGTTGTGGTTGGGTGGATTTGGTGTAGAAGAGCACTACCTTCCCGATCCCGGAGGCGGTGAGGGCGTCTTTGGAAAGGTGGAGTTTGGATAGGATCTTGAAGAGCTCGCGCTGGATCTTGTAGTTTGGGAGGGCTGCGTCGTGGTCCGCGGGCTCGAGCATGAAGCGGACGGAGGTCAGGATCTGGGATTCGGGGTCTTCGAGCTGGGATATGATGGTGTTGCGGTTCATGAGCTCGACGACTTCGGGGAGGATGGCGAGTTTGTGCGTGGCGACCTGGCCCTTTGCGCGGGCTTCGGCGTCGGCTTGGCAGGCGTCGGCCATGCGGGCGGCGAGGGAGGCAATTTCGGCGTCGGCGGCTTGCTCGAGGTCGATGCCGCGACCGCGACGGCGGTTGGCGCGTGTGCCGGCTTTGACTGCTTCGTCCATTTTGCGTTCGAGGGCGCGGCGACGGCCTATATATCTCATTAGCACGATATCAACCAATATGCATGAGGACAGTATACTTACGCTCCTCCGGACTCAAATTCTCCTCATCAGCCTCCGTAGGCGTCCTCGCTCTCCTCGCACTCTTCCCAGCCCTCCCCTCACCAACCGCCTTACTCTTCCTAATCCGCTTCCCCTCCATCTCCGGCCCACCCTCGAAATCCTCCTCATCCTCACCCTCCCCATCCGCGCCAGCCTTGAACTTCCTGCGCTTCGGCTTATCCCGCCTCCCAAGTTTCTTCTTCTTCTTCCTCTCCGCCTCCTCCTCTTCCGTTCGCTTCCGCTTCGTGGCGCGCAAAAGTCCGACGTTTGTCTCATCCACCGCAACAGGCTTGTCCGGGATGTCCAACGCGTCTGCATTAAAGTCCTGGAACTGCTGGTCATCTAGTTCGTCCAACTCTGATTCTTCATCGTCGTCTTTGAGCGCGTCCTCGTCTGCGGCGTCGTCCATGGCTTCGACTGTTTCGGGGGCTTCATCGTTCTCGAAGGCGTCGACGTCGGCGGTTGGATCGCCCATGGGTGCATCCGGGCGGTCTTCTTCTTCTTCGACGTCGGGGTTGAGGGGGTCGCCGGCGTCGTTATTGCCGGATGGTTCTTCGTTGTCTTGCAGGGAGGGCGAGCCCGGGGGGAGTTCGAGGTCTTCCATCTTGGGCGTGATGTGGATGTGAGAAACGTGATTGTAGACTATGGTGAGATTTGTGAGGCCAGTTCCGACTATGTTCGCGTTGGGGTGGTCGTGGGCGAAGAGTGTGTTGTTGGTTGAAGATGAAGTCGTTGCCTCCTTCGTCAAACCAAAGGTTCAATACTTGGCACTTCGGAGGGTTCCGTATCAAGCTCCTGTGAGTTGAAGACATCACTTCTAAACAATCGCTCCACCAACACATCTATCAAGTCGACCACTTCTAAGACCTCCTTGGATCCATCACAGCAGTCAACATGTTCGGCGGCCGTAAGCCTCCCCCCTTCCATACCGTGCAGCGCCTCACAAGTAACGTCTCTCCCACAGCACCACCCCAACCCACAGCCGAAGAGCTGCAGGAGCAGGAAACCCTCGCCAACACCACCATCTACGGCGCGCTGGGCATGTGCATCGCCATGTACTTCTGTACGTGAAGCGCGATAATCGTTCTCCTTATCCATCATGAGCAAAGAGTGGCGATGAGGATATGAGGGTGCAGAGCTAACGAGTACGCAGCACCGTTCATGGTCGACTACGTGCGGAGACTAGTATAAGCGCGATGGAAGAGCTTTGAACTGTCGATACGATGGGAGCATAGCATGGCCGTTGGAGGCGGCTTGTAAAATATCTGTACGATACCTGTATCCGCGGGCAGGACATAAGAGCATAGCAAAGGCGTTGAGCGCAGATAGACTACGGCGACATGGCGTGGATTCAGCTCTTTATCTGGAAACGCCAGATGGTGTATGTGTACAAAGTACGATGTCAATACAATGTTCACAACACAACGCAGAGAAGTGCACGAGTGGTAGACCGATCAAGAGCAACCTGACCGTCACAGTGCACAATACGTGAATGGCTCTGAGTACCACTGGACTGGACACCCAATCGATGGCACAGGATGGGTTCTTTGGACGCGAACGACAACCGGGTCCCGGAGACTTGCCCTCTGACCTGGACTTCCAGCTACGAACGATCATAGAAGTCACGTGCACAGCCTTACTGCACGTCGCGAGCCTTGCAGTGGTCCAGACCTTACAGCCTTACCACTTGCTCGCAAGAAGGAAGCTCGCGATTCTAGAACAAGCCTCGATACCTAGGTTGTCTAGTCGTGTGAAGATGTGGCGACAGCTCTACCGCACCAGCGGCCAACAGGCATCTTTGACACAAGACGACCAATCTCGCCGAAGCCAAAGCGAGGCAGTACCATTGTATGCAGACCTCTATCTTGTACGATCACGTTCGTATGGAAGAAACATCATGCTGCCACCAAATCGGCACGCATATGACCACCATCGAGACGATCACATACTCTTACTGTTGCATATTACTGACCGTTTCTGGGATGGGCATATGTCTGACCACAAGGCAACTTGAACGCCTACTGCTCTCATCCCAGTGGACAAATAGAGCATAGCGCGCCAACAGCCCAGGCTCTAGATCAAAAAGCAGCTTCCTAGCTATATACCGTTTCTGGCCAAGGCCAGCCTCGCGTCCAGACTTCACCTTTGCCCTTGGTGGCCTTCCACGCACCTGTCCATCGAAGCTTCGCTAGATGTCAAGCGTGCATATCATGGCTGGCCTCAAAGCGGCGGTGTCACACCACCTCCTCAGCTCTATCAGTGATCTCGATGGCAAGGCTGCTCTTGAAGTTAAGTATCTAGATCAATCGGCCCCCCTTTCTGCCATTCGGGTTTCCCGCCACAAGGCTATACTCAAGAGCAAGATCTCTGCAATCATGCGATCTTTCACTTCACTTGCGACGTCAGTATGGGTCCTACTCTCCATCGCCCTAGTGTCCGCTCAACAGAACTGTTACTTCGGCCCAGGCGCTGGGTTCCGCGGCCCTTCTGAACTGGTACCCTGCAACAACACCGGCATCTCCGCCTGCTGTCTACTCGGCGACACCTGCCTCCCAGGCAACTACGCCGACGAGGCTTGCCCAAAGAAATGCGGATGGGACCCTGCCAAATCTCCATGGATAGGACTGGAGTACTGCACCGACGTCCATGGACCTAGAGAACACCTGGACCTGTCTAGCGCCAGAAAGCTGTGGGTGCGAGTGGAAAGGCTCGTACGAGCTGCAGATCTTGCCCACCCGTGCTTGTGGGGCGATGGGCAGCGAGGCGCGAGTTGCGTTGTATGCTCCATCGACTTTGCTGCCGTATGTCTCGCTGCCAACCACGTATGCGGGGAGTACTGGGTATTATTCCACGACGACCGCTAGTGATGGGTCGTTCTCCGTGATCGAAATGGCTATTGTTGGTTGTAAGCATGCTATACTTTTGATCCCACTAGATGCGAGCTGACAACCGCATACAGACATCCCAGACTCATTCACGCAATTCACCACGTACCGCGACCTCCCTTCCACAATCATCTACATCAATCCTGGTGCCACTGCTTCGGCCTCAACGCAGACCGCAGCATACATCTACAACGCCACCACCCCTCCAGCCGCTGCGCCTGCCGCATCCACATCATCCGCTATCCCAAGCGGAGCGTCAAGCCCAGCCACCACATCCGCCCTCACCACCTCTACCCCAGCAATCCCCACTCCAACCCCAAGCACCACCTCATCCCCCGGCCTCTCCACCGCCGGCATAGCAGGCTTCGTCCTCCTCCTCCTCGCCGCCATCGGCCTCTGCTGCTTCCTCGCCGCTCGTTGCAGACGCAAAGCAGCAGGGAGTGGCGCGAGCTGGGCGAGCGGAGCGGTGAGCGGAGGCAATGGAGCAGCAGGCACGCACCTCCCACCCCAGTACGCCCACAGCCCGCCCATGGCCCCCTACATGCAAGGCCCTTCACCGAGCGGCTGGGTGCCATTCCCGTCGCCGAGGATGCCTTACTACGTGGTGCCGGTGCAGCAGAAGGACGGGGTGGCAGTGAATATCTCGCCACCGGTGTCGCCGCCGAGGTCGCCGCCGCCGGCTTCAGTGCAGGCGACGGAGCTGTCTAGTGAGGAGAGGGGGATGGATCGTGGGGGGTATGAGATTTATTGGTAGGTGAGTGGTGAGGTGTGAGGGTGAAGATGGGGTTGATGTTGATGACGTTGGTGTGTGATTGGGACTGGCAACGATACGAAGAGATGATTTGATCAAGAGCCGTGCTTTGACATTGGATAGCTGGTCTACGTGCGTTTCGTGATGTATTGACGTAGATCCTCGTGCAAGTAACGCTGCCCTGGCAGCTTGCCGATCCTGAACGCCACGCTTTCCGCATGCAATCTGCGAACATACCTGATCGCAGCGCGTTCGCTTCATGATCCCAAGCATTCCCATTTGACAACTTCGGCACCCGAATATGTCCAATCACCGCCTCAAATCCTCCCACTCCCCAAACTCCCTCCTCACCTCCTCAAGCTCCCTCCCCAAATGCCTAATCTGGCCCTCATAATCCGCAAGCACCTTCTTCGTCTTCGCAACCACCTCATCAGACATCCCCTCCTTCTTCCCTCCACCTCCCTGACCACCGCTCGCGTTCTGCTGCGCAGCGATCCTCTTCCCTTCCTCCTCTAACCACCTCGCACGATCCCGCAGCGCAACCATCCTGGCCCAGACTTCTTCTTCGCGAGCAGAGTACTGCGGGTCAAACACCTTGGCTTCCAGCCCTTGCAGAGACTTGCGTAAAGATTCTTCCGCGACGTCGAGTGGGTAGCCGCGGTTGCGTAGGACTTGGGCTTTGACTGCCAGACGTAAGCAGCGTTGCGAGAGAGCGGCGTGCTGTCGCCTGGCGTTCTCCAGCCGAACGGTGATGGATTGCTGGTGGGTAGCCATAATCGCGTTCAGCGAATTGTTCATCTCATGCAATCTTGCCCTCATCTCGTTGACTGTCCTGGCCTGATACTCCACCCGCTCGCCCAGCGCCTTGAACCCTCGCACCAGCACAGGCACGAACGCCACGTTATCGCCATCCTTATTCTCGACGGGCGCCGGTTTCTTCGAAAGCGCTTCTTCCCACTCCCGCTCACTCTCTTCGGCGTTGCGGTAGTAGAACGGCGCGTACGCGGCATTGACGGCGTTGTAGAGGTACTTCTGTATCAGCGTGTCCTGGCTGTTTGGGTCCCATTTCCGGACCAACGTCTGCACCTGCTCGATGACGCTCTTCTCGTTCGGGATCGCGGTGATGCCTGCCGCGGCAAGGCGGGAGCGCGCGAGGTCGGTTTGCGAGGTCGTGCCTAGGGTGCCGAAGGCGCTGGGATTGCCACCGAGCCCGGATTGGAGGAGGGAGGAGAGATGGGTTTGTTGGGGGTGCGGGAATGTGCGCTCGGCGGCTGTGCGTTGGGGCTGGGAGGTGGGGAACAGGGAGGCATTTGGGTTGGGGTTTGGTTGTTGGTTGGTGCTGTTCGCGAAGAGGGAGTTTGAGAAGGCGTTGGATTGCTGTTGTTGCTGAGGTTGGTTTTGGGTGGCGCTCGCGCCGAAGAGACCGGTAGTCTGCTGCTGTTGTTGTGGTTGAGCTGTGCTCGCGCCGAAGAGGCCGGTGTTTGGCTGAGGTTGAGCGGACCCAAACAGTCCAGTGCCTTGCTGTTGTTGAGGCTGGTTCTGGGTTGTGCTGGAGCCGAACAAGCCTGTGTTTTGCTGCTGTTGCTGTGGCTGATTTGTACTGCCGCCGAAGAGACCAGTTCCTTGGGTTTGATTCTGCGTGTTGCTGTTGCTCCTGAATAATCCAGTCCCTTGCGTTTGATTTTGCGTATTGCTACTGCCGAAGAGACCGGTGCCTCCAGTCTGCGTCTGATTCGTGCTTGCACCGAACAGTCCTGTGCCTTGCGACTGGTTTTGGTTCGAGTTCTGAGGAGCGCCGAAGAGCGTCATCTTGTCGTTGCTTTCTGTGCTTGGTATCCGATCAAATGTGGTGCGCTCGATCGCGGTTATGAGAAGAGGTGAGCGTGGATTGCGAAGAGCGAAGAAAGCACATATATGTGAAGAAGTTCAATAGCAGCAAGCGGTGCTATTGTCCTTCACTTCAACCTCACGCGAAGCCCAGCTACGCGACTCTCAGCCAATAGGCCACTCCCGCACTCGCATCTCCACTCGCAGCTCCAACCTCACGATCTCAAGCTTCCCACGAGAGCACTCTGCGCACACCATTGAACGTTCTCAATACCGCCAACATGGCCGCTCGGGAGCCCAGGTATGCCAACCCCCTTAATTACACAACACAATCCCTCCTAACGCTCCTCCAGATTCAATCAGCATGTCCTCATCGACACCACCCCCATGCCGGCGAGCGTCCCCAAGGTCGAAGAGATCGGTGCCTCCTCCGCTCCCCTGATGAGCGCAGCATACTTCATCGGCGCGCGGTGCCAGGCGTACAACGACGACTTCATGCTATGCAAGACCGAGGCGAACGGACGAGGGGAGATTGAGTGTTTGAAGGAGGGGAGGAAGGTTACGAGATGTGCTGCGAGTGTGTGAGTACTCCCCGCGGCGGAACAGATGGGAGTAGATAATGTGTATGTAAGGCATAGACAGTGGCAGCTGGGCTAACATGTGTTGCAGGCTCGACGACATCAACAAGAGCTGTCTGGAGGAGTTCCGGAAACACTGGACATGCTTAGATAACAACAACCAGCAGTTGTGGCAGTGTCGGAAGTTGGAGAGGGGGTTGAATAAGTGCGTGTTTGATAAGTTGGTAAGTTCTCGACATCTACCCTAGCACGAGGGGGGGTGTATGTGTGGCTAATGTGTTGCTGAATGATTAGAACCTGGAGAAAGTGATACCCGGCACACCAGCGAACGAGACACCGGTGCATCTGCGGAAGAAGCAGATCTTTGCGCATAACGCGTTCTCGCAATAGTCGACTGAGCAGACAGCGAATGTAAAATATGCAATGCAACTGGCTGCGCCTTGTTCGATCCTTTGATGCCCGCTGATGAAGCCACAGTGACATGATTCTCTACTGATGCGCGAGCAGGGGTGCTTCACTTGACCTTCACGGGGAGGTCCGTCACATGCTCAGGCTGTCTTCACTCCACAGCTGCACATTGTCCTGTTCATATGCTTTCTGTTTAAGGGTAGGTCTGTGCACCACAACTCTCCATATAACATCACGACCCTCCTTCTTGATCTTCGAGAGATTACGAACATCAACTTTTCCTCGATCGAGTACAACTATGGCAGTCGTGGAAGGTATCCGCATTGACTTGGCGTTGCCGATTACAGACCGCGAATCCCGCAATGTGTGGCTCGCGACCAAGAACCCAGACGCCAAAGACTGTGAGCAACCCGAAGGTGTCTGGGGCAGATACAGCAGCCAGCTGACATATGCAATCCTTCACGACGACTTCGACATTATCCTAACAGTAGAAGAGAACTTCGATCTACAAGGAGCGGACGGTCTCTTCGTCGCTGTCACGCCTACGCAACCTTCGTGGGTCGGTCGCCCACATGGACAAGAACTATCGAGTGGTGAACTGGTGTTTCACATCGGGGCCGCCGCTCTCAAGGCTGCACGCAAGCATCGCCTTCGCTGGTACCCGTGCTGGAGGATGGACGCATCTCTTGTGTCTGACTCCATGCCACAAATCTGTGAGTGCCTTGCGAGTACTGAGGTTGATGTTCTAACGTTCGAATAGCCAATTACACTTGCACCAAAGCATCGTTACGTTATGTGTGGGAACTAGGGTTTCGGATGTACTCGCGAAGTATGACCGTACTGGTTAGCAAGTTCGTTGGGTCCGAGGGCGTCGATCCAAACCAGTGGCGTGACAAAGTGTGCGTGACCCTGCATGTCAGAAAAGTCACGTCAAGACCATGCACTGACGTCGTGAGTACAGCAAGTCGGATAGGGACTGGCCCAAGATCATTCGTGATGCTTTCCAAGGGTTAAATGATGCATATCCTTGCATTTTCGAATTCTGTCACAGAGGTAAGTCGTCTTGACACTGAAACTTGTGTGTCAGCTCTTGTTAGCACCGTTGTACTAACGAGATGCGACAGACGTCGGGAAGCAGATGAAAACCAACAAACGTTCACGTCTCGGGCAGGGTGGTAAACCCCGGACCACTCCGTCGAAGAAGAACAGCCCGTCATACAGCGTACGTTTGGCTCCCTCGCACGTTGCGCTTCAAAGCGCTCCGCTGACAGATCTCCACCGCCCAGACAACTCTGCGGAAGCCGGCAACTCGACATCCACGCTTGTCGCAAATCCACAACCTCCACCAGCTTCTGCGGTAGGATCGCCTGCTACACGCAACGAGGGCCAGCAGGGCAGCGTTGGCGCATGCTCTGTGACTGAGACAGGCGCTGACACTTTCACTCCGAGCGACAATGTTCCGCCGCTCAGTCTACCAAGCGGCAACAGACCTGTCGAAGCAGACATGGTCCAGAAACCAGTCAAGAAGCCTCGTATAGCCGCAGTCGTTGTACCGGACAGCGTTGAGTCAGATGGCGCTAAGGTGATCTCCGCCTCAGATACTGCCCTCGAACATGCGGAAGTCAGCAGGAAGAGCGATCCGGTGGTGATCGACATCGAAGAGTGGGACCGCCTTCGTGAGAAGAAGCCGACGCCACAAGAAGGTACTGAAAGCGTTGGCAAAGTGGTCGATGACCCTAAAGCTGAGCTGGTGTACGACCTCGATCTTGCCCTTGAGCGCGAGGAAGTCTTCAAAGAGCACAAGCTGGCAGTGATAGAGATGAAGATGAAGGACCGCCTGCGCAACAGGAAGCAGCGGCAGCGCAACCTCGTGGACTTGGATGGCTCAGTCGTGGATATCAAGGACGAGGGCCCAATCAAGGTGGAAGAAGATTGATGTGGGCGGGAAAGGTGTTACTTGGTCTTTGCACTACTACGAAAGAAGCCGGACGGAGATGATCCCTCCAACGCTTCACTTCCTACGCTGGACTTCATTGTGCGCTACGTTGTCTGGTCGAAGGCTTTATATAGACTGTAGCCAGACCGGAATGGAACACTCACGAAAATTAGTCTGGAACGCTGGACGGTCACCGTGATTCTGTTTTGCCTTTCATTTAGTGGGGCCCGTGCGCGCGCTAGTTTGATCCGACTTTCAATGGCTTCAGTTAGCCCTTTTTCGCGCAACTCATATCAGCTCACTTGCATACCACCGCCACAATGAAGAATGTTGACGGCATTCAGGTCTGGCTGAGGAAACCGGATTCTCCTTCCGGCAGGGCGAACTACCACGATTCACCGGACCCTGAACAAGCACAAGCAGATCGAGCCAAGGATATCGGCTACCAGAGCGGCGTGGTTGATGCTAGACCAGGTGACAGCTTTGAGGTCCTACTGAACGTGCATAACAAATTCGACATTCGCGGCGCGGATGGTATTTACGTCGCAGTTGCAAACGGAGAGACAGGGCTGGCTGGTCACCCACCTGAATTCCAAGATGATGCTCACGTGTTCTACATTGACGCGCACACGCTCAGAACCGTCAGAAGCCATCCTCTCGGTCGTCGGCCAGGGTTCTACACGATCATCATGTACGAGCCGTCACCCCGTGTGATCTTGAGTGCCACACAGCAGGAAATCAGTAAGTAACAAAAGTCCACGGAAGATGAGTCTTGCTAACATTTGCCAGCTGGCAATGGCCCTGCTCCAATGGCGACCGGGTTCGACCAGCCCCTATTGTTTCCCAGCACAAATCGCGTTTCGGTCCTAGTGACCAGAGTCCTGAATCCTCACGGTGCGCCTGCAGGTGATCCGAGCGCTCTTGGGTCGACGATTTCACAGACGTGCGTACCCGAACCGACATGAGTGAACGCGGAATGCTAATTGTCCAACGCAGAGTGAAGAATGAGTACTGGCCCAAGGTGTTTCCTCATGGCTTCGCTCGTCCCCTCGATGGCGAGCCCGGGTCTCCGTACATCTTTAACTTTCGGTGTGGAGGTAAAGCAGTCCCAGAAGAAGTTTGATCCTCCTTTGCTGAAGCTAACAAATCGTGCCGCGCCAAGACACTCGTCGACGGAGCGCTGTTGCCAACAGTTCAAGTCTAAGACGGAACGAACCATCATCTTTACTGCAACGCCCGAGCTTCGTATTGCAAGATATTCGCCCAACCGATCATGCGGTGCAGCCAAGTATGTCGGCGCGAAACGCAGCTGCGGGAATCGACGGCTTCGATCAGCCTGCACAGCCCATGTTGCATGATATCCCCAGATATGTAGGACCAGACCTTGGCTCATACGGCATCACGACGGGTCAGCAAACCCAAACACAGAACACTGCGAACGGAATGTCCATGTTTGGCCAAGCTGCACATGCATCTTCGCGCCACGAGCCGCCCCGACAAACGCATGATCTCAAGCAACAACAGGTGGCGGCTGGCAGGAACGTGTCCGCGCAGAGCACGCACGGTGGAATTCGACAGGCTGGTCAGGCTATGAGCGCATCGAGCGCACTATTCCTGAACGGATTCGGGCAGACACCACATGCAGTCGAGCCGAAAGGGAAGAGACCACGCGAAGAAAGCAGTACGCACGGACCAGCGAAGAAGCCTCGAACAGGTTCCAAGACCACGACTAAGGCCACTCAAGAAGATGACAGCAAGCTAGACTACGACCTAGATATCGAACTCAAGCGGGCACAGATCCTCAGAGATCACGAGCTGGCTAAGTTGGACATCGAGATGAAGCATCGTCTTCGTGAAAGGATGCGGGGACTCAGTGTCAGTGCTCAGCCAGACTCCGATGCAGAGCCAGACACAGTAGCATCATCCTCGAAAGATGCAGCGGGTACGGTATCAAGTGAGGACGAGACTGCCGATGACGTCAAATCAAAGGGTAAGAAGAACCGTAGGCTTTCAGAAAAGAAGACCGCCACTGTGGAGAAGAGGAATAAGCTGGAGCAGCTTGCTCCTGAGACTGAGGACGTAGCCCCAACGAAGAGGAAAGAACGAAATCAGGCCACAGAGCAGGTGGCTCCAGCTCGGAAGAAACTGAAGAAATCCAAGCAGGTTGCGGAGTCCGCTGAGGTGTCGGAGGCAGAGGCGCCAAGGAGATCGAGGAAACCCAAGCAGGCTGCGATTGTTCCCGAGCAGCCAGAGAGAGCAGGGCCAGCCAAGAAGCCGAGGAAGACCAAGCAAGTTGCCGCACCTTCCGAGGAGTCAGAGGAAGAGGCGCCGAAGAAGTCAAAGAACCCTAAGAAGGTGAAGCGAAATCAGGCGTAGATGCGAGACAACAGGCCGCGATAAGGTCAACACCGGCGATGAATCTAAGAGGTTTCCGCAGAGGTATGAAGACAAGGCTACTGATGTGCCCTGATCGTGCGGCGCGAGGCCGACGACTATACCGAGATAACATCATGACTACAAGTCGACAAGATGGTCGATCGGAGCCGCACAGTCAACAGCATCTTGTTCGCGGCTCTCGCGGTAAGGCTGCGTAGAAAGTTGTGCAGGCAGAACCTGAACCAAAACCATCAAAACCAATAGGATCACTTCTCACCATACTTCTTGATCCCCTTCGGCTCAATCCCATTATCCCAGAAATGAATCGTAGCCACCTCCGCTTTCCCCAACGGATTCTCATCGCCACCTTCATCCGCCGTCGTTCCCACCTCAACATCATACCCACACGCGACGTAAAAGCTCGCCCTCCCCGGCGCGGCAATCACACTACATCCCGCTCCCTCCTGTGCCGCCTGGTCGAAGCCGTACTTGACCAGCTGCTTCCCATACCCTCGCTTCTCAGCATTTGGATCTACACCGATGATCGCAAGATACCAGCTCTCCGCCCTCGTACCAGTCCAGTGGTGGTGTGTAAAAGGCTCCATGTGATCCAGAACGTCCAGCTTACTCGTGTCAGCAGCACGGTTGGGGTAGATGAGCGTTTCAACGGCGTTGTAGGCGTTGACTGCGTTAATCATGACTTGGTTGTATATGCCTGGACTGCGAGAGTGGGCTCGCTTGCGGATCCAGTGGGCGGCGCCTGTGACTTGTTCTTCTGGGCCTGTCGTCACGATGAGACGGTGGTCCGAGCCGCTGTAGTAGTCTGCTCGTAGCATGCGGAGGAAGAAGTAGGTCATATCATCGGGATACTGTGCTCGATGCGGATGCATGTATTCCCCGAATAGGCCGGAGTCTTTGAAGGCTGCGGCGAGAATGCTTGCCATTGGGAGGAGGTCTTGCCATGTTGCTTGTCGGAGAGGCATTTTGCTGTGTTTTGCTGTGATAAGACCTACCTGGATGCTTGAAAATACCTCTGATGAGTCTACATGTATATGTTGCGCCTAGTGGCGGCGTCCTGCATGAAGTGGAGACAGTAGAGGCGGGTGCCGGCAGATATCACAGGCAGAATAGTGAGTACTTGAACAGTCCATCCCAAGACAATAGACTCCTCCTGTGAAGCTTAAGAGAGGTGATGTACATGTATATGTACAGTGCGTACAACTTAGCAGGACTTGGTGAGACGAGGCGAGGTCCAAGGAGAATTATTAGTCATACACTTTCACGTGTAACGTGACCCTTGGACGTCGAATCTGGATATTTTGAACATCAGCGTCGTCGCCGATATCAGGAAAAGATGGGTTGGCTGTGGTCTTCTTCGTCCAGTGCAGATGGTCAAAAGTCAGAGGGCGCGCAAAACACCACCGAAGAGCCAAAGAGACGTGGATTCGGCCTGAACGAAGAGCAAAGGGGCCGTATATTTGGTCTGCAGAGCGCGGACAAGTCCCGAGATGACGCGGCAGAGAAGGAGCTGGCAACGTTCTTGAGTACCTACTCGGAACCGGAGGCCTCCAAAGACAGGAGGAGACCCGCACCAACAGCGAAGCCAGAAGCGGAGGTCGAGGAGCAGACGAACCACGAAAGAATACTACCGGACGGTAGCCTCAACATATCACCCTCAGCTCTATACCCACGCACCATGTCGTGCCGACAAGCATTCGACCAGGCGTTCTACTGTCAATCATTAGGCGGCAAGTTCAACGACATATATCGCTTCGGTCATCTACAATCATGCAGCGAGCAATGGGGCGCGTTCTGGTTCTGTATGCGGACCAGGACGTTATCTACACCGGAGAGGGAGAAGCAGATCAGAGATCATTATGCTGGAAAGGATCAGCGGAAGAGGAAGGAATTTGGAAGCAGTGAGGATGTTTGGGAGATCAGGGAGAAGCCGGTGCTGAAGGCGTTTTGGAAGGATCCGGATGCTGATACTGAGGAGTGATGATGCAGATGGGGGAAAAAAGAGGGCCGTTACGGCGATGCGTCTACAGCGAGACGACCTGCCGATGAAATCGAAACGACTGTGGAAGGCTCCTGCCCGCACGTGGACGAATCGGCCAGCAGCATAGCCCGGGCGAGCGCCAGACGAAAGCAAAACGTCCTGGCGAAACAGCAAGATGCCTGCTAAATCGTACATCGTTATCCGATCTACACTCAAGCTCGACAATATGCATCAATCGGCTCAACATTGCCTGTTGATATCGTTTCATTCTGGTCATCATCGCGGTTTATCCGCGCCGTCTCAATGCAGCGCCGGAGCCCGGAGCGAATGTCTTCGTATTGGAGCACCACCCAACGCCCTCCATTCGTCACATGTAATGTACAAAAGAAATAATCGGCCGTGAGCTTCGTGCAATGCAGTATCTCAGCTGCCTCCATCTCCACAATCTCATGGCGAAAGATCCAGATTCCGTACCAGAGCCAAGCTCCCACGAGAAACGCCCCCGAGTGGCTTCGTCCTCAGTCGTTCTCCGGTCTCAACAACAGGTCCCTTGTGCGATTGCTCAGGGTCCCGTCCGTCGAATTCGATGCGCAACCATGGTCTAGCCAGCTTGGGCCATCTCAACATCGTGATGCTGGTCCGGCACTTCCATCACAGTTCTTGGTCCCTGCTATAAGTTCCACTCCGAGAGAGCATTGGCTGTGAGGCTTCAACAATGCACTCTGATTTTACAGTCTAAACCCGGCCATCCTTCTCCACCCCATGGTGCTTGTCTGCTTCGACATGTTTGGATCCATCCCACAGCGTTTTTCGGTGTTTGCGTTTGGCTATCGTCGGTATAACTGCATACCTAGACCGCCTCCCAGTCCACCTATATGGCCTCCCATTCCCGCGCCGATGCTCCAGGGCCTATGGCCCCGGTTGCTGCCCCAATAGTGTGCGACTGCTGGCATATGTTGCATCACCGGCCGATATTGCATCATTGACATGGGATCCCCCATCTGCATCATCTGCATAATGTTCCAGGCATTCGGTACCGTCACAAAACCGCTTTGAACCGCGGTCATGATATCCAGAAGCGAATAGTAGTACTCGGGTTGATGGTACTCAGCAGGAGAATAGTAAGGCTGGGGGTATCCATTCTGGTTCCAGGGAATGTTATTGATATTGATGTTGAGTTCGAGCGGGTTCGGGTATGAGTTGTAATTCCTTGGACGGTAATGGCGATAATTTGGAGCCCAGGGATCGTAATCATACCGCCGCCGAGGATAGTAGTCATCATCGTCGTCGTCGTCGTAGTAGTAGCGCGGACGGTATGGATTGCTGTACCGACCCCAAGGCCGGCGGCCTCGATCCCAGCTCCGAGGGTAGTAGCTCATGGTTGCGGCTCGGAGTTCCCTGACTACGCACGATCGGCTGACAGTAGCAACCCTCCGGATTGCTATACCAAATTTTCAAAAAGAACGGCCACCGTCCTGCGACAGGTCAGCTTCCACTCACTGATGTGACAGACAGTCTTACGGAGGTGCCAAGCTAGCGATTGTCCCTTGCAAGGCGAGTATTGGCAAGACGAGTTGCCTTCATATTATCTGGACACTCGTGCGGACCAGGCGAAGAGGCAGAGTTGAGTTTGAGAAGAAGACAGAGGTGGGTGGGAATCCTTGTTATATGTCCCAATGCGGATGGCAGCGTGTTATGTTGCAACACACCGGGCTAAGCAGCTTCGACTGCCCAAGGGCAGTACAAGCAGGGCATTGCAAGGACTCGTGGTCACAATCCCAGAGAACGGTAAAGGCAATGGTCGCACTACGCAGCACGGTCCAATCGTTCATTGCCACATTCGACAACGACGATGTTTGCTACATGAAACGCCCCACCCACCGAGTTTCTTATACGTTCTTTCGACCACTCGCCGCATTAGATGCTTCCGGCCCGGAGTCCCTGAGATCCTTCATCCTCTGGACACAATCTCTTAAACCGCTTTTGCGTGCATCGGCCGTTGACAAGACAAGGTTAGGCACGTCTCCTCGATGCCATTTGTTCCGCAACGGCAGGGTGTGAGTCCACGTGCGTTACGCTGCTTGGAACCGCATATGGTCCAAGTCACGAGAACTTTGTCACCACCTCACCTTGGTTCGAAGGCCTTATTGCTCTCCTGACAGCCAGCCTCAACGCTGCATTGAGGTCGACGTGGGGAGGTCTGGCTGCTCAGGAGCAACTGTACAGGGCTTAACCCATGCCTGGACACAGGTATCACCATTCTTCACCTATGGGTGTACGGCCTGTGGTCACCTGCCCGGCACAGCCCCAGAGTCCTCTCCGTTGCCTAGAGAGGCACGAGACGCTCCGCTTTGCGAACCACGATGGGTCTCTATCCCGCAGGCGCCGTTGGGCCTTACTTCTGGTCTTCACGGCCAAGCTATGCCTCTTGACGCTTCGAGTCGTCATCCTGCGAACAATCACCTATCGAATGCTTAAGCTAGCTGGATGAAGCTTAATGGCACACTTAAGATGCAAGGCCAGCTCAATCTCGCACAACGCAAACAAGTGCCATACCTCCTATCGCACTGTGGAAGGTGACGGGCGGTATCAACTCTGCCGACTGCGGCGACACCCAATCCCTTGACGAGCGTGCACAGAACCTGGCGCCCAATTCGCTCTCGGCGCGCTCTGAATCAAGGCGACACGAGTACTGATCAACGTGCATAAGGCAGCTGAGCACTTGCAGCAGGACTGGATGGCCTGGCCCCCTCGTTGGTATGCAAGATATGCGCAGGTGTGCAGACAACTGTAGACCACTCAGATGCGCGCAGTGAACGCAGCAAGGCAACGTGCGAGGGTGGTTCGCATCAGATGCAGCCCGATGAAATGGAGTCCCGTCCGTCACACAGAAGAACAGCTGGTGACATGAAGGTCAGTACATTGTACAGCAGGCATGCCCAGCAAGTCGAGGTCATGGTTCGCGCACTGTGTAATGAACCACCACCGTGATGCAACGACATTGTCTCGAGGTATAGCCTTGTCGCGTCCTGTCGATGCTTATTGTAATGGTGCAGTATAGACAATTGTAAGGATACAGCATATGCTAAAGCGTGCAGCCGCTGGAGACCCGAGTGCTAACAGCCTCATTGTGCGTTAGTCCGATGTACCGCCGTCCTTCATACCTCATCATCATCAACAATGCCCACCAACCTCCTCTCCGCCAAACTCGCAATCTTCTCCGCCAGAATATCCCGTTGAAACCTCTGTGCCACCTTGCCAGCCGCCTCAAGCATCTTGCCCGTTTGATCCCTCATCAGCGTTGCAATCTCCAACGCCTTCATGCCACGCTCCTCGCCCTCTCTGCACTCCGTTGCCAAAAGCTGCAGCAAGACTTTGTCGACTTCACGCTCTAGCACAGGCACTTCCGACTTCTGCGCGTGCGTTGCGTGGGTATTGTCCACCAGATCTTGCGCAAGAGAGTGCTCCAGAGTCTTGCGGACGAACTGCTCCTCGAGCATCTTCTGGTGCGTGAGCTCCGCGTTGTCTTCATCCGAGCCGGAGACGGGGATGCGGAAGTCGAAGTCCGAGAGTAATGGCCGTGGGAAGTATGGGTACTCTTCGCCACCTTTCAGAATGATGCAGTGGAACTTGTTGTTCGCCACTGCGACAGGCCAGTAGCTCTCTTCCTTCTTGCCGCCAGCGAGACGGTCGAGCGTCCTTGTGTCGAGTAGTGGCACCCACTTCGCTTCTCCCGCCTTGCGCCAATGCTGGAGAACGAGTAGCACGCCTTCGCTGTCATAGATGCACGGGTCGCCTTTGTCGCTGAAGAATACGCTCTTCAGCTCAACGCCGTCAGGTAAAGCCAAGATGTCTTCGCTCTGGTACGTCTCATCGCGCTTCACGTTCTCGATGGTGTACAGTAGTCTCGTCGTACTATCGCCGCCTACCGGACCGTTGCCGACAGTGATCACGTAGTCACGCCAGCTGGCGCAGGTCACTGCTGGTGTGCTCTTCTGTCGATAGATCTTAAGCGGCAGGCCGTACAAGCTGTATATGCGCACATAGCCAGCTGTTGTGGTTGCCACTATACACGAGTCGCTCAGAGAGATCGATGTGATCTTCTCGCTCGTCGGTAGATTCACTCGCCATTCGGTGCGTGCAGTCCAGGTCTCGTGAGGTCGGTAGTACAGTATTGCCGGATGTTGAGCAGATGGCGGACATGAGAACAGAGCGCCTTTCTCGTTCAAGCAGGCTTTGTCGTACAGGTAGGGATCTGTGAAGTGGTAGTCACGATGCTCTTGACGATCGTAAAACTCGACAGTGACTGTGTTGTGAGTTTCTTGATCCACTGTCCACACGAAGCCAGTAAGGTTCAGGCAGAGATACCGCCGATTGCCTTTCCAAGGAGTACTTCCAGGCTGGAACGAATCATGGATCTTGGGTTGCCATGTCGAATATGGTGCTGGCCGCTTTGCGATTGGACCTGCAATACCATTCGCTACACGCTTGCCATTGCGGTTCGGCGCTTCAGCATAGCCAGCCCCATCGTCGTCTTCGATGAAGTCGGCGCCGTCTTGCCATATCGCATCGTCCAGAAGGCCGTCAACGTAATCGTTCTCGGACGCAGGGTCCCAGCCATTGGCACCGGGCTTAGCATGGTTGGATCGAGGCCCTATGGCATTTCCAGAAATGTCTGAGAGAGGGTCGCCGTTGAATGGCGCAGGCTGTAAAGCGATGCTGAGAAGTTTGGCATGCTCGCCGGGCACAGCACCTGTTCGCATAAACAATTCACCGTTGGTATTGGTGTAGGACAAGACGTTATCTGTCGGATGCCACTGAAGGCACAGGATGACGTCCTGGATGTCTTCGATTGACTTCACAACCTTTTGTGTCCGTGTCTCCCAAAGCACCAGACTCTTGTCCGCACCTGCAGTTGCCAGTAGTGCACCATTCGGTGACCACGCCGCCGCGGTGATGTCTCCGCGGTGACCACCCTTAAACGTCTTCTGCAGCTTCCAGTCTGCACGAGCTACCACCTGAATGTCTTTTGTTGCAGTAGCAGCCGCGAAAGCTCTTCCATCTGGGTGCCAAATCACTCTCGAGCTTGCATCTGCATCGTTCTCCAACATCTTGATCAAGCCGTCCATTCGCTTGAGAAGTTGCGGTTGCTCCGAGCTGATGGAGTAGATGTACACGATCCCGTCAACGCACGATACGGCAATAGTACTGTTGTTGAAGTCGAAGGAAACATGCTTCGCCGATCGTGGGTGTTCCCGCAAGTAGAACACTTGCTCCATGTCCCGAGTATTGACGACCTTCACTTCGATCTCACTACACGATCGTCAGCAAGGCCCATTGAGAGGGCGAGAACAGACCTACTCGCTCGCAACAGCAGCCCACTGGTTGTCGGGAGACAATGCAATATCTCGTATGGGTAACGAACACCGGACGAGTATCTCCTCCATGGAATTGGTAAGTAGCGAGTACTTTGTGACGGTGCCATCTTCGGCTCCAACAAGGAAGAAGTCATTGGACGCTGCGACAGCCAAGTGGGTGTCCGTCCTGACATCTATCACTGGCGGCTCATCGTCCGAGTTGTGTGGGAATGTGCGAAGGAGTGAGTTAGAGCCGACTGTTACCAGTTTTCTGCCATTCTTCGAGTAGCTGCAGTACGTTTGTCCTGGGGCGTGGGCCGGTCGTCCGCGTAGTCTCGAGGCCATGTTGTGGTATTGTGCTGTTGTTGTATAGAAGCTCGTCTGAGGTTGATTTGCTCCATCGTGGTTTGACGCGCTTGAACGCGTCGTTCCAAACAGGAAGGTACAACGAGCGATCGCGTTAAGTGCTCGAAAGTCCAACCTCTTCACTTCACTACATCTTCGCAGCATTCGAAACTTCACCACCTTCTTCACAAGTCGCAAATCAGTCGTATACCAACGAATCGCAAACACTTCAATATCATATCGCGTTCACCATGAGCGACGGCGTCCAAGACCCAAACATGAGCGAGCAAATGAGCACGGACACTCCAATGGAGGAGCAGGTCGAGAAAGGCAAGGGCAAGGCGCCGACCGAGCAGATGCACGACGAAGACGATGATGAGGACGAGAGTGAAGAAGACGAAGAGGTGAGACAATCTCACTCACCACTGTGTGAAGCTTTACTAACAGTTTTCACAGGCTGAGGGTGACGCAGAGCCAGAAGAGGCCGACGAAGACAACATGGAGGAAATCGACATGGACAACATCGTTCCCGAGCGTACTCGCGGCAAGGAGATCGACTACGCTCAGGCTGCGAAGGAGCTCGAGGATGACGATGACGATGATGAGGACGACGAGGACTTCCACGACGATGATATGATGGAGGATTAGAGTCATTCTTTCCCTCCGACCACGAATCTCGCCATGCTGTTACTGTTCACGATTGAACGATTGCGGCCCGCAAGGTGAGATGTGCATATTGTTGCATATACGAAGAGCTCAGTGGGACTACGGAAGCATTCAGCGGAGCATCGGCTGGCTATAGCATCACAGCATCATCAAGGCGTAGGGCGCAGGTGGATGGGGAGAGCATGTGAATAGCTGGCTGTGCATTATCACAGGTTTCATACTCAATCAAAAGTCTTGCCTGACGCATTGCAGCGAATGACGATGCTGTTTCAGTGATGTTGGTTGGCGAGTGGTTTACTTCGAGCGCTGGCTACTCTTCTAGAAGCCGGACTTGTAGCATTTGTTGGTGGGGGGGTGGGGTGAGGTCAACCGTCGCTCAGGTAGGGTCCTTTTCACTCCCCCTTATACCGCCTTCCCAGATCTCAAACCCAGTCTCACCGGCGGGACACCACGCACCGAACACAACCTTAGCTTTCCTGTTCCAGCCACAAATACTCCGATCTTCGCCAGGCTGATAGGCGCGATCTTCGTAGATAGGCTCCTTGAGCAGCGCAATGCGCGCCGCGAGCTGATTTGTCCAGGCAAGGCCGAGACTCGGTGTCTTGAAATTCGTGGCCTGTGGGTCGTCACCCCAGCCTGTGAAGAAGCGTTGTTGGTGATCCATGGCCAATGGATCATCTGTTGATAGCAGTTGAGTGGCGGTCTGAGGCGCTCCGGAAGATGCAACGGTTTGAGACATGGACGCGTTATGCGATTGCTGTTGTTGGCGAGGAGAAGCAGGCCGAGACCGCTGAGTGGTGGTCTGACTGGTACTGCGGCCCTGATTGGATCGTTCGATAAGAGTGAAGCGGTCTGCGACTTGATTCGCCATGACCACTGCTACGTTGTGCGTTCGTGCTATGTCCCGGAGAAGAGTGCCGAGCTGGGTAAGCTGGTTGCTGCGCTTTGCAAAAGACTCTACGTCTCTGCGCGCTTTGCTTCTGTCAAACTCAGCGCGGTAGTTGGCCGCTATGCTGTCGATCACGAGAAGGCCGACGTTCTGCTTCTTGATCGCCACCGGTACCTGGTAGCGCAAGATGTGCTCTTGAGCTTCAACATCGTGAATGTGGGTACTCTGAATCCGTGAGAGTGATGGCCGTTCGTCATCTGGAAGAGCCATAAGCGCTGGATGCGTCTTGAGAATCTGAGCTAGACGTGTTGTCTGTAGAGGGGCCTCCGTAGATATGTAAAGTGCTGGCTTTCCGAGACCACGAGGTGGCGGCAGTTGTACGGACAGCAGTAGAGTCAGAAGAAACTGTGTCTTGCCGACGGCACTGAAAGACAGATGAGCGCAATTCGAAGACCTGTCTTATCTCGAATCCATACCTCTCGCCTACTACTTCTGTGAGATACCCAGGCGCAATGCCACCACTCAGGCTCGCGTCCAGAGATTCGTCCAAGGTGCTGATGAAACCAGGTGAATAATCTTGCTTCAGCCCTTCGACAGGATCGGTTGCATCCTCTCCATACCGTCGTCTCGACCTGCTGACATCTCGATGTAGGTCCTCCAGCAATGCATCGGTAAGTTTCCTGACCTCGCCTGCGGGCACCTGGGCGCGCTTGGCGACATCAATGGCCTCGAGCGAGAGAAGGTCGGCAGTTGATACCAGCGCCTTCTCCAGCGACGGCAAGATGTGCCCGTATTTTCCGACGAGGAAGTCAGGAAGAACCAAGAGAATATTCGACATCTGGAGAGAGCAGCATCCTGCGGCAAATAGTGGTCTAGTTGCGATGCTAGGGTCGGGTGGGTGGCACGAATGCACGTGCACGTGCTTCCTCTCGCCCGCGTATTCTCCTCCTCCGCCTGGAATCGAGACCACCAGTGTCGCTGGACGTCACCGGCTCTGCGCTTTCAAACAGGCGACTCAACTCGATGTCTCCTGATGATATGGGTATCTATGCGGGTGCATTGTTATTTGATGATCATATACTATAACTAACCAACCACATTTCCCGATCTTCCGACCTCACTCTTCGACATCACAGGAGTCCACCTTTTGTCCTCTAAACTCTGCCCCGAGCTATCAACACCATCTGCTACAGCACGAGCTACCCCTGCCAGAGTTTTGCAGACCTCATGCGGCTTTAACCTGCATACATCAGCTTTAGCTCCATACACTCCATTTGCCCTTGCCCGCCGGACACTCTTCGCGATCCTCTTTTCCTCAGCAGCCGGGCGACCTCACCCGTCGGCAATTGGCCCGAGGTTGGAAGCGTTCCAGATAAGGTGAGTTGATGCTTTCTCCAACACGACAATGCTGGCTCGGTGCAACGGCTTCACGACTGTCACATGCTACTGGTCGATGTGGACTCCCTTACATGAGAGCTCTGGACCATCAAGTCATATTGCTTTCCACGCGGCCAACTACGCAGACCTCGTCCTTACACTTTAAAGAGCTGCATGCAGCTATCTTCGCCCTTTATGTCTTTCAGCCGCTGAAGCCCATCAATGCCGGCCTTCTATCACCAAGATTGCCATTACTTCTTCCGGACTCGACTGCGTGGCCTATCCATCGCCACGCTCGTGTCTCCTCTTCACAGTTAGCTTGAATGTATACTTACATTATGTCTCCAGTAAGGACAATACCCTCAATTGAACAACGACTAGGACGATCGCCCACGCGAGCGGATTCGTTAACCATGCCCGAACGATCCGAAGCCAACGCCAAAGAGGCAACGCAGAATTTCAGCAAGAAGGAACAAAACCCCATCACCGACAACGGGGATAGCAAGTCGAAATCTGGAATCACTTTCGCTGCCCAGGACAAGCTACCGAAGCTCCCCATCCCTGACTTAGAGGCGACATGCAAGAGATATTTGTCTTCCCTGGATCCACTGCAAACCGCACGGGAACACCATGAGTCAGAACGCGCAGTCGACGAGTTCCTCAAAACCGATGGGCCTGGTCTTCAAGAAAAGCTCAAGTCGTATGCAGAAGGCCAGACCAGCTACATCGAACAGTTCTGTAAGTGTTCTGTTTTTCCCGTAATATTCTTGGCTAACGCATGGAAGGGTACGACTCCTACTTGAACTTCGACAACCCTGTAGTTCTGAATCTCAATCCGTTCTTCCTGCTAGAGGATGACCCAACTCCAGCTCGGAACAACCAAGTGACCAGGGCTGCTTCGCTTGTGATATCGGCGCTATCGTTCGTTCGTGCTGTACGGAAGGAGGAGCTGCCTCCAGACATGATCCGGAATCAGCCATTATGCATGTACCAATATTCACGCATGTTTGGGACCGCTCGTATTCCTACAGAGTCCGGATGTCAGATCGGCCAGGACCCGAACGCCAAGCATGTAGTCGTTCTGTGTCGAGGACAGTTCTACTGGTTTGATTGTATGGACGACAACCACGATCTCATCATGACCGAGAAAGATGTCAGCTTGAACTTGCAGGTGATTGTCAACGACGCCGAAGAAACTCCTATTCAGGACGCAGCACGCGGCGCATTGGGAGTGCTGAGCACGGAGAACCGGAAGATCTGGTCCAGCTTAAGAGATTTACTCGGTAAGGACGAGGGATCTAATAACAGCGACTGCCTCAACATCGTGGACTCTGCGCTTTTCATACTATGCCTCGACTACACCGAGCCGAAGAGTAGCTCCGATCTGTGCATGAATATGCTGTGTGGCACGTCGGAGGTTGAGAAGGGCGTGCAGATAGGAACCTGCACGAACAGATGGTACGACAAGCTGCAGATCATTGTATGCAAGAACGGCAGTGCTGGTATCAACTTCGAGCATACTGGTGTCGACGGGCACACAGTTCTACGATTCGCCTCTGACGTTTACACTGATACCATTCTCCGATTCGCGAAGAGCATCAATGGTTTGGCTCCGTCTTTATGGCATTCGACTTCCCCGGATCCTTCGAAACGCGATCCCGAAAGCTTTGGCGATGTGAACACGACACCACACAAGCTTGAATGGGACATGGTACCAGAGTTGGCAACAGCCCTTCGCTTTGCCGAAACCCGCCTTGCGGACTTGATCGGGCAGAACGAGTTCGCGACTCTCGAGTTCATGAGCTACGGAAAGAACTTCATGACCTCAATGGGATTCTCACCAGACGCGTTCGTACAGATGGCATACCAAGCAGCATACTACGGCATGTACGGGCGCATGGAATCGCAATACGAGCCCGCGATGACCAAGACATTCTTCCACGGACGTACCGAAGCCATCAGACCTGTGACAGAAGAGAGCGTGAAGTTCGTACGTACCTTCTGGGGCGAAAACCCAGCGGAGCAGAAGATCGAAACGCTTCGGAAAGCTTGCGAGAAGCACACCGCAATTACGAAAGAGTGCGCCAAGGCACAAGGTCACGACCGACATCTGTACGCCCTGATGTCTCTGTGGCAGCGGCAAGTTGACGCAGACTACTCCATCGAAACCAGCACTAGCCGCGATCCTTACAGTAGTAGCACGAACGGGGGCTGGAACAGTCCGACTGGCGAGCACGAAGCGGATCCCAATAGCAGCCAGGTCTCGTCTCCAAACCGCAGCAGCATGCTCAACGATGAGAGCGGCTTGGCACCGAGCACCAGTCCGCCGCGCAACGGCCAGCATAGCCTGCCCTCGATCTTCGCCGATGCAGGGTGGGACAAGATCAACAACACCATTCTCTCGACCTCGAACTGTGGAAATCCTTCCCTGCGACAATTCGGTTTTGGCCCAACGTCTGGTGACGGCTTCGGTATTGGCTACATTATCAAGGACGGCTCTGTGTCCATCTGTGCCAGCAGCAAACACAGGCAGACGAAACGATTTATTGACGCTATTGAGGCATACTTCATTGAGATCCGCAAGTTGCTGCGGCAAGGCCACCGCAGGGGTAAGAGTGAAGACAAAGGGGCAAGCAGGGCCCGGGAAGCTGAGGAGAACCGTCCGCGAGGGCAGCGACTCAAGAGTAGGGGACGAGTCATTGGAGCGGATGTGGCGACAGGTAAGACACCGCAGGACGAGAGCGGTGTTGCCAGTGATGATGAGATGGGCGGGTGTAAGTACTTTGATCTGTTCTTTGTGACTTTGGTGGTCGAATGCTGATCGATTGTTACGCAGATGGCTTTTTCGATGCCGGGATGCTGCAGGCTGCGTTGAAGTCAAAGGAAGAAGGGGAGAGAGCAGAGAAAGTCGCACCCAGGAGGGAGGTTGGAAAGAGGTTGAGATTGATGGAGTATTGATCCCTCATGATCTCCGTTGATGGAGGTATGTACATGTGCAAGTATATCCGAGTTTGACTCTGTTACTTAACGGTACTTCTGGCAACATCATTCATCGCTCAGAGCTTCTCGTCTTAACCACAAACCTACCTCCAAGCATTGACGAGCTGGCGACGCCGATGTATCTTGGACCGAGTCAACGCACTAACAACCAAAGTCATCAAGCCTATTCCCAATCCCACCCCCAAGCCAACCTTACCACCGCTGCTTAGTCCGACACCAGCACTAGCATTCGGGCTGTTGCTAAAACGTGGTTTGCTTGTCGACGAAGTAGACGGCACTGTAGGCGCAGACGACGACTTGGTCGGTGTATACGGCAAGAGCGTCTCCACAGCAGCGGTCAAACTCGGCCACGCGTTGCTGAAGAACGGATCGCAGATTGCCTTGACTGCGTTGTTCTGCGTGCTGCCCTGGGGTCTGCTGTCAGCATTGTCTTACGTACTGATGTATCTTTTTGAGTATCGAAATACCCCATCTTGACTTTGCGCGCATATTGCTGCTATGGCCAAGAGATTCGCGGTGTCCGATTGTGCTTTTGCTAAAGAGTTCGCTGCGTCCGCTTGTGCTTTGGCCAAGTCAAGCGCTGCATCGGCTTGTGCTTTTGCGCGCTGCGAGTCGATCCAGGATAAGATTGAGAAGACGCCGAA
>JAABUW010001549.1_pt1 | contig 37922 bp, 36 predicted proteins | sample 5560081 | NCBI WGS metagenome assembly JAABUW01 (sample SAMN10711882, study PRJNA513363) | rock metagenome | isolation source: Antarctica rocks | place: Antarctica: Victoria Land, Knobhead sud | reverse complement strand
CCCCCCACCCAAAACAGCACCTCCACCCTCCCGTCCCCCCTGCCCACCATCCCCATCCCCACACCCCACCACCTCCTCCCGCACCTCAAAATCTACGCCGCTGACCTCGCGCGGACCCCGCCGCCCCTGCCGCCCATACGCCCCATCGCCATGCTGCCGCATACGACGGCTGTGGCGCCGGGAGGGCGTTTGAGCGAGCATGCGACGAATGTGCTTAGTGATCTTTGTGGGAGTTTGAGAGGGGTTGCGGAGATGGCGGGGACGGAAGAGGGGGGAAGGGTTTTGGGGGAGTGGGTAGGGCGGGAGGGGGAGGGGGTGAGGGAGTTTTGGGGGGGGGAGTGGGTTTGGGAGTGAGGAGTTGGTGGGCGGTGGGGGGAGGGAGGGGAGGGGAGGTGAGGGGATGGAGGAGGGAGTGAGAGGGATGTGGGGGTTGGATTGGTGTGTAGTGATGTTGATTCTTTGCTGGGTCTTGGGAGAAAGAGAGTGGTGAGCAAAATACCGTGCTTGCGCTCTGCAACAAGTGCTTTGAAACAGGATTACTGTGTTTAGCATTGTTGCGCTTAGGAAGGTAACATGCATAGAGGATAAAGTTGTTCCTACAGAGATACTGAAAATTTTGATTTAGGTGAGATGTACCAACATACAGGACGAAATGAGTAGGGAATGCTCTTCATGGGTATCTTACGCCTCTGAGACCCCTAACGCCTTGGTCTAGATAAGGATCCCCTATATTTCGAATTATCAGAGAACAGCCTATCCAGGTACTCAGTACCAGAGGTGAGATGTTCGAAGCCAGGACTCTTCATAACAGTGCTTATTAAGGTCACGGTATCTTCTTCATAGGCTGCGTGGATTCTTGCTGCTCTGGAGCAGGTGTAGTTTGTATACCGAACTGCTTGGGGCTTTCATTTGGTTCCGCGGTTGAGTTGAAAGGCCAAGCCAGGCGTTTAGGGCCCAACACGCCTGTTGTTGTCTTGTCGCCGTCAGTCGGCTGATCAGCTATTCCAAGTTTTGTCGTGGTTTTCTGGTCACGATCTGGATGACCAGTCGCATCGATTGGTTCGCCTCGGAAGTCCTTTCGCACAAGACTGCGGATCCAAAACGTCCATCGCGGGGGCTGCTTCTCCTCCGCTTTCTCTTCTATTTCCTCTAACTCCCATACTTCTTTGGGTAGGATCCTGCTTTTTGATGGCAGGCTCTTTACATTCTCCCCTCTAAGTCTTATAATCTCTTTCTCCAGTTCCACTAGTGCTCTTCTTGCGGACTTCTCGCTACCCTCGAGGTCTCTTATCTTATCGTTTATATCTTCCCTCCTTGAAGACTCTTTCTCGCCCCTTCGCCAGTTTTCGAAGAGAATGAGGCCCACCCCAATCAATAGCAGAAAGCTTTCCGAGACAAAATTGGCGCCAGCATCGATAGCCTTGGCCTCGGACAAAGGCCTTATCCTCGGCTTCAACGCTGGGGCTCGCTTGACTTTCTCTACACCCTTTTCTTTCTCTTTTGCCGCGGCAGCATCGTCAGCCTTGGTTTGGGCTTCTGTTTTCACGGTGGGGGCCTCAAGCTTATGCTTTTTCGCTTGGTGTTCCGCAGCATCTCGGGCAGTCTGCTTCTCTATTGCCGCATGATCTTGCAGTATTCCAAGCTTGAAGCGCATGTCCCATCGATGAATTGACTGTGCTATTTGCACACATCTTCGTCTGAAGGTCTCGTGTTCTCTTGCTTGCTCTTTGATTCGATTCTAAGCTGAAATGAGCAGTTGCTGTACATTTGGTCTCAGAGGACAAACAGCGATTGGCTTTGAGAGAGTCTTTATCACCAAAGAGCCGAGTTTGAGAAACAGACTAGACATCTCGGACCACAGACGTCAAACGTCCACAGTTTCAATGTAGCCATAGAGTTCGCATAACAGACACCTGTTCTCGCTGTTCCACCTTATACACTGATAAACCAACCATTGCTGAGGGTGTTGTGTTGACAAATCTGGATTTTATGTGAATGATTCGCCAACACTGAATTTTAGGGCTGGAGCCTTGGGGTTACTAATCCTTTCTTAATGTCTAACCTCCAAGATCACCGCATCATCCTTCCACCGTTCCGCAACACCTAACGCCTTTGGGCATGACGCCGCTTTAACGACAACGAGCCTGACTAGCACGACTAGGTTACCCGGTTACTGTGCATTAACAATGTCAATAAAACGGTCAGTGTATACAAGATCGTGCCGACTTCTGTAGTGAACCCCACCACCCAACGAATCTGAATGCTAATTAATTCCCTCACGTCGACAGGGACCAAAAGCGTTCACCACGAACTGTAAGTAGCCTCATCCTGTCGCATGCGGTGGGTGTTATGTCTTGGGGGAAGTTAGATGTTGTTGCTGGCTGTGCAAAACATAGGAGCACTCAATTGCGCTGAGTCCTTACAAGACAGCATGTATAATTGCTTTCTGTTACTAACCAACGCGACTACAGAAGGCGAGAAGACCCGTCCCAAAATGGAAGCTCCCTAAGATCCTTAAACATCGGACAAAGAAGTACGAATCAGGGCAGTCATTATACCAAGCTAGGGAGGAGTACCCTACAGCACGAATTTTCTCCAAGCGCTTAGGCACACTAAAGCTGCTCAAAGGACCTCTGTCGAAACTCTGGCTTCCCATACGGAGGAAGAACCAGTTGAAAGCTGCGTGGCTGGGCCTAAAAGTTCGTCGACAACGAGTAGCGAACAAAGCCGTCAGCGCCCTGCGTTCAACGCGCACAACGTGGTTAAACTCAAGTCTTCGTCGAGGAAGCAAACAGGACCCAGACTTTAGTTCTGAGTGGTGTTTCAATCAGTGTGTATATCGAATTTCTGACGAAATACTTCGAGCTTTTGCCGAAATGGAGGCTCTATCTCTACGATCATCCAATGTCCAGGTGAATCCAAGGACAAGTAAAGAGAGAGCGTTTTCTGCAAATAAGGCCGCTGGAGATAGAGAAGCAAGGGTAGCGATAGAGCAGAATATCGCACTCCCACAACCCGATTGGGTTATACAACCGCCACCAAATGAGGATACTCCACTATCGTCCAGTGTCCAGGCCAAGCCAAGGACAAGTAAAGAAAGAGCGTTTGCTGCCCAAAAGGCCGCTGCAGACAGAGAATTGAAGTTATTGAAAGATAAGAATTTCGCGCTCCCCCCACCCGAATGGGTAATACAACCGCCACAAAATGGGGATATATTGTCGGAGACCTACAAGACAGGAGAACTTCTTGGGAAAGGAGGCTTTGCTCTATGCTACGAAGGAGAGCTCCAGCCGAGAGGGGATAGGCCTCCAAAAACATACGCGCTTAAGATTGTTAGGGCTAAGATGACCCAAGATAAAGTGGCAGACAAGGTAATTTGACATATCTGGTGCAGCTTTCTGCAGCGCATGGCAATAATGATCCTTGTGTAGTTTCGTACAGAGCTCCAGATACACGCCAAAATGCGTCACCCTAATATAGTGGAATTTCACCGAGCTTTCACTTTCAAACAAAACACCTATGTAGTCCTGGAGCTGTGCTCGAGTGGTTCAGTCATGGATATGGTCAAGGTACGGAAGTGCCTGAGTCTACCAGAAGTCCGAAGATTCATAATGCAGCTTTGTGGGGCTGTAAAGTATATGCATGCTCGGGACGTCATTCACCGAGATCTCAAGATGGGTAACCTCTTCCTAGACGAGTCAATGAATCTCAAAGTCGGTGACTTCGGATTGGCAGCCATTCTGGAGTCGTCCTATGAGCGTGATTCCCTTTCGAAGGGGGCTCCGTCAAGGAGATCCACGCTATGTGGGACTCCGAATTATATCGCCCCTGAGATCTTGGAAAAAGACAAGGGAGGACATGACCATAAAGTCGATATCTGGGCCATTGGTGTTATCTTGTAAGTGCCTTGAAATCTATGTTTCTTGCGGAGTCTCGAACAAGCTGACGTCGGCAAGCTATGCGATGCTTACAGGGAAGCCACCGTTTCAAGCCATGACCCAAAAGGAGATATATCGCAAGGCTAAAAAGGCCGACTACGCATGGCTGAAAAATGCCGAATGTGAGAACGATATTCCGCACGAGGCGAAAAGCATTGTCGCTCAACTACTTGTAATAGACGCAGAAGCACGCCCGGACCTTGATGACATCGTGTGCCACCCGTTCTTCCGCATGCGCGGTGGAATGAACATACCCAAGAGAATCGAACATAGCTGTATGGTTAGCAAGCCCCATTGGCTAAGTACTCATCGCCCTCGAGGTGATGTTTTTGCACCACATACTGCACGTTGGCATTGGGAGTCGTATGCCCAGATTTGTGGTGTTGGGCGGTTGCCTGGCGCTTCCCAGGCCATACCTGCCACTGGTGGAGACATTGGAGTGTCCGTATACCGCCTATGCGTGTACGAGGGAGAAGAATCCCTCGGCCCTGAAGTGCCTTTGCCCATAGACACGGTATACCCGTCCAATACAATCTCAAAAGCTGCACCAGCCCGGCAACCATCTGCGTCGCGTTCATCTCTTATCGATGTCTCTATAGCCGAAACGAAAATGTCGATTCCTATTCCACAAGTAGCAATTGAAAACAGCCACCCGATGAGGGTTCCTCCTCTTAGGCGCGAACCTGTTCAAAGCCATGCAGCTGGACTTCGCGCTTCGAATGCCCCGTCTAGACCTTCTCATACCCGCAACAAACCCGCTCCGGGGCCATCGGCTGCTGAAACGCAAGATTCGGCAAGTATCAAGTCGACAAGCTCCAGGGGGTCTACTTTCACGGCAACGCGCGGCGAACTGGGCACTGCACCTATCCGGCCGATTGCCAGCGGTGGAAGAACCACCAGATCGAAGAGTGCCGAGCAAGCATCCCAACCGCCTGGTCCCCCAATTGACCCTCCAATCCTCAATATTGATCAATACGTGGATCACGAACACTCTGATCCAGACGAGGTTCGGCGTGAGAAGGCCGCTCAAACGAAAGTGAGGATTGCATCCACTGTTCAGCGCGAGATGGGTAAGCTTTCAGAGACTGGGATAGAATCATCCGCCCAGAGCTCACTGCCACGTCAATCGAGACATGTACGGAGCGCAGAAGTACTGGGTAATAAACTCATCAGTTTAGATGAAGCTCCAGAATGTCTCCCCAACTCGAAGCCTGACGAAGTCCTTTCGAAGTTGAAAATCTTTCACGGAGACCTGACTCGATCAATTACCGAGACCCAGCTACGTAATCGAAGCGCATCAGGGAAAGGTTACGGGTCGACCTGTTCCCGGAAGAAGAGCACCGAGACCCGTCCAGTAGTTTTGAAATGGGTCGACTACACCAACAAATTTGGCATCGGGTATATTCTTCAAAACGGTACTGTGGGCTGTGTCTTCAAGGAAGATGAGTACTTACCGGTGACTTACGTCGTCGTTGCTGGCGCCGATCGCCATCTCAAACTTCGGAAAACCGGATCATACGCGGAAAAGCACCAGATCGTCCCCGAACACGGAGCTCCAGTCGAGTTTTTAGAAAGCTGTGGTCAAGAAGGTATCAACCGTGTCTTCGTCGCACCCTCCAATTATCGGATTAAGACCGGTGCTGATGGCGTCCCCGAAAAATTCGAGATGTCTAGAGAGACTTGCCATGATTACCAGAAACGGCACAAGCTACAACTCTGGGACAAGTTTGGACAATACATGACAAGATCTCTTGGCAACAGCGATAACGAAGAAGTAATTGCCCTTCTCGCCGATGAGGCGAAAGTTCCCGGCAAAGGCAAGGCCAAGTACGAGGCTGCGGGCCCCTTCATCAAGTTCTACCAACGCCTTGGAAACGTTGGAATCTGGGGGTTCGGCAACGGCTCCTTCCAATTCAACTTCCCCGACCACACCAAACTCGTCATCTCGGACGACGGCACTTGGGTCGATTTCTACCACCTCTCTGTCAGAACTGCACATGCTCTCAAGAAAGGCGGAACTTTCGGAGCAGGAGATCTTGGCCAACGCGGCGCCTTTACTTACCCTATGGATATCATGCTCGGGGGGATTTACAAGAATCATGATTTCAGAGACCTGGTGGAAGCGAATGAGTTGGTGAAGAAGGTCACTTTTATTAGGGACTTGGTAAAGATTTGGGTAGATTGTGGGGGCTTGGGGCGTCTGGGAGAGCATAAGTGGATGAAGTGGGAGGGGATGCAGGAGCCCGGGTGGAAGTTTGTCTGGACGAGTGTTGGAGCGCTTGGAGGGGACGATAAGTGGGAGTTGCCTGAGGTAATGAGTGACTGAGGTGAGGCTGCGATGTGGTAATGTTTCCTTTCCGACTTGGTCGGTTTCATGCACTCCTGTTGTTGGCGATGTTGACGGTTGATGCATGCCTATGCAAGCGCGGCGCAGGGCGTAACAAGGACATGTCGCGAATTCTGCATTGTTATGGCGGTTTATGACGGTAGGGCACATTTATTATTGCATTGCCCTTGATGATAGGAGGACGGGTTTCGTTTAGGAACTTTCTTTGTGCTAGCCATTGGGTACTGTCTGTTCTACTGGCCTTGGACATCGACTCGTCTTGGGAAGGCTAAACCAGCAGTCAGCTTAGCAGGCAGTACCCAGATGCAGACTATTAGCTACAGTAGTTAGTTTCCAATTTACTGATATGACTCAATCGGCTTGTACAATTGGATATGTGATACCTGTTACCACTACCTACGTAGAATTCGTCATTACCCCCTGAGCACCCACCCTTTAAGGCCTACCTTTTCCACACCATTCCATCAACTACCCTTCCCTCCCCTTTCCAATCCCACCCATCGATGCCCCTTCTCCTCCAAACCCACATCAGCCCCTGTATGTCCCTCCTTCCAGCACCCCCAGCAATACAGATCCCCCGCGCATCCCTGACACCTGACCTTGGCGTCATCACAGCAGATGATGCACCAGGAATCGATTTCTGCGTCTGAGAAGGTCAGATGCTTTTTTTGGGGCTTTCTGACGGTGGAGGTGGGGGTGGATGTTGGGGCGGAGGGGAAGAGCGTTTGTGGTGGGGATGATGACATGGACGGGGGTGAAAGTGGAATATCATATGTGGGTATGGACGGGAAAGTTGGAGCGTCAGTGGCGGCGTTCGATGTAGTACCGTTGTTAGGAGGTTCCTCGGCTTTGGAAGAATGTTCGTCGTCGTTTCCGCCGAGCTGCTTCTCAAGTTCCACTTCGTCTAGAATCTGCTGCAGGAAGGCGTCTGCTTCAGCTTCGTCTTCCTTGTCCTCCTCATCCTTCGACCTGGTGCGGTCATCCGTAGATGCCTCGACAATGGGATTGAATCCGTTTTCTCGCTTTACGTCATGCTGGTGGTTTTCAGCAGGTAATGCGCGCTTTGCCTCAGCGAGGAGCTTTTGAGCTTCGTTGGTTTCGTCGGCGTTCAAGGTGTACTGGTCCTCAGGTCCGAGCTCAGCGAGGAGCTCCTCGATTGTGGGAGATGGTGGGGAGACATCTGTCTCTGCGGGGGCGGAGTCACTGGTGAAGTCAGTTCCAAAGGTGCTGCTAAGCTTCTGAAAGCGGGCGGTAAGGTCATTGGCGGGGTCTCTGGGCGCAGGAGGAGTTGAGAGGGAGCTGGAAGAAGGTCAGTAAATGTACGAAATTGTGAGAGTGGTGGTTATATTACTTGGTTGGATTGAAGGATACACCTGAGCTCTTGAGAGTATTCAGTCGGGCGAGTAGAGCTTTATCATGGTCTGTAGGGCCATCGTCCATTGTTTAACCATGGCTACGGAGGATAAATAGTCAAGTTTGAATTTCCTGCACGTACGGATTAAGTCTTCTACAAACTTAGACGTAGGACCCGCACTTTAACGGAGCCGTTCGAAATTACGTAATTGCAAGCCACCAGAAACATGCAGCAAACAGAAACATCAACACCACCAATAAAGTCCATCTTACTTTTAAGGCGTTTGTGCGTGCACTCAACTGGAGTCATAGAGTCTTTATAACGTGGGAGAAGCTGTTCGTGGCCCTCAGTGCTATCTATTAGAATTTAACGGGGTGCGGTGCTGGACCTCAACGCAACCATGGGGCTCTCCAAGTCTACGAGGATCATGATACTGCTTGGCATAGATACTTCATTCTTCTTTTTAGAGCTGATAGTTGGTATGGCAGAGCTCACTGCGCACCCCATACCTCTTGTGCTAACAGTTGCACAGGCTCCACTGTCCACTCCCTCGCACTGGTTGCGGATTCTTTCCACATGGTGGGTGCTATCTTCGCATAATATACTTCTGCCTTCTTGCTTACTGTCGGTTCTCACAGCTCAATGATGTTCTCTCACTCTGTGTTGGATTATGGGCAGTCAAGGTTGCTAACCAAAAGACGAGTTCGGCGGCATACACTTATGGCGTAGGAGCTCACATCCCGCACAACAGTGTGGAAGAATTGGATTGACATATACCTTTAGTGGCAACGCGCTGAAACACTTGGTGCTTTGGTCAACGGAGTCTTCTTGGTTGCACTCTGCCTATCGATATTTCTGGAAGCGATACAACGATTCGTCGAGCCACAAGAAGTGTCAAACCCACGTTTGGTCTTGATAGTAGGTTGTTTTGGCCTTCTCTCCAACGTCCTGGGGCTTTTCCTTTTCCATGAACATGGTCACAGCCATGGTGGAGGGCATGGACACAGTCATGGAGAGACAGATAAGCTTGCGACTGCTGAAGAAGGCCACAGCCACACTGCACTGGCGAGAGCGGATGCGCATACGGCCGCTGTAGCTGATGAAAGTGGTAACGTGGCCGATGTGCTGCCGGAAAGCACAATAGCAGGCTGGCCGAAATCTAAGCAAGCAAACCGTCTATCTAGAGGTGGGTCTCAGCGCCAGCGGAAAAGCTCTCAATCGTTTTCTAAAAGCGATGAAGACGATACTACGGCTGCAAGTTCTACATCACCTATGTCACCAAGAAGATCAGCTAGTGGCAGCATGAACAAACGTCATCGTCGACATACAAGCGCGTCAAGGTCGAGATTTGCAAGTGCAGATAATATCCCACTTCATCCTGCTAGCTTCAGAAACGACATTATTGCTGCCAGCAGGTTAGAAGATATAGAATCTGGGACTGGATCAGAATCTGAAGCTGTGGAGGAAGAAGACCAGGGCCCAACAGAAGGATCGCCTCTACTTGGTCATGCCAAGACCAATGGCTCTGCCAACCACTCGGGTACTGCTCATCATTCTCACAATATCAAGAACATCAATCGTCACGACTCATGGCATGTGGACCACAATCACAACCAACCGAAGGAGGAGAGCAAAGATGGTCACTCGCACGCCGATCTCAATATGCGTGGGGTTTTCCTGCACGTAATGGGGGATGCTCTCGGCAATATAGGGGTTATAGGTTCCGCGCTCTTTATTTGGCTCACAAAGTTCTCGTGGAGATTCTATACTGATCCTATTATCTCTCTCATCATCACAATTATCATTCTTGCATCAGCTATACCATTATGTCAAGCGGCTTCGCGAATCCTGCTCCAAGCAGTTCCTGCAGGCATCGATATCGAGGAGATCAAAGAAGATATCAAAGAACTCCCTGGAATCCTTAGCTGTCACCACCTGCACGTTTGGCAACTTAGTGATACCAAACTTGTTGCTTCTCTCCACGTCCAGCTTGAGTATGACTTCAAGGGCGAAGGATCGGCAAGGTACATGCAACTTGCTCGAGCTATACGCCGCTGTATGCACGAGTACGGAATTCACTCTTCAACCATCCAACCTGAATTCTGTCTAGATAGCAATCATCGCCATGTATCGGACAATGAGGGTCCGGATCCCGAAAATAAGAAAGTAGACAAGCATGGCAGCAAAGCGGCAAGTTTGCGAAGTGAGCCCGAGGCTTGCCTACTGGACTGTGGTGACGAGTGTGATGAGGGTGGTCAATGTTGTGCGCCAAGCTCTGGGGAAGCTGATATCCATGACGAAAGCAATCATTCTCATTGACCTGGGAGATCAGACTTGGTGAAGACTTGGGGGGGGGGATACATCGGACGTTCTCTGTACATTAAATTTCTTTGCCTTATAGCATTTAGAGCAAAAGGTACCAGGGTTGGCTTCAGCGAATGCATACAATATAATTTCCTTAAGGTACATCTTCCTAAGTACTTGTATCAACAAACATGCTGGGCGAATAGTGCAAACGGATAATCGCCTAAATGGCAGGCAGAGCTGTCACGGGATATTTGCGTGGTCTGGGCCTCCTTTACGGTGGCCGAGACCAACCTGGATCATCCAAATTGAAATATATTGATATTGCAATTTACAAGAATCGTCGAAAACACTCCCTGTAATTTGGCAAGCGCACAAGTGGAGAAGGTCGCAACGTTGGCTGCTAGCCTTTGAATACCATTCAGTGACCTCTGGGCTGTCGACCTGCAAACAGCTCGCAACATGTTCCCTACATTACGCGACTGCAGTTCACTACGATGACCTCGTATCACGGCCATTCCTCTCAACCATTTGGCAGCAAATTAGAGCAGATACGAGGTTTAGGCCAGCGTTCTCTCGAGGGGTTGCTGCCGATAGTCGGTCATCGCATTCCTTATTTACAGGCTCGATCTGGTCGGGGCTACACACATGGCGCATCAAATAGCCGATCACATCCGTCACGAGAGCCCTGGAAGCTACGGTCACTTTTGGATGTTAGGCTTGCGTTGGTCGTACTATGGATCCTGCTGTTGTGGTGGGGTGAGGAAGCTGTGTTCAGAAAAGGTGTGAAGGGCTGCGCTTGGGATCGCTGGGAAAGCTGGGTAGGCACTTGTACACCACATCTGCGAAAGTCTTGGTATTCTGATTAGCTTGGCAGCCTCCTGAGGCAACACCGCACCACATCGTTCTCATCGCCGATCCTCAATTAGTCGATCCGCACACATACCCAGGTCGACCTTGGCCATTGTCGACGGCTACTGTGAGGTACACCGATTTATATCTTCGGAAGTCTTTCCAGCTGCTCCAGGAAATTTTAGATCCTGATACTGTTATATTCCTCGGCGACCTGTTCGATGGGGGACGGGAGTGGGCAACCCGCGGTGACGATATATCTGACAAACAATGGAAAAGGTATGGAGACGACTTCTGGTTGAAGGAGTACAACCGTTTTGGCCGTATTTTTTTTGGGCCATGGACGCACGGGAAACACACCGAAAGGCAAGGGAGGCCGTATCGTAAAATGATTGCAACTCTGCCGGGGAACCATGATCTTGGGCTGGGCACTGGCATTAGGTTGCCCGTTAGAAAGAGATTCAATGCCTACTTTGGCGGCGGAAATCGAGTCGACGTTATCGGCAACCACAGCTTTGTTTCAGTGGATACATTGTCACTAAGCGCCAAAGGCCAAGCTGATCTAGTTACTGGTGATATGGGAGCAAGTGATGGGAATAGACTAACCCGAGAGATCTGGGGTCCTTCCGAGGAATTTCTTATCCAAGCGAAAGCTGAAAAATCACGAGCAATTGGTCGCGAATTGCGAGTGCAAGCGGGAAAAACCGGAAACGAAGTCTTAGATCATACTGTCTTTCAGCTTGATGATCCTGTTGTACTCAAGGGGCAAGATACAGGCAGACCTACTGCAGATACAGATATGCCATCAATTCTCTTGACACATGTGCCGCTTTATCGTGCATCGGGAACACCGTGTGGACCACTCCGTGAGCGGTACCCTCCTACGAAATCCAGCAAGGAGCTAGGCGAAACAGTAGAAAAGGACGATAGAAACGCGATTAAAGTAGAGGCAGGAATTCAGTATCAAAATGTCCTTACTCCTTCCGTGTCAAACGAGCTTGTGGAGAAGATTGGGGATATAGAGCATGTGTTCTCGGGTGACGATCATGATTATTGTGAGGTCATTCATCGAGGCTATAGCTCGAAGAATGGTGGCATTCGAGAGATAACTGTAAAATCGATGTCTTGGGCCATGGGTGTTCGAAGACCTGGATTCCAAATGGTAAGTCTATGGAATCCAATCGACGCACGGGGCAACCGAATTGGAAATGGAGCAAAAGAAAAGACACTCGAAAGCCACCTTTGCTTACTACCGGATCAACTTACAATCTTCATCCGTTATGGTCTATCACTAGGTTTTACGGTCCTTGTTCTGTTTGTCCGCGCCCTTAGAATGGCGTACCGGGGAATTCACGAATTGCAAGAACCCGATACGCCCTTATTACCTCTCTCCAGGTCCGAAGCGCCATCGCTCAAGCAGGAAACCATGTCTGCATCTGCTCGATCATGGGTTGCTCCAGCACCGAAACCCGTACGCTCGAGCTCTCCCGACCGGTCGTCTCACAATGGCCTTGCAGTGAGATCATATGCTGCGCGAACAAGAAGCGTGAGTCCTTCTAGCGGTTATGGTCTTCCCGCGCAACAGTCGAATTCGCTGAATCTGGAAGACAAGTATGATGTATTTAGAGATGGAAACACACGTAAAAGAAAGGAATGGGATGAGACAGCACTTCATGACCGATCAAAAATAAAACGGGGAGGCATATCGCTTTTTTTTCAGACATTCAAGCGAAGCTTGTACCAAGTGGCATGGGCTGCGCTTCTTTGGTATACTTGGCTATTGTGGACTAGGTGATCGGATTAGTCCGCGCCTGTTCGAAGCCCCTGTCCCACTCCCTCTTCTTGACTGTCAGGAGATTCTTCAGAGCCACATTGACTTCGCGTAACATAGATTGAGACTTGTTTCGATTTCCGGTAAGGAACTCGGCCCGGGAGCCGTCAGGCAGGCTAGACGCGAAACTTTTCGCAGTGCATATACTCTTTCGCTCGCTGCATTGAACATCAAGTAGAGAAAATGAAGGTGCAATCCTCAGGTACGGAGAAAGCAACTGTTTATTTATAAATGTCAACCGAAAGTTCTATGATTGATATAACGAATATGGCTGGATTAGCAAGATTGCCAGTTATCTAATTAGACCAGCACCCGGGTATCCTCAACCAACCCTTTTCTTATTCTTCTTTCTCATTGTCATTGACGACTGTTCGCCTCACTTTGAGATGCTCTCACCTTACCTGCATTGCTCTCACCTTACTTTTATTCACCCCGTATGAATACTTTTGGGAATGGATGGGGCAAAGATTCACCCTCTCTAGCGTATTCTGCTGTTCATTGGATACTATATAGTCCCCTTCCTCCTCCCTACATTCCATCTTCTTTACAACATAATTCCACGACAACATTTGCAGCCTCTTGTACCTTCTATGGTACCTATCCATACTATTCACGTTGACTCGCCGGCCCTTCCGCTCTTTCCTTACTGCTGTGCAAAACAGAACCTCCCAAGAAATAGGCAATCAGCTTCATCATACAGGATGCCTCATCTAACAAAGTGTTTGCCGCAGCAATGGACATTATAACATAATTATCTGGACAAGAAGAACCACTAAAACCAGAAATGAAGCACGTATGATACACGCTCCAACTGAAAACAGAGCACGATAGATCATATACTCAAGCCTGCAATTAAAACATATAAGCTCAGTAAGGCAATCTTTCAATTAGTGTGCCAGCCTCTGGTATCGAACTTCTGCCAGCACGAGGGCGTGATTTTTCTTAGCAAGTCTAGGGACCTGGATTGAAGCAGTGAGACCGAAGGGTGTGACCCTGATGGTATAATATAACGACGAGCCAATTTCAACGATGAGATTTTTAGATAATCAAATGAGATCTAGCTCCGACAATCAAGCATACTATCATCAGTCAGATACATTTGGGAAGCAATGACAAGTAAGTAGTTGGGGGTGGCTAACACCCTGAGACGCTCGGACCATCTACAGGGCGTAGTTGATCAGCTGTGTTGTGCTGGTTGCTGATAAGGTAGTGAGTACCTTATACCCTTGGATTCTTTGTTATAGAGCCTTCCTTTCTCATTATCCTTCATTTGAGGGCTACTACATACCATTACATTCTGTTCAAGACTGTTTCTTGACGGTATCGTATGTCTCATTCAACAGTCTCTTACCCCTGAGTTTTGTCACCACGATCAACCATCGCTTGCCCCTGAGTCTTCTTATCACGATCAACCAAGGCTTGGAACCCCTTATGTGAGTTTCTTACCATGATGCAAGAGACAAGGCAACACTGACTTGTTGATAGATGGACAACTTATGAGCACTTGAAAATCTTTCCTACAAAGCTTTGCTTTTGGAGATTTTCGAGCTCTACATCTGGAGGACCTTGAGTTTGCCAGCGACCATGGCAGATCTAGCAAAGAGCAGCATCTGGACCATCCTTGCTCCACATCCAGCATTCCACAAATAGACCCTGATACGCTGTCGCTTTGTGGGGCTAGCTTTGCCGGCCAGTTTAGCCATCAGCCACGGAGACAGTTTAAAAATGGCAGTCTCGCTACAGTCTCAAGACCACCTGGACCTTTTACAAACAGAGAAACAAGGTGTTGTGTTCACGATATTCAAAGCCGATGCTCTAGGTTTTTACACCTCCATGTGGACAACTGAGCAATGACTTCTTGCATTCCCTGTATCCCTTCAAGGCTCCTATCTACATCAGTTGATATTCATTCAAGGGATACCTCTTCGACTCTACCATACACAATATTACCTCCTCCATCTCTGCACCTAGATCTATTGAGAAACGGAGGTTTTGACAAAAATCGAAGCCTCCTAAGTTCTAACCGTTTGGACTTATTCCGAATTTTCAAAATTGCATGGCTCATAGAAAGTGAGCAGTAATAGAAGCTGCCTTGGTTCGATCACGGATATACTCCAAATTCTTCATCGCCGCTACCGCATATCGAGAAACAGAAGATGTCCAAGAGTGCTGCAATCTTTGCCAAAGGGAAAAGTCCGGTCAGAATTACTTACCTTCAAGTCCGGTTTCGAAAGGCAAAACGCAAGATCTTGATAGAGATTGTCTATACGGAACAACAGGATCGAGAGCCAAGGCCCGTTGAAGAACTTATTAGGGCCACGGTCAAGAAGCACGGAATAGTGTCATATCTCGAAGAAAGCTTTATGAGAAGATGATACCGCTGTAGCTAGTCTGCACGGAACAACAAGATCAAAAGTCATGACTTTTAGACATCTAGGCGAAGCGCAGTAGCTTTACGACTTCATGAAAAACTTCATACGATCATGCTCACGAAGCACAAGATAACTTCGAAGAAAGTTTATGAGAAGATCACTACGCTGCAGCCGAAATACATGGAACGACAGAACCAATAGCCACGGCTTTGATACATCCAGACGCAACGCGGTAGCTTCATGGCTTTATGAAGAACTTATTACGATCACAATCGACAAGCATAACACATCATCACCACTTTCCGAAGAAAGCTTTGTGAGGAGGATCGTCTCCCTATAGTGAGTCTGCATGGAACGACATGATCGAGAATTTCTCCTAGGCATTTTAAGCGGGGAGCGCAGCAGCTTCATGGCTTGATGACGAACCCATTACGGTTCCGCTCAAGAAACACCACATGAACCACAGATCTCATAAATAGATTTATGAGTTTGCACGAAATAACAGAATCAAAGCTCCATGGCTTTTCGACTTCTAGGCGAAGCGCAGCAGCTTCATAACTCCATGAAGAACTTGTACGCTCACGTTCAGAGAATGTCTTATGTCACAGATGTTCAAAGAGAGATTTGGGAGAAGGTCGTTTCGCTTCAGTGAGTCTGCATGAAACAACAAAATCAAGAGCTATGACGTTTAAACATCCACGCCACAGCAGCTTGACATGGAACATATTTGAAGGCATGCCTCCATTCAATTCTGGCAGGGAGCAGAGATGAAATTTTATCTGACTTCGTTTCAATGAATGCTCTCGGATTGCCTACTGCTTCGCGGATAGAAGAGAAATTACCAAAAAGCGGCGTTGCTGATTCAGTCATGATTTTACACATTGACCGAAATATTACTTGGTCGTCGTTATTCTTTTTCGATAATACATCTGACGATTCCGGACATGGTGTATTCTACTCAGTCAGCTCTGCAAATCACCACAGCATCCCTACTATTGAGCTTACCGCCGTCTATAAAGATGTCTTCTTGGTGTTTGGATTCATTACTTCGGATCCGAGCTATACCTGTCTGGCCTTCAACCGCAAAACCCGCGGGAAGAATCTCCACGTCGAGAAACCGTTGGCCTCGTCCTCGTGATCTTCACTTGAGGACCTTGGAATTTCGGGATTTACTCTTGGACAGCTTGGCCATATAATCAGTCACCAATCGGAGTTGACAAACCGTTAGCCTCATTTTCGAGTTCTTCATTTGGAAACATTGAACCTTTGGGATTTGCTCTTGAATAGCTTGGGCAAATCTCTTCCAACTGAAGCCGAGACTTTGAGAGAGCGGTTGCGATGGTAGCAAACCTCGACGAGTCATTAGTCGAGCTTGCCAATCAGCTTCATGGACTTGGCTGGCTTGGCTGTGAGTTCCTCGAGCCAGAAGAATTAGATCGGCTTAATAAAACACTTGGAGGTGAACTGGACAATCATGGGTGTATTGCGGAAGTTGTCTTTTGCACAACCAAGCCACCGGATGGAAGATTGAGTTCTTGAAGCTTGCGTGCGAGACATCAAGAAAGCTTTTGGACTATCATCGCACATACTGGGCCCTCAAGGAAGCTGGCATTCTTCGTGGACTTGGCGAAGCTTAACATCAAAACCCTTATTCGCCAGAATGATGAGACTGGCCGATCAACATACCTGGAACGGAATCGGACCCTTGTAAGGGTGTTGCGAACGTTGTCTACCGCAAGATCAGGCTATAGGAAGGGAGAACACGACGATTGAACACCAGAGTCGAGAGATTAAAAGAGCTGTCACAATGATATCGAATCCTGGTCGGTTCGCCAATCAAACCTTGATGGCAAAATCCGTGATGTTGATGGACAAGCCTTCTGAGCCTTAAAGACATACTTTATGCCCTTATGTTTCGTTAGCAAAGCCATCGTCAGTAATAAAACGTCTTTTCGACAACGCTTTCGTCTACATACAAAAGTGCCAGGCTTGAGGGTGCCTTGCCGAAGTTACTGTACCTTGGGCAAACAGACGGTTGAGACGGTCTCACTCCGACTCCTGCAAGTAAATTGGATCGCTGTATCAGCCTTTCAAAGAACATGGTACACAGCGAGATCAAGCAATCAGACTGGTGGAGACAATGTTTTCACGATTCGCCTTTCTCGTCCGAGATGGCTCCGGGCTTTCCAATACGTCCACGCCACTCACCACGCCCACAATGCCTCTCTCCACATTGGCAGAAAGGCTTGATGAGCCCTTGGCGAATATGACACGATTGATGTATGACATTGGCTCCCGTGGCTCGTGGGATGAAACATGTGGAGTGGTGGAAGTTGCTTGATGCCGAGATATCAAGCGTGCTGCAAAAAGTTGTCAAGTCCCATATAAGCCTGGTGATCAATCTCGTGGACTCGACGGCCCCTTGGATACAGGATTCCCCTCGAGCCAGAGCGCTTACGTTGCCTCGACACGCTCTGAAGGATGAATTCAGATCATAGTAAGAGCTTAGCGCGTACGTCGTTTGGAAAAGTGTCGAGCCTCCGGAAGCGGTTGATAGGTCTTTCGGAGACTATGATCGAGGTATCGAGATATCTTTGAAAGTAGTACCGAAGCTCAACATACCAGTAACCAAGCTCGATGGCGGACTTCATTTCCCAATGTGAAAACTAAGCCAGTCCTCTTGGTCCTTATGGAAATTCCACCTTTCCTCCAGCTTTACCTTGGATTGCTGCCCTGGAATTAACACGTTGCTCACAGATATACACGAACTCTTCCAGGGCCATGGTTGAATCGATTGTTGATTCAAATCAAAGAAAACGTTTAATGAATGTTGCGTACGTCGATTGAAAAACCATCTAGCCCCCAGAAGCGGTGGATAAGGTAGGTCTTTGAAGGCTATGACCGAGGCATTTAGAGATCTTTGAAAGCGTTTTTTTGAAGCTCATCAACTTATCAATCAACCGTTGATTGACAAAATTTTCGAAACGTCGACGCATACATCAGTTCAACCAATGGATTTTCTGCTCAAGCCCTCCGTGGAAATTCGAAGACTATAGTCCAGACATTAGGTCCGTAAACGTGTCATCGAAGCTCCTCAAATTATCAATTATACACTGGTTGACAAACTTCGAAACATCGACACATACACCAGTTCGAGCCGAACAGATTCTCTACCACGACCCTTCGTGAGAAAATCGAAGACTAAAGTCGAGATATTAGGTTCCTTGAACGTGTTCATCGAAGCTTCTCAACTCATCAATCAACCGTTGGCTGGCAAACTTCGAAACGTCGACGAATACACCAGTTCGAGCCGAACAGATTCTCTGCCAAGACCCTTCGTGAGAAAATCGAAGGCTAAAGTCGAGATATTAGGTTCCTTGAGCGAGTCATCGAAACTCATCAAACTGTCAATCATACACTGGTTGACAAACTTCGAAACATCGACACATACACCAGTTCGAGCCGAACAGATTCTCTGCCAAGATCCTTCGTGAGAAAGTCGAAGGCTAAAGTCGAGACATTAGGTACTCGAGCGAGTCATCGAAGCTCATCAAACTGTCAACCATACGCTGAAAAGACTTTGAAATGTCGACGCATACACCACTTCGAGCCGAACAGATCCTCTCCCAAGACCCTTCGTGAGAAAATCGAAGACCATTGTCGAGAAATATTATTAGGTGTGTAAACGTGTCATCGAAGCTCATCAAACTGTCAACCATACGCTGAAAAGACTTTGAAATGTCGACGCATAAACCAGCTCAGCCAACAGCAAACAAAACAAGACTTATTCATCTTACCCTGCCATAGGCGCACACGAGCTCTTTCAGGGGCGTGGTTAAAGGCAGTTATTAATTCAAATTGCCTAAAAAAAAACTCGAAGATGTTCTTGATTAATTACGACGGATCCCCGTACGCTGGGTGGGAACACTACCTACAATCAAGAACCGGAGGAGAGACGGTCAGAGCTCTGATTGCGAGGGTTATTGTTCAAGGGATTTTGATAGCATTCTCCATTCTCCAATAAAACAATCCGAAGCACCTCGTATAGCCGAAAGGACAAGGCATCTACGTCGCTCAGAATCGCTCCGAATCGATATATTTCCGAAACCAACCACGCAGTCATTCTCTCCTATTTCTTTTTCTCCCCCCCCCCTAACGGGAATAGACAGTCGCACGCATGATCATACGATCCATGCGGTGCGGGAGTTATGCCTTGCCTCAATCGGTCGAGAATAGAGCAGGAGAAAGGGGATTTCGAGAAGGGGAAGAAGACACAGCGCTGTAAAGACCTTGAGGGAGGATGACTGTCAGAAGGCAGTACGCTAAAGATGTTCATTCCGCTGCAATCGAGGACTCACAACACTACGGCTAGAGTGCCCCTTGGTTGTTCAAGGAGGGCCGCCGCTGAAGGGTATCATATCAGTCCCGATACTTGAGACGATAAAAGTGGAATTGGACAGCACAGTCCCCACTTAAACTATTTTTCGGCTCTGGTACGCCCCGATCAAGCGCTGCATGCGTTTGGCTACAGAGAAAGCCCATCTTTGAAAAATGTCCGCCACAAGAAGAGAAAAAAATCAAATCAGAAGGCGAAGAAGAAGGGGGGGGGAAAAAAACTCACTGAAAGCACCAGCATGGACGATCTGCAATCGAGGATGCCCATTTTATAAAAACCCGTATATTACTCACCCTGGAGCCTGACAGGATGCAACAGAAAGCAAAAAAAGATAATTATTGCCCAATTCTATGCCGCACGAGAAGGCCAGCAGCTTCGATTGTGTGTTTCAGATCTCGAGGATTTTATGGTCCTTATGTTGCCAAAGCCCCCATTCCCCAATCTGGGGACGAACTGGTCGCATCATTCCCCCTACGTCGGGCCGGACCTGGACGAGACTTTACTACAGTCAGTCGGAAACAAACCAATGCGGCCTTTTATTCAGACATATTCCCCTCACTTTTTTTGATTGGGGGATCTGGCACAAGAGAGCGAAAACTGACATGGGCACGATGCTTCTAGACTGCCTGGACAGGGCTTGTGAATGTTGTGATGGATGAAGCCTTCGTATAGTGTTCCAGCGCACACTTCTCCTTCGTCACCGAATACGTAAACCGTGACCATGGAAATAAGGACGATGCGCTCCATGCCGGCTTGTTTAAATACGGGTTATGCCGGGATATGTACCGCGCTGTTCTTATATATCGTCACGGCGAGAATAGCAGTCAACATTCTGTTACAGGCGCCCCAAGATGAGATTACTCGTGGGATACCAATTGGGAGGGGCCCCAGCGTCTAGCCAGAGAGCACGGCGCCGAACTCCCTACTGACGAGGCAGACGGACGCTATTAGCGGTTGGGATAGGATGGTGGGTTTAAATATTTTAAAGTCCTTTAATTCACACGGCGATAGAATCACGACAAAGATTGACTGCCACATGATTCAAATGAAACGGCAATCGAAACAGATGAGGAGAGTCGAGTTTCGCCACACTGGTGCTAAGTTCTCAAACACCATTCAAGAAGAGTGATTTGGAAGAAAGTTGCAACGATGATCGTCGCTACTCATGCTTATTAGACGCTCGCGGGATCAAAAACATTCGGCATAACGGGGAGGATAGGGAGCTTGAAGAGGGAAATTATGAAGTCAACATAGGATACCAAGGTTCTCCATATGTATGCGCTTTGTCTGTGATATTCATGGGCATTTCGCCAAGGGGTGTTATTCCCTGGATTAGCTGCGTTCGTGCAGGTAGCTTGGCAGAAAAAGACTTAAATCATGGTGACAAGAATGCCTCGAAATAGGCAGTAGAGGACTACAACAACGCACTACGCAACATGTTGCAGCTTCCAGCTAGCTAAGAGTACGCAAAGCGCACTTGTATCAATTCCATTGGAAAGAAGAAGAATGCGTGTGTGATATATAGGCTGGAAAGCGACGAGACAGAAACCAGACAATTTCTCTTAACAAGGTGATAGGCAGAATGATACAGCTTCCCACCGATATGACTGCGCAAAACCGGGCCCAAGTCGTCGACTTGACAGTTTGGATTTCTCGGTTCCTGGACAAGGGACACGAGAGAGAAAGAAGAGAATCAGGGGAGTAAGTAGGGGAGTTGAGGTCGGGGTGGACAGGAGGTGATAGATGTGGATGGGTGGGGGTTGTGGTGCTGTGGAAATAGGAAGTCGTTGGAGGCTCTATTGGTCATCTGCCCTTGGTTGAGATTTCGTTGCGGGGGATGTGGTCTGGAAATGTGGTTGGCGATCTTCAACCGTGGTCTTCTTATTCCGTACGAATCCTATAAGGCTATCTCTTACCATGCCCACTTGCGATCGGTGACATCAAGACTGCTACCAGTATTTGCAGGATCATGTAAATGTAAGGCAAGGCTACTGTATGAGCCAGTGTTACGGAGGGCTGTGGAGAGTCTCTGGCTACGCCAACTGCATGGGCATGGGGAAGGTCATCTCATAGACGAAGAGTCCTCTGACGAATGGTGAGGTATGCGGCATATGCATTCGGCCACGGAGAGCAAGTCACAAGACCTTCGTCTTCGACTTCAATCAGCGCGGATACGAAATTGTGATTGCTTGGAGAGAACATCCACACTATTCTCGAGGATTCCTTTCTCCCGAAAACTCCTATAAGCGACCCTGTCACCCTGTGTATGAGGGCAAGATCAGTTGGGTGGGCTGGGAAGCTGTCAGTAGAGGGAAGAGGAATATAACGGGATGCAAGGATGGTCCTTCTCGGCGAAAGCTGTACTTTCGCTACTCAGTAGTTCTGTCGTTGATGTCCTCCACGTCCTGTATCCAGAACGATTTTCGAAGCGTTCAAGGTCTCCTATTGTCGTACCGTGACCCAAGCAGAAGTCGAAGTCGAGAGAGACTGATACATGCCTAGGCCGTGATAACGCAACCGGAGCTAACAGGGATTATAGATCAACATCACATGATCGGACGCATGATAAGGCGTGAGGCTTAGGGTTGAACGAGTACATACAACGAGATCCTGTATGACGGGACTCTCTGCTGACAGTGGGAGAAGCGGACCAGAGATATCAACAATGCAGCCAGCTCGAAAAACCTCAAGGCTTGCTGTTGGCCTCAGACGGTGGGGGCAGGTAATCAATATGTGCAGGATACGGAAGCAAATCAACCACCCACAGCGTTGACAGTTCATGGCCTGGAAGCAGAACACAGACCGGATTATTCCGTATTAGGTAACATCATTATTACCTAATGGCCTAATGGGAAATGACGTCAGGGTCGACTCTCGTTGTACCTTAGGCCAAGGAGCCTCCTTGGGACCTGCTGTACATACTACCTTACGGAGTAGGTACAGTATTCCGTACATACGTACATATCAAGGTAGTCGGTGGGAGAGGCGCTTGTCGCGAATAGCAGAAGTGCAGCAGAGATGAAGCACCCCGCATATCTGTAACTTACCCCACAAGCACCGATGACTAGTTACCTATTATTTCAATCGTCACTCAAATCATCAACCTTGAAAACGCTTAGATTTAGCCAAAACAATAATCGTGGCTGATTAGTCTCGCAGTCAATCATGCTAGTATGGAAGGTTTCACTGTGGATAAATTGGATGGGCACGCGACACCTCCACCAGCTCAGTTTGGGCTAGCTTGAACATTGGGGGAACCATGGTAAAGTGAGGTAGGTGCCTACCTTGATTCGATGAGAGGGAGATGGAATATTTCTGTGCATAAGTACCTAGTAGGAGTAGTAGGAGTAGTAAGCAGTATGTTGGGTGCGAATGGCTCTCAAGATATACTTCTCCGGTCGAGGAGCTGCCATCCGACCTGCACCGTTGGACCCCAAAACCTTGAAAGAAGGCACAGAAAATGGTGCTGGTTGATTCGTCGCAGAGCATCTGGCGTGCCGCCGAACTCCCCGGCTCGCGGGACATTTGGGGGCAAAGGCATTCTTGCATGTACAATGCAGATGGTGCGCAAACATCCTCGAGCGGCCCCAGAAGGAGGAAGACGGCCGACCATCGTGCAGACAATGTGCTGTCGAGGACGGAGGTGTCATGAAAGCATAAACTGGTTCCGATCCTTGAGTACGCCCAACAACCCGTGTCGTTGCCATGCATAACAAGACAAATCGTTGGAAAGGACTTGACTGGAAGATGGCGACGGTGCTGGCTTTGTCTTGTACAGCATTGGAGCCCAGCGGACGTAGAAAAAGGCGTGAAGACGGCGTCGAGGTTGCGTCGAGACTGCTGTCCCACACAACACACACGCCGGGAGGATTTTCCCTCAAGACAGCACACCGCAACGGCGCAGTCCACAGGGCCATCTCGCCACAGCACCCATTTGCTGAACGTTCTTGGACAGGACGACAATCCATGCAGTCTTCCACATGTTCCTCCCGTGCCTCCTGCAACTTATCGTCTATGTTTCCCGCCTCTTGTGCAGTCTCACGCGAGCCTTTGGCAATCCCGGCATCTATCTTTCTTGCCTCTTCTGGAACTCAGCCATCCTTGTTCGGTCCCTCCATTGCTTGCAGGATTGCCTGTTTAGCGTATACTATGTATCGCGCTGCATGGACAGAGGGCGGATGATCGAAAGAACACCGCTTTTTGAATTTTGATTTGTGCGGGTGCAGCTAAGATGGGACGGGAAGTCATACTCTAAGCGCGTGTCGCTCTGCTTAAGCCATTTGTCAACCATGGTCAATAGTCCATGGTCAACCACACAGAACAGCCAGCGATAATCCGGGGTGTAAGTACGGAGTCGTAAGTAAGGAGTATTGGGGGCCATCCATGCTCTGATCTTCGACACCATATCCGAGCCGTCTTTTTATACTTGTATTGGCAACCATGGGAGAGAGCCGACGCATCTGGTGCGCAAAGATGTTCCAGGTACCGCCGGAGCCAGACTAGATCATCTTGGATTCCCCCGCTCCATCGTGTACTTGTACTTGTACTATACTACTTACTGCCATCGCTGCAGACTGGTGCTTCTATACAATAGCAATAATAAAGCTGAAACACTCGTCTCCACATCCACTGTTCTTGCTTCCTGCCTCCATCTTCTTGTCTTCAACCTGGGTCAAGGATGTCGCCGTTACATCTCACCCTCAACAACATACTCAAAAGATAGCAGCTATGGATGGGGTGGACATGCCTCCTCCGGGAGGTGATCAAAATCGGGGTCCGGTGGTCATTGCCGTTTTGTCGCTCTTTTTTGGTCTATCGACAATAATTGTTTTCTTGAGGGTGGTCACTCGCATATGCATTACTCGTAACTTCGGCTGGGACGATGCTACCATGGCGTTGACTCAGGTAAGAAGCGTTCCTGCGTCGACGGAGAAATGCTGATGGCTCAACAGGCGATAAACGCTGCGGGAGTTGGCTTTACCGTGACAGAACTGTCTAACGGTTTCGGACGACATAGATACTATATTTCATCCGATGAGTTTACAACGTACCGCCGGATGGACTACCTATACTGGGCTCAGCTCTTCATAATACTTCCACTCTCCAAAGTCTCCATCTGCCAATTCCTTCTCCGCCTCTCTACCGTCAAAAAGACCAAGCTACGGGCCTCTCTCTATGCTTTGATTGGTTTCTTGGTCGTCACTCATGTACCGTTCATCGTCTTGATACTGGTTCAATGCAGACCTGCGCATAGATACTGGAATTTGGGTGCAGACGGGGACTGTTTTACCAGTGATAGAGTGGCGGATATCGTTATTTCCCAAGGAGGTAAGTCTTCAGTCTGAGCACCTTTATGCCGCATGAAGTTAATCCACCATTACAGCATTCTCCATACTAACCGATTTTATTCTCGCCGCCTTGCCTGTAATCATTGTCTGGAATGTACAGATTAGTACACGAACAAAACTTTCTCTGTGTTTCCTCATGGGCCTGGGCATAATGTGAGAAGTTTTGCTTCCTGTAAGCTCCTTGATGGTCGCTGACAGGCCCCTGGCATTTAGTACTGCGGCCGCTTGCATTGCCAGAACATCTCTCTCATGGCAACTCAAGGCCGAAGATGTAACTTGTAAGTAACGGTCCTTTGCGACAAGAACTAGAACAAGAACAATGGAGGCTGATACTCGGAAGGGGTCGCTGTTCCGAATTACCTATGGAGAATAGCGGAAGTCAACATCGGGATCATCGCGGCCTGCACCCCCCACATGAAGCCTCTAATTCGCCACCTTCGCGGCCTCTCCGGGGAAGAGCCCCTCACGAGCCTTACCCCTCCCTCTCCACAATCACCCACCTCACCTCGCTGGTACATCCGTTTCCGACGAAGCCCTTCAAGCGCTAGAGGCTGGTTTCACGCTACCTCATCTGACGAGCTCCCCTCGCGGCGCAAAAGAAGAGAGTCATTTCGTTTCATGAAGAAGAAAGCACAAGGGGAAGAATTTGGTGCCGAACAGGCTTGGGATCAGAGCGGCTGGGGCCTTGGGGACATACGCATGACGACAGATATCTATATCCGCGAAGCCGACGGCACAGGCGCGCATTGGCCAAGGAGGAGCGCAGACATGCCTATAGTGAGAATGGATATGTTTGGCCTCGGCGACCAAGTAGAAGGAAATTGGAGAAGAAAAAGCATGGATAAGAAAACCCTGGTTCCCGAGTACGAAACGGAAGGAACTTCGCAAATAGATGACAAAAAGGCGCAAGATGTGGCACAGGAAGGCACATGGCGGAGGAAGAGTGAGGATAGGAGACCTGAAGATTCAGGAGACGAGATTGGTGGAGGCGGGGAGAGAAGAAGCACGGAGCAAATACTACAATCGCCGGAGCAAGAGGGGAGGAACATGGATTGTGGGGATTCATGACGTTAATGTTTTTGTGTTTCTATTATACATATCGCTTCTTAAGACAGCAACGAAGATACCCATTCGCCTTTCAGGCTCCTCGCCGAACCGTCAAGCCGTTACGCCTTCATGTTGTGGAACCGTCGAGTGGCTCAGCCACCCACCTGTCAGGTAGCTGAGTTGCCAAACCACCTATCTATTAAGTCGTCAGGTTGGCAGTCCCGTCGGGACGACAAGCCGTGAAGTCTTCAAGCATGACTCTGTCAAGAAACAAAATCTTCAGTCCATATCGAAAAATCATCTCTCCACGCAAGTCGCATCGTCAAATTGTGTAATGGCTAAGCCAGTGTGCCCACGTCACTAGCTTCCTATCTACTGTTGGCCCGAAAGCTCTTTGCCATATTGCAAGCCGCTCAAGGTTGAGGTGACTGAACTGTTCCACCGCGTTTTGTCGAGGTGGCATTGTTCGAAGTAGCCTCTGATGAACCTACCAACCGCAGGGTAGATCCCTAATGTATTATCTACATTAGAGAGTCGCAGTTCAAGCGGAAAAGGTCAGGGACCGTGCTTCTCCGAACCCGGCTATCACACAATACACTGAACTTCCATTGTCGTCGTGTATGACGGAATTACCGTTCAGTTGCTATTTTCAGACTGCTTGACCACGACGACGAATCTGCAGCGCCTCCGAATATAAGTGGGAGATTAGGTTGATCCAGCAGGGAAATTTCTGCCCATTGATATCTATCATCCGGCAAATTGCGCATCGATGAGAGTCCTGCACCCTTGACTACCCATGATACCCCCTGGCAGCGATTTGCTGGATCAAAGCGTCTTCGTGCTGTGCTCGTGCGAGAAAAATCAAGGTTCGGCTGTATAAATCTACTGTTTACCTTCACCTCGAGATTGGGTTCCGGCTCTGCTGGGGGCTCGGAATTGAGGGCGACCCTCGTTGACAAGCTTTGATACGTACAGCAGGAGGTGTCATTTTTGTTGAATCCTACTTGTGTGGCAGCAAAACCATCGAAATTAATCGCAAGGGACAAGGTGGATAGGACAACAGACAAGTTGAATTGCTAAAGGTATGCGCTTAGTAGTGAGTGTTTGACATTGAAGATGCCGCCCAAGGCAGCTCCTTTCTTCCGATAACAGCAAAACGTCCCATCTCGCTTGCATCGTTCAAGCATCTTCCATAGCTCTCCCCAACAAGCCTGCTTATAACGACGCACGTCTCTCCTTCTGTCAATTCTCTTCCGATTTTGCCTATCCCGTCGCAGGGTGTTTTCCTGCCTGGCCCTCCAATGGATCAAGCAGAGTATATTGTTAATCAATCTGTCCTCAAGAACCGATCAACTGTGAGATCCCGGATAGCAGTCCGAACCGGAGTGTGTGTTTGCTTCATGGCAATGGCCTTGTGTTTGACTAGCGAAACCGTGGCGTAAAGTCCTTCTACCGTGCCTCAACAGAAGACGACGAAAGCGGATTTAGGTTCTTATAATCCTTAGCGGTTACATGACCTTATTTCACACTTTCGCGCGGCGCAGGCATTCCAGGCCTCTGAATACGATGGTTGTAATACCTTCTTCTGATACTGCTGAGCGTGGAGTAGAAGATAATCTCACCGTGGCCCAGGTCCTCGAAGGGTATATCGCATAATACATAGTATCGGTTTCAGCCGCAGCCACCAAGCGTCTTTCTGGCTGGGAGTACCGCCGCGTCGGATACAGATATGTCCACAGCCAAACCAACCCCGAACATGCGCTTGGATGGCTGGATCATTCAACGCTCATAAATGATCTGAGGTCGCAATTGCTTTCAAGCCTGCCAAGTCTTGTCTCCAGATATCAGGCTCAATTTCTCCACCATTGCGTTGGAGACCGGCATAGGAAAGATGAAGGCTCACTTACTTCCTTCCTCCGTCTGCTGCATACTACTCTGCAGTGTTTCACTTCCCATCGCCCTAACCAGCATCCTACCACCTCTTCCCCTGGGCTCTCTTCTAGTCCACCAAAATCTTACCGACGTTGGAAGTGCGCGATGCGCTTTCACGAGCGAATGGTCGTCTCGTGATCAAGTTGTAAAGAAAAGAGACTGCTACGGCGCAATTGACCGGCTTAAAGTCCATGCCCAGACCTACGGGCGCCAAAAATTCGAGTTCTTCAAAGAGCCCGGCCAGCGTCAAACGGGATTTCCCCACGTCGACACACCAGGGTGCTACGACGTAGGCGAATGCGCCGTCTGTCTCGCGATGCTCACAGACTTTTCAAAAGACAAATCGCGCAGTATACCCCGTCTTCCGCCAGAGCCTTGGGCCACACACGAGGTGGCGGATGCCGGCGAGCTTTTGAAGGCGGCCCAGCTTGTTGGCGACGCTTGTGTAAGGGATGCAAATGCGTATGGGTGGGCGCCTGTTGGAGCTCGTCAGAATCTCGGTGTGTTTATATGGGCTGGTGGGAGTGCATTGGAGCAGGACGTTTCGAGGCCGGGGGGCCTCGAGAATACTTCGCTATTGCTTCCGGGTTACAAACCGAGCGATCAGCTTCCTGCTACTATTACTAGCTGAGGGTGTAGTACTGGGATTCTGCAACCTTTCATTGAACCGCACCACCGTATTTTGCCTGGCCCTTCCAGTACGGAAGCTAAGTCTTTCGACCAAGGCGGAGATATTGATGAGGCGGGAGAAAGGGGGGTTCTTTCTAGAAAGTTGTCACAATTCGGATGTCACCACCTGTGATGGAACCAAACGAATCATTGCTGTAACGGCTACAGCTTGTGAACTTCTCCCACATCGTCAAGTCAAATACGTTCAAGTGAGCAACCACGACTTTCCCATGTCTGAAGAATGTTTTCTCTCAGCTATACAGCTATGTGTACACTGGGGTTGTGCTTTGCTTTTTGAGCTCTGAGAGAAAAAAAAGGATGTAAACGATGAACGTTGAAGGGATTCTGTGGGCAGTGTCTGTAGAAACACTGTTCCCCCTCCCCGAACGCCTTCACCCTCTCCCCCCAAACCCTTCCTCACCCATCCATCCACACCGCCACGCCATCCCATCCCATCCCAGCGATCAAGCTTTATTCCCTTTCCCCGCATTCGATCACACACGCTTTATTCCATGCTCATACAAACCGGCGGCGACTACTGACGTCGAAAACCCCCGTACAAGCACATGGCTGGTGGTAAAGCGGGATTTGATCTGCCAAAATGCTATTCTATGTTGTGGTGGTGGTGGCGGTAGTGCGTACAGGAGGTGGTGCGTACAGTAAGTGGTGGTGAGTCTGTATACAGTAAGTAGTATGGATCAGATGCTAGAATCGAATTAGTTTGGGAAGAAGATGCTTGATGCGTTCAAGTCTCCTTGGTGCTGTACATACTACATGTATTCTTTGGCGAAGAGGCCGAGGTTTCGGGGCCCGAAGGGTTTTATGAAGGGGGTTTGATTTTAAAGGTTGGGTCGGGTCGGGATTTCTTTGGTCTTTGGATTGGTTGGGTTTATTTGGATGGAGCTGGATGGGCGATGATTACTTTGGCGGTTGGTGGGCTGTTGTGAGGGGGGGTGGGAGAGGGGCTTTGGTGGTGGTTGGATTGATGGGGGAGGAGAGGGAGATGGGAAAAGGGGGTGGGAGGGGAGGAAAGGGGAGGAAGGGGGATGATAGGGAGGTAGTGTGTTAGATATGTAACACTGGTAGGAAATGGGCATTTCTTTGCAAATATGCTATAACATCGTTGAGATGATGGATGAGAGAGAGGTCGCTAGTGGTGATGATTATCTGTTTCATGAAGTGTAATTATTTGATTGATAATCCTGTGTGCCATGTGTGCGATGAGAACGGGATATCAATCTTGAAATAATGCAAACAGAAACCCGTGTCTGTTATGATCAAGTTGATATGACTAACGCGATCTAAATACAGTTGATAGTTTATGCTTTGATCTTTGAGAGAGGCTGATGGAGATTTTCAGTCATATTTTTTCAAATGCTGCGATTCTTCTTTTTCGTGATACAAGTGGTGGAGCTTAGTGGATCTTTCGTGCCTGAACTCTGCAGCATCGGTCGAACTTTCGTGATCGTTTGGATTTCGAGAGAGATCTGTCTTAGAGCTTGCTTGATGCTGCATGGGCATGTGAGCGCTGTAGTAGTAGTAAAGGATCGCTTGAAAAGACGAGTAACGGGATCAAGTTGTAAAAAAATTTCCCAATCCCCCCTAAATATGTAAAGAGATGATAGAGATAGATTTCGAGAGGGAAGATCTTAGATAGTTTCTACGGGCACTTCGATTCACCTGGCATGCTTGCGGAGCTTAGGCGTGATAGGTATCATGAAGTCAGATATCCTAGGCCTGACGGTAGGCGTGATGACAGGTGTGATGACAGGTGTGATAGTAGGTATGATGGTAGGCGCGATGGTAGGTGTGATGGTAGGCGTGATGATTGGAGCAAATCTTTCTATGACATAATCTGGTACACTAGGCAAATTCCTAGAATGGTACAAGCAGTCATCGCGGTGGCTCCCGTTGCCATGGCGCCGCACTTCTTTGTAGTTTACGAGGCAGATCCAGCAGTACTGATGGCGGCAGCGGGGACCTATCGAGAATGTCAACGATGTTTCAGTAAAGGCATAGATGAGAAAGCCATACAAGTCATGTGGTCGCAGCCTTCTACCTTCTCTCCTCGGACCTGGCAATTTGGACACAGCTTCGAACGTGCCGTGAGATACTGCGTAGCAGCTGCCTCCTCTTCCCCCTTTAACTCAGCTCGTCGAGCCGCAATATCGGCGCAGGAAATTTCGGGGTGCCACATTATATCACAGGTGATGCAAGTACGGCCTTGACATTCCCGACAGACAATGTAGCTGTCGTCATCTGGAAAGCATTCTTGACCGGACTGGCAATTAGGGAGGCGACAATGCTGGAACTGGCCGCCAGCAAGGCAGGCTTCAAGTGAGCGGCTGTCGTAACTATATGCCAAAGGTCATCTCAAATCCAAAGTTCTTTCGGTGTACGGTTTTTACCTTTCGAAGACTACAGGATTCGCGAAAGCTTTGACGTCAATAAATTCGAGACGTTGGCCGCAACTCGGACAGTCGATCTGATCCCACATTTTGTCTGTAAACTGCGTTGCGATTGAATTGGACAAACATTGAAGGCAGACGTCTGGCTTATGACTGCAAGCCGCCGTAGTTTTGCGCTTGGGGAAGGCCGTAATTTCGAGCGCCTCCAAGCACACGATGCAGTCAAAACCGGAAACCTTCTTCACGCTGGCCACCTTTTTAACGCTGGCCACCTTTTTAACGCTGGCCACCTTCTTAACGCTGGCCACCTTCGTGACCCTGGGAACCCTCTTGACATTGGGAATTCTTTTGACGCTTGGAACCTTCTGAACACTAAGAGTCTTCATGACGGCGGAAACCGATGTTACGGTCGAGATCTTGGGCTTGCGTGGTGGAAGTGCGTGGCCTCTTGCATATGCACTTAGAATTCCGAGGCGGTCAAAACGATCGAGGTTGCGGTCATGAACGAGTTGATTCAAGCGGCGCATGAGCTCTAGTTTCGATACGCTTTTATCGCGAGATACTCCATAATGATTTAGGACGACTAAAAGGGTATCTTTGGTCCAACTAGTCCGATGGAGACCCAGCAAATCCGTAGGGACTCCTTCTCGGGCGTAGTCCGCATCACCACTCATGATGTACAGCCGATGTTTCTTGTACCAGGGACGGGTTCAAGCTTTTGTGGAGAGAGACCTCGGCGCTGCTTTCGCTAATTGCCACTATAATAGGTTAATGGAATTGGTTTGGAAACCTCAGATATCCCTCACCGTATCTAATTGGAAGAATCCGCTTTGTCACATAGCCGGAACTTGAAATAGTAGAATAGTGTCTTTCTGGCAGAATAGACAAACTATGATCCAGAGCTGACCCAGGAATTTAAGAGATGGTGCGTAGGCCGTAAGCACGCCCAACCTGGCAAAGTAGAATGTCTCGACGAACGGCTAAGGTGATGTTGAAGAGTATGCAACGCGTGGGTTGGAGCTCAGTCTAGTCTGCGTTGGAGGTTTGAGATAAGAAGGTCAGTACTAGGATAGTGAGAAGCCTGGATGAGTCCGAAGTGATTGTAAGTGAGCCAGATATTAAGGTGTCGAGGTGTAGAACCTCCGCCTTAGACACCAATGAACAATGGTTTGCTATGAAAGTATTCCAATTAGCATAGGAAGTGATTAACAAGTAGAGTTGACGAGCTGAATAGTGATTGTTGATACGACAAGAGACAACTAGCTTGAGTTCAGATTGCTTTCAATCAGAACGAGCCGCTCAAACCCTCCCTTGAGCCGCTTCAAAACACTGGGATTTCCGCAAGACTGTTTTAAAAAGCTTGACGAGAGGACAAGAGAAGCTATTTGCTGTCACCGTTGACTTTCCGAATGTCATGTACCTGATTGTATGCCATCTAGGCTTCTTTCACTCCGCACTTTTCTCATGAGCGCTCTCTCATTCGTTCATTCTCTCTGGCGAATGTGAAAATAATACAGAACGTGACGCCGCAGTCTTTGTAGATATTTTGATTCATTGGTGGTTGAATAGACAGATTAACACGAAGAAGTGTAGCAGGAGAACTGTAGTAGCCGTCCGAGGTAGTCAGGCACCTATACTTCACCAGTATACAAGACCTGACTTGACGCACAATCATCAAAGCGCAAATAATTTGAAGAGTCTATTGACATTATGACCCATACCCCACGATGGCGTAGGACCACGAACAGAAAGGCAAGGGAGGCGTACGAGCAGCGAGTGAAGGCCAGGAAGTTACTGGAGGCTGCGGCAGCGATGCCCCACCCTGTCACTAAAAGCAACATCATTGCACAGACAAGTTCCAAAGCTCTCATACGTCTCCTCTTCAATTAACAGCCCACTCTTGCTCATAGTTCCCAATAGAGTCAAACCCGCAACCGTCTAAAATGACGACCGCTCTCTTGATTCTCGTCCCCATGACGACCACTTGCCTCCCCCACATCAAATCCCTCATCTCCCACTTCCAGAGCCGCTCGCTCCCCACGAGATTTCTTCAGCATGGGCACTCCAAAGCTGAACTCACACCTCCATACAAAAATCAACTAGTCCGGAAATGGGGACCGGCGGACTCGATCGCAATTGGTAGCGAGGATTGGAAATTGATGCCTGATATTGCGCAATTCACAGAGGGACATAGAAGGGTCCACCTAGCACTCGGCTAAACCTAGCAGTCGTCAGGCCCTATAGGGCTGAAAATTCACATTTCATATTTTATTGCTTCAAACGATTCACTACGTAGCTAATAGGACCTCTTTGGGGCCCTTCTGATACGCATGCCTCGCCCTGATTGGCCAGTTGTAGATATCACGTTATTCCTTTGCTCCTGCTTCTGCTTCTGCTTCTGCTTCTGCTTCTGCTCCAGCTGTCTGACTCGTAGCTTAAATATCAGCTGCTTCTGCTCCTGCTCCTGCTTCAGCTGTCTGACCCGTAGCTTAACTATCAGCTGCTTCTTCTTCTTTTGTCTAGAGCTTGCTGTCATTGATACCGAAGTGAAGAGCTCGGGATCTAGACGTAGTAGATCATTGACCTTTCTATTTCACATCTTTGTCTGTTGAGCTGAAACGACAGCTCGTTTTCGAATAGAAGGTTTTGAAGTAAATAGCTCAGAATCTAGACGTAGTAGAGAATTGATCTTCTTTTGTCATATCTTTATTCGTTGATTCTCTCTTCTTTCATCGACAATCTCTTGATTCATGACTCTTGCAGTATCGTAATTACTCTCAATTCGATTGATCTTTTGCTTCTTTCTTCTATTGAGTTCAAGAAGTTTCTGATTAGTGACGTTCTGAATAGTAGATTTTGTCATTGCTCGTATTGCTGCTTTACTCATCTTTTGAAAAATCTAACTAGAAATTGTTTCTTTTATTGCTTGTCTAATAAGCTGCTGTACTTGAGAAGTATTTGCAGATGTTAGAACGACTTCTAAATTGAAATCGATGTATGTGACTGAAGTCTTGAAAGACGTAGTTGAACGAATGACTATGTTATACTGCTGTGATTGCTCTAGTTTCTTAAAAGAAAAGTGCTGAAGTACTAATGCTGAGCTGAACGAAAGAAGCTTCGTAGCTGTTCATGACTTTCTGATATTCAGTGAGATAATTGCTTCATGTTGAGTCTGTTGATATATCTCTAGAAAGTTCGTTTTATCGATTGAGTAGCTGATCTCAAGTTGAGTAATTCGCTGAACATGAGTCTTGTACGCAGTAGTCAATGAAGCAAAGATCTCAACATCTAGTGATTGAAGCAGATGAGTGATGTGAGTTGAAAGACACAGTAGAATGATCTTCTGATTGACGCAATAGTCAATCATCTGAGTAGTGATATGAGAAGCATGATCATCGATTAATAGCATTCAATATTCATCTTTCTGACGAATTTTAGTTTCTGAATCAAAGCATTTTCGAATTCAGACTAGATTCAATTCGTTGTCGATTCAGTCATTCTCGCTCACAGCAATATGATCTTCTTTGAGTACTTCGTATCAGATCTTCTGCTGTACTTTTTCTTTGAAGATAATTCACGACTTCAAGACTCTTTCATTCATAGATATACACTCAATCAATGAGACTCACTCTCGATTGTCACATTGAATCATATGAGTCTTCTTTTCATACTTGAAAATCATGATTCGAAGCTTAGCAATGATTCTCTGCATGAATCTCTTTTCGTTCATGTTGTAGATATCTTCTATCTCTATTTCATGCTCTTCTTTCAAACTCTGAAAAAGGTTGAATCAGTCAGCTAAAATATCGTGATTCTGAGTCATAGCACGCTCTTTATCAAGCGAAGAAACATATGCTGTTTTGATTTGCGAATGACGTTTTAGAAACTTCTGAGGTCAATTGATTTCGACTGACTTATTGTCTTCCTTTTTAACTAGTAGTTCTTTGACTATTGAACGTACTTGCTTCACACGAGAAGGTCAGTCTCAAGCCTGAAGACGTAGAATTCAGGCACATATAGCTTCTTCTTCTTCGAGGCTAAGTCTTTGAAAGTGCTGATTGCGTACAGAAGCAGCCCTTCGGCCATTGATTCGATCCATAAGAGTACTCCTTGGTATTCCATATTGACGAGCGAGTTTTGCTTTGGAAGGATTTTCGTTGGCTGCTGAAGCCTCGTTCCAACGGGCGAAGCAAGCGTTATGCGCTCTTTCTGTGAAAGTTCTATATCTTCCGAAGGTATGAAGGACATAGGGGGGGTGGGGGGGGTGACTGCCATTGTTTTGCTGATATGTTGAAGAATTGCAGCAATAAAATATGAAATGTGAATTTTCAGCCCTATAGCCTGACGACTGCTAGGTTTAGCCGAGTGCTAGGTGGACCCTTCTACGATTATCGCCAAAAATACCTACGACGGCTTTATCAACACGGATCTGGCGAATATCCTAAAGGACTTGGATGTGCAGACGGTGGTGGTCTGTGGTGTGATGACAGATTGCTGCTGCGACACTACGGCTAGAAGCGCCTTCAACAGAGGATATGAGACTTGGCTGGTAAAAGATGCGTGTGGGACCGAAAATCAATCACAGCATGAGGCGGGCTTGAGGGGATTCGGATATGGGTTTGGGGAGGTGCTGGAGTCGAAGGAGGTTATGGAAAGGGTAATATGAATGGGGACGAGACAGATAGGCCCTTTAGGGCTAGGGATACAGTATGTACGAGTACCGGGAGAAATTAGTAGCGCCATTAGTTCGCTCATCAGCTACCAAGTAGAGGCCTCGGAGTACGGCGTTAATCTAATCTAGTGAGTTCACATCCGAAAATGTTCTGCTTTAATGAATCACGATGCAGACGTAACTGTTGACCTTCCTGCCTTATACTCCCTAGGTAGGGGAATATTTCAACTGCAACATCTGCTGCATCACCTTGCGGCAAAGCATCAGTGGCTACACCGTTAAGGTTAGGGTTGCATTCCTTGAGATTTATTTGCTACCTATCTTCCTCATGTCCACCCGAAGAGCTTAAGACTTAAACCTGTCTCCAAGGCATGACGCGTCAACATCATCCAAAACGCATCGTTCCGAGAATACCGCCGAAATATTGAGTTCCGTTGAGTCCCACTTGGCTGAAGCCCGCAGGTACACAAGAACAAGATATTCAAGACTGTGAGGCAGGTCTTCGTCCTTCGGTCATTCTCTATGTAAAGGCAGTGGATGCGTTATGTACTAGACCCAGAGAAATTTTCCTTACGCAGGTTGAGAACCCAAGAACGATGAGTGTTCGCGATGCTCTAATCTGAGCCCATTTCCATCCGGGCGTGGTTGCATGGTCCCCGCATCCAACTCTCTTGAGTAGCAAACAAAATCCTGAGATCGGCATACATACTATCTTGAGGGATCGCTACTTCTTTCCAAATCTCAAAAAACCACCTTATCGCATAACTTTACAGCTGAAGCAGCAATTTTCTTCAATTTGTCACAATCGTGAGGTCCTCCAAATAGACCCCAGCGCCGAATTGTTGGCATGATCCCTATGTGAAGTTTAAATGTCTTCAGTGATGGGCAAGCTCGAGCGTAATACTCGACAGCGTTTGGAAGGAAATCAATCATGAGCTCTGGGCGGAATATTTGTAGCTTTAGATGGTTATGATTTTCATTTGCTGGTCCGAGAGCATCAGTTTTGGGTGCTCTAGTGCGATATCCGCCGCGTATGTGTTTTGACAATATAGGATTGGCCCAGCCTCATCATACATAGTTTGGCATACACGAAGTATAGCGATTGAAGGCCTACGTTCAATGGCAGTGCGTTCGGTACCACCAGGAGATTTTGGTAAATCTGGAGTCGAGTTTCTGGCGGAATATTCACGAGCGTCGGCGGTGGATTTGGCCTTTTTCCACTTGGAAGATTTGCAATCGGACCTGAATCGTCGGTAGTTCCAGATACTGAGATCGCCATGATGAACAACGATTGTGGGATCAGTTTCTTGGGTGTGTAAGAGGTATGTTCAATTCCTTGTAGAACCGTATCGCGCAGTTTCAGTTTTTCAGGTCTTTCTAAGTGAGACTAGCTATTCCACTTTCTGTACCGATTCGTTGACCAATTCCTAATCTTCCAAGGAAAACTGAAGGATACTGAGTTACTGTAGAGGTAAAGAGAAAGACGAGAAACTTTATCTTCTTATATAGAAAAGAAAGAGTTAATGAGAGGAGTTTAACATTTGTGAGAAAGTGATGAGCACTGTGTTATCTATATGAGAGTCACTAAAAAAATACTTGGCAAACATTCACTTCAGTTTGTGCGATTATCTGTTTGCTTACCTCCTTCATCTCTATTCATTGATTTCGCACTGTTGTCATTATATATATACAAAGCGATCTATGATACCATTTTTGTCATGAGCACACACTCACTTTCTCAGTCACAATGTTCGACATATTTGAACAAAGGCTTAAAAAACTTTCAAGCAACCGTGGAACATCCTCTAATAAATATCTGACAGGCTTGCAACTCTTGATTAATACTGAAGATGTCAAATACTTCGATATCTCCGAAGTCAGTCAACGAGCCTACCCTGTTGGGACTGCCACTTGAACTCCGTCGTCAGATATATCGCGAACTCTTCGTTGCTACTTCGCATAGCGCCTCATCTCACTGGGACTCTCACCACCCACACCTTAGGGAAATGTGCCATCTACGTTGTGAGTTTTGTCATTGCTACGTAGGTGTTACCCCACCGTCGCTCGACTGTTCTATACTTTTCGCGTGTCGCCAGGTCTACGAAGAAGCTCTTCCAATCTTGTACGAGGAGACTACATTCTACGAGACGCATCCTTACCAGAATCGCTGGAGTTGGGAACATGGTGACTTGAGCAGAAAAGTCCCTTTGAAACGGCTAAGCGAGCTAAAGCATGTTCGAATCGAGGCTTCACTCGAGCTAGGTTCCGAAAAAGATATAGCTGACTCGATAAGACTTCTGCTCCAACAATGTCCCTCATTGGAGGATCTCGAGTTACAGTTACTTTTTCTTGGCTGGTCTTCTGAATATTTCGATGATTACATAAAGCCAGACGGAGCGTTGATGGAATTGCTCTCAGGACTCGATCTGCGTAACGGCCTCATGTTGACGAT
>JAABUW010001547.1_pt1 | contig 38040 bp, 42 predicted proteins | sample 5560081 | NCBI WGS metagenome assembly JAABUW01 (sample SAMN10711882, study PRJNA513363) | rock metagenome | isolation source: Antarctica rocks | place: Antarctica: Victoria Land, Knobhead sud | reverse complement strand
GGCCAAATTTACTGAGGGTGATGCCGAGTACTTGGGTCACCTTTTTGGTATATGAGAAGACAAAATTGTATATACCCAGGATGTTTGAAGACCACAGCTAAGGCTTCAACTCTTCAATCCTCTAGCATCAACTCTCCAAATCCAAATCTCCTACATCAACGGAATTGACCATGTTAGACGGGATCATTCTCAAGGGCTTGTCCCAAGCAACGTTCTTCGAAACCCGCAATTCCATGTGACCTTGTTCCAATCCAGCAAGACCGTTTCCCATAAAACCTCGTGTCAGACTAAGCTACTGTAGCCAGAGGTTCCTTGATCAGAATCCCAGATGAGCTTGTTCTGATCAAATGTTAAAGGAAGTCTTGTACTCCGTACGGAGGTAGATGAACTGGGAACGGCATTGGTGACTTGCTTAAGCCTTAAGGTAAGGAGTACGGAGTACTACATAAGGTACTTACTCAAAACAGACGATAAACAACTTGCGGTATTCCGTACAAGGATGCCCGTCTCTCCTTAGGATACCCCACTCTGGGTGGTCTGTGCTTCCCGCTGTTGACCCTGCAACGCTAACATCATAGCCTTCCTTTCGGTCACTCCGGTCTCTCTGTCGCTTTTCGCATAGAAAGTAACGTACTTGTAATAAATCCCTCCCCTTCTTCTCAAACATTTGCCATCATCTTATGAGACATCAAGTCAGCTACCAGCCTATCTTCTCTACCGCTTGAATTCGATTGCGACCACTTCATTCCGCCGCCTACCATTGACCTGCCTTGCTCATCCTTTCTCCGCGAGCTATAGCCTCGGGACAAGCGCAGCCTGGTGCTCTTACGAACCGTTTCTCAGATTGCTCTACGCCAACATCGGATTGCGACTCCCATCCACCCTGCCGCTCTCGCGAACTTCTCGCCACATCAAGTCACAAACCGTCTGTGCGTCAACAAGTCTCCTCTACGCGAAAAGATTTGCCAACTGGTAGCTACTTCTCCTTCTACACAACATACGTACCACGGTCCAGGGACGTCTCGAGGTCCTAGTTAGTCCTCGTGCGAAGATCGTGATAGCCTTCCAGGCTCAAGGGAAGACTCTCTGTCAATATGTTCAACGCGCATCGCGGGATGGTGTCCGCGCCGAACGGCCGTTTGACGGAGCTACTGGATCAGGTGCGCGCGGAGTTTGATAACCAGCAGAACCGTACCGGAGATTACGAGCAGCAGAGTAGGTTTGCTGGATCCCGTTTGTGCTCAGCTACCAGCATGCGCTTTTCCGTGTCTTTGTTTCCATGACAATTTGCAGTTGACTAAATGGCTCTTGTTATTCTCATTGGTGCCGCAAGATAGCTCCTGAGGCTACGTATAGAAAGAATGGCCAGGATGGAGAAAGAATCTGGAAAGTCGCTAATGGACATTGATTCTCTAGTGGCGGCTCAAGTCCAGGAAATGGAAGTGGTCCGGCAGAAAGTCTACAATTTGGAGCAGACGCAGATTGCTATCAAGCAGAGGTAGGCCTTCTCCATGAAGAAATTACATATGGACATTGGTCACTAATGCTCTACTATCCAGGTACGAGGAAGACATTGCTCGTCTACGCCATGAGCTGGAGGCTCGTGGAGGGCCCCCATCTCATGTGGGCATCAGTGGTCTGCCTCCGCATGGGGGTGTCGCACAACCCCATCCTCCCGCTATTGGTCACGGTCCTAGCAATTTGTTTGGCGGCATTATGGCAAACCCACCGGGCCAAGGGAACCCAGGCCTAGTACCACCATCCCAAGACCAGCAACAACAGGGTCCTCCGCCCCATCAAATGCCCCAGCCGCCACCAGGGGTTCACCAACCACAATTCTCGAATTACCAACAGCCACCCAGTGTGAACGGCGGTAGGTGTCGTCTTGGAAAATTCGAATCGCCTCCATTTTACGTGATCAGCTCAAGAAGCTAATTTGGGGATTTCAGGCTACAATCCACAACCTCCACAGTCAACTGCATCTCCTGGTCCTGGCAAAGGCCGTAACAACCGTGCACCGCAAGGACCAACAACACCACATCAAAGCCAGCCAATATCCTACCCTGACCCTAGACCTTCACCGCAGATGGGAAGACCAGCCTCACCTCCTCAGCCGCAGGTTCCTAATGTTGGAAACATGCTTGCAGACCTCGATCCTGATTCACTCCGTCCAGACCAAAAACGTGAAGGAGTGGATTGGTTTGCTGTCTTCAACCCCCGTGTGCGCCGTGTCCTTGATGTTGATCTCGTTCATAATTTGGCTCATGAAAGCGTTGTTTGTTGCGTCCGATTTAGCCACGACGGAAGGTATGTTGCAACTGGCTGCAACCGCTCGGCACAAATCTTCGAAGTCTCCACCGGCAGCCAGGTTACGAAGCTGCAAGATGAGTCTGTGGAGAAAGACGGAGATTTATACATTCGAAGCGTTTGCTTTAGTCCAGATGGGAAATACCTTGCAACAGGCGCAGAGGATAAACAGATCAGGGTCCGTACTCACCTAGGCCTACGCATCTAACATACCTTTCACTATCAAGACGGATTACTGACCCCCAACCAGGTTTGGGATATTCAATCGCGTACCATCAGAACCACGTTCTCTGGACACGAGCAAGACATATACTCCCTTGACTTTGCTCGCGACGGCAAACACATTGCTTCTGGCAGTGGCGACCGTACCGTTCGTGTCTGGGACATTGACAGCGGGCGAGAAGTGTTAAACCTTAGCATTGAGGACGGTGTGACGACGGTGGCGATCTCCCCGGGAGGTGATTATGTCGCAGCGGGATCTCTAGACAAGAGCGTGCGAGTATGGGATGCCCGTAGTGGTCTACTTATCGAGAGACTCGACGGCCCCGAAGGCCACAAAGACAGCGTCTATTCTGTAGCATTCGCACCCGATGGTCGATCGCTCGTCAGTGGAAGTCTTGATAAGACGATCAAAATGTGGCAACTGACCGACAGCCGAGGCATGATTGCTCCTCCAACAAGGGGAGGGAAATGTATCAAAACGTTCGAGGGCCATAAAGTGAGTGGAATCGTAAAGAATTCAATAATCCCATGTTGCTCGTGCTAATCGAATCGACAAGGACTTTGTGCTTAGTGTTGCCCTTACACCCGACAACCAATGGGTTCTTAGTGGATCCAAGGATAGGGGCGTGCAATTCTGGGACCCACGTACTGGCGATACCCAATTAATGCTTCAAGGCCACAAGAATTCCGGTATGTCTCCGACGCTTCGTGGCGACAGCTGGAAGCACGTCGACTGGATTTTTGCCTGCACTTGCGTCCAGAAACTGACAACTGCACTCGCATTTAGTTATCTCCGTGGCACCAAGCCCTCAGGGTGAACTATTCGCAACGGGAAGTGGAGACATGCGGGCCAGGATTTGGAGGTAGGTCGACAACGTCGCCTCGTTTCATCTGGTGGTGGGGATGCTAACATGCCACACCCATTTAGATACGGCCCGTGGAACGGTCAATAGCGAGGGACGGCAATGGCCATCGTACGTATAGACTTGGAAATGCTACCCACCATCATTACTCATTTTCTCGTTTCGAGGCCAATGGATTTTGATCATAGTCGGGGCCGGGGTATGCCAGCTCGGTGATAGTACGAGGCAGTTTCGAGAGATATATATCGTTCAGCTAGTGATAAATGTGCGGCGTATGCTAGGCTGAAGGGTATCGAATAGACAGTCAGTCCGTCAGTCCGTCAGTCCGTCAGTCCGCCTTGTAGCAATTGGTGCTCTAGAAGAAGGCTTCGGCGTCTGTTATGCTGCAGGTACAGGTACAGTCACGCGATTCATGTAATACAGTCACCGAATGTGAGAAAGTCATGGTTTTTATAAGACAAACGTCCCGTCGACGCAGGTACCTGCTTCGAGGAGATGTACCGCTGCACTTGTTTTCCACGGGGGCTCTCGAGTCACGATTGTGTATGCGGTCGTTTGATTTGTACTTTTACCATGTCGTCTGTTTGCGATCAAATGCCATCATGGTAGAACTGACGAATACGGACGAAAAGAGGTTCCGGTATCTCCGTGGGCGATTGATTGCCCAATGCTGCCATCTTATTCCCCAACATGATAGACCGCCTCACCTACAGTACCTTCCCAATGCACGCCATGCTTATCGGCAGTCAATCGGCCACACAGATCCAAGGACTGTAGTATCAGTATCCACGTAATTGTCGGTGCGGTACTCGGAGTCTCCCAAGCATTTGCATTTGCATCTGTTAGTCAACCGGCTGACTACAGTACAAGAATGCGGGGCGGATGGTTGTGACTGCTTTACCTAAAGCATGGAGGTACAGTAGTAGTGCGGAAGTACAGTATGTACGGAGTATATCTTGCATATGATAAGATCAAGCCACGCTGACCAAAGCGCATTACCTCATACTTCCTTGTTGGGGAGGGGGGGGGAGCTGGGCGAGAGGATCACGAAAGGCTGCCGTCCCATAGGTTGGGGTTACGCTGATCTAGGGGGGAAAAGGTGGGAGGTTCCACTCTTCTCTTTCATCATTCATCATCCATCATCCACCACCCCCACTTCTGCGTGAGGAGAAAAAGGGAACTTAAAAAGGCCATGCCGAGACCGCTCGCCAATAGTTGTACCAGTACACTTTCACACTAGTACGAGTACAGAGTCACGAAACCAACCAACCACGATATACTGTATCAAAAGCATCCAACCAGTCTGTACGGAGTAAGGGAGTTACTATGTACCTTACTACCTTACTACCTTAGGTACTTTACTTTGGGTTATCCTAATCGTAAAGTACCTACTTTACCATCCTGGCTTATGAACAACGCTACTAATCCTGGAACGAAACTCCCACACTCCCACATTGTCACCCCCCCCCCCCCCAGTCTTCCCAGTCTCCCACACACCCCACATCACCATCACCCACATACCTTACCCACGCATGCACATACGCACGTCCCTGCTGTCCTTGGGGGAAACACCCCAAGCCATGACCGAAGGACATCTCTCTCACCTCCAATTGGACCTCAATCCACCATCGCTTTGCTCTCGAACCAGTGCCCTTCCCTTGCCGCGTCCTTTCCGTCTCCCCCGTTCAGAAAAAACTCAAATCGTCTCGACGGACCGGGTTATCGGGTTATCTCTTTGTCTGCTAATGCTCCTTTTATACTGGCTTTCGGAGGTTTGTTCCTAGGCCTTTTTGCTGCGTCTAACGCTCGGGACAGCCTGCCAGATGCCCGCCCTTCGCACGGTATTTTAGTGCGGCCTTTGAGTTGATGGCAGTATAAGGAGCCAAGAGCTCATACTTCTTTCACCGTGCCACTTTAGTTTACTGTCATACCTATTCCAAAGTAGATATCCCATTGTGCAATCTAGCGTGCCGTCTTTCTACCTCTTCCAAAATCCTTCTATTGACCTTCCTCCGCTGCTACCACGACCGATTCCGAGACATAGTGCTTCAAAGCTTACTTCCAACCTTTGGCAATGCTCTTCGATTTTCTTTAGCATCACCCATGATTCAGATGCCGTGTTATGAGGACCGTACATCATTAATCCTCCTAGGTACACATGACACATCGTCGTTGGCCAATTTCGAAAGGTTTAGTAACCCACAGTAGGACCAGAATCCTAGAACAGTACGAATCAACATGGAGGCCTCGGTGTTGATGTCGCCCGGGGAACGCTGTTTTCGACCTTCAACCTTTGACCCTCGACAGGACTTGATTCAAGACTTCGACCTGAGTTTGACGCTCCTCTCGACCTCAGCTTCAGATTATCCCATGAACTACATAGACGCGAACCTCGCAATTAATCCGGGGGCAGTAACTGCCTTACGACCCAATCAGTTCTACGCCAACGCAGCCCAACAGCCGTTCTTTCTGCCGCCATCTTTCACCCTTGCACAAGATATACCGGAGGTCAAGGAAGCACCGAACGCAGTCTTTGATATACATTGCAGCCCTACTGTCAAGGCCGAAGATGGTTTTTCAGCAAAGAACGCCCCTGCCTTCCGCGATGTTTCAGCACACGAATCGCCATCACCAGTGGCTGGCCAAGGTATGAAATTCGGCACCGATGTTGACACTCTGATGCGGGCGATCCAGACAAAATCGGCAAACAGACCGCAGAGAGCACGGATCTCCCTTGCTCATCGTTCCAGCTGGCGAAGGTCTAGTAATTCTGATGGACTTGCAAAAAGAAACTCGACTGGGCTTGAGCATGACAGGAGCGGCCAAGCATCGAGAAAGAAATACCAGTGTACGGTGCCAGCCTGTGCGAAAATGTTTTTTCAAAAAACGCACCTCGAGATACATCTTCGGGCACACACGGGTCACAAACCATTTGTCCGTGGTACCTGGCTCCATTTGAAACCTTTATTCCGGTGCTGATTGATTACCTCCACAGCTATGCAAAGAACCATCCTGCGGTCAACGTTTCTCTCAGCTCGGAAATCTCAAGGTGAGACAATTGGCTCCAGTTCGTGTGGAGGCATGGCTTAACGGACCCCAGACTCACGAGCGTCGACACACTGGAGAACGCCCATACTCGTGTGAAATGTGTGGCAAACGATTCGCTCAACGTGGCAACGTCCGTGCTCATAAGATCGTACATGAGCAGATTAAGCCTTTTTCATGCAAGCTTGAAGGCTGCGGCAAGCATTTTACCCAGTTGGGAAACCTCAAGGTGCATACCGTCAGCATAGCTTCTCCGCCCAGCCGTTAACTTTTCCCCAGTCTCATCAAAACAAGTTCCATTCCGAGACACTTCGGAATCTGACGCTGAGATTCGCGTTGATGCGTGAAGGCGACACGGTGTCGGCGATGGACAAAGAGCTTTGGGAATATTTCGCGACACTGTATAAAAACAGCAACAAAGGCATTAAAGGCCGCGGCAAGGACCGGCGGATTTTTGCTATCTCAAAGGAGGACGTGGGGGTGAAGAAAGAGAGCCGAAGTCGAAGCTCGAGCAGTTCGAGTTTGAGTCGCAACTCGGCCGGGACCTTTGATGGAGGCCGAGAGAAGGACGAAACGAGCAGCAGTAGCAGTGTGGAGAACGACGAACAAGATGTAGAATACTTGATGGAGGACGAAATCGCGCATGTGCATAAAGATTGATGAGACGATTACGAGACACGACGGGATGATTGTACGGTGGCGGATCGGTTCTAGCACTTGGCTTTCGGTACTCGGAGAGCAGGAAAAGGTGGGGTGTAAATGGGTTCATGGCACAAAAGAGCACATACGGGAGCTTCGATGAGGTGATGTTTAGATGAGTATGTCCAAGTCTGTATGTAGCTGTTGTGTATCTGAACATACAACCTCCCTGACGAAGTTTGGTACCCACTCGGCCCAGTGTGCCAACGGCAACGTTCAGCGCAGAGCCAAATACAACGACCGGTTTCCACTGCATCTATCAATCGCTGATGTTGTGGCGACGGCACGCCAAAGCTAAGCCGGTGAATATGGGCTTCATGAAACGATGAAAAGGGCAGAGCTTTGGGGATTGGCCTCACTCTTGGGAATCTGTCCTGTTAACCATCAACGTGTACTCCGTAGAAACAACAAGATCACTTTAATACCGTGGTCCGTGAATACAGTATTTTAGGTACCTACGCTAAAGTGAGGTAAAGTCGGTAAGGTACGGTAACGTCCTAGTGCACGGCAAAAAGAATAGCCGACGAGCGATGGCCTGACGGATCACGTGGCGAGTCGAGGCTGACAGAAGGTGCGACGGTGCGATTGGCCACTCTTCTCACCTGCAGGGTCCAGGGAAACCCCCTCATGCCCCGAGGCCCCGGGAGGAGAACCGTTGGAAAATCACCCACAGAACTTTCGGTACTGTACTAGGGTGATACATAGGGTTAGGGGACTACTGCCTTCGGATATTGGCGCGTCGCTCCTCAACTAACTACTATTCAGTCTTTTCAATACCTAAATCGTCTTCTTCCTCTACTTGTTCCTCTTCATTCAGCCTGAACAATCGCTCAGAGCTCCAGGCACTCGCTCTTCCTTGTCACTGTCTGACTGATCACTAGCCATTTTTACCGCGTCTGCGGCAACCCCTACGACTTATATGGATATCGTTCTGGAGGTTTTCGATACTTTCTTCTTCGACTGCCTGTACGCCAGCTTCTTGCCGAAGTCTTCAGTATTCCATGGGCAAACGCCCCCAAAGAATGCCTCAGCAACCTTCACCAGCATGCGCGAGGTTCCCACAGCTATTCATGCATCGTCCAGCCAGTTCTTCCAGCTTGCTCCGTCACGGTATGCTTACATGAGCGCTTGGCCAAGGGATAACGTATGGAGGCAAACCCTGACGCTGTATCTTATTACATGGTCTGTCTTTCTCGGGTCATGTAGCTTCCAAACTCTCACTGACGGTTTCCATAGGCTTTTTGGCTTCATAGTATACTTTGTCTGCGCATCCCTCTCCTACGTCTTCGTTTTCGACCACGCCACCTTCACCCACCCTAAATACCTCAAAAACCAAGTTCGTCTCGAAATCCGGCAAAGTCTGATCGCCATGCCTCTAATGGCCATCTTCACGGCCCCATTCTTTGTCGGCGAAGTACGCGGCTACGCAAAACTCTACGACGCCCCCTCGGACGCCCCCTTTTCCCTCTACAATTACATACAGATCCCGTTCTTTGTCGCCTTTACCGACTTCTTCATATATTGGATCCACCGAGGTCTACACCATCCGAGGGTGTACAAGGTTCTGCATAAGCCGCACCACAAGTGGATTATGCCTACGCCGTATGCGAGCCATGCTTTTCATCCGCTGGACGGGTTTGTTCAGAGTGTGCCGTACCATGTGTTTCCTTTTGTTTTCCCGCTGCAGAAGTTCGCCTATATTGCGCTGTTCATCTTTATCAATATATGGACCGTGTTTATCCGTAAGCTCTCCATTTCTGCTTTCATCACACCAACTGCTCACGCTCATGTTCCCCAGATGATGGAGAATACGTGGCCAACTCAGGAATCATCAATGGCGCGGCCTGCCACACCATGCACCACCTATATTTCAACTACAACTATGGGCAATTCACAACACTGTGGGATCGTCTCGGGGGCTCATACCGCCAGCCAAATGATGAGCTCTTCAACCGACAGTCGAAAATGAGTAAAGCGGAGTGGGACCGGCAATGCAAGGAGGTGGAGACAATGCAGAAGGAGGTGGAGGGTGAGGACGACCGGAGTTACGGGGATGAGTTGACGACGTTGAAGCAAAAAAAGGTTATGTGATGTGTGCAGCGATTTCTTCCATGGCAAAGGGGTTGTTTAATAAGGATGAGGTAGCTCAAGAGCAAAGACAAGATGCGTGACCACAATACTCGATGGGGGTGGTTGTGGAGACTTGGAGATGACTAGGAAAGAGCCATTCCTTCTCTTCTGGCGCCGCGACGTCTCAAAAAGCCCTGTCGGGCATGATCGTTACTGTTTATATCCCTCAGCGGTGGGCTTCTATACTGCACATATTCCCCCCGGTGCCAACCACATTCCATCATAGCTAGGGCAATCTGTGTTTTCAGTAGAGGATCACCAGTACTTCTCCGGTGAGGAACATGCCTTGCAGAAGCCCCCATGGGCTAGCCAATGGTGAGGTCCTCGGCGTGTCATCCTGGCGACCCTTTTTGAGCGAGCCCACTCCGATTCGACTGCAACATTGACAGCTTGGCTTCTCTCCGCGCTAACAACCGCCTGCCTGCCTGCCCATAACATACATAGCCTTGAAATGAATCCAAGGCACCCTTCTCCATCGTTATCCCCCCTAAAGGCTTCCACAGCAATCCATAGCATAGCGCTTCGCTTCCAGAACATCCCTCGAGAAAATCTATAGATGGTGTTGTTCATTGAACTCTTGCTGCTGAGATGACAGATGATGGATGATAGATGATAGATTGATACCTGTCCCAACAACGTTCGTATCATATCATATCATATCTTACTCCATATCAGTCTGCCTCTTGCCTCTGCCTCTCTGTTATCTGTTTCCGTATCTGTTTCCTTCCGTATTCGCCTTTTGGGAATCTTAACTATCAAAACACCTTACTTCTAAATCTCCCCCACCCTTCGTCTCTTTTTCATATCGTGCGTACTTGTTCTTGTGGTGCGGGCTGTGGTTTATTCAGCTCTCTCCCGGTGGCTTTGTTTTCCCTTTTTTTTCCTTCCTGGTTTGGGTGGGTGGGGTGGGTGAGGTGGAGTGGGTGAGGTGAGGTGAGGTGAGGTGAGGTGGATTGCGGTTTTCTTTGTTTGTTTGTTTGTTTGTTTGATGGATGGGTTGGATTGGTTGGTTGGTTGGGTTGGTGGGCCGGTGATTAAATTGCGGCGTATGAATTATGGATCTTTTCCCGATGAAGGAATTGGTGGTTGTGCTTTTGGGGTGTGCATAGGGGGGAGATGATACACTGGAGCTACCTAGGTAATTGCTTCGTGACTTGGATATAGATACACTAGAACGAGTCCCGCGACCCTTGAGATAAAAGCGGTAGATAGCTCCTGTGGTGAAAAAGATACTCCCCTCAGACGCGCATCGAAGTAACGATCCCTATCTTTTCATACATCGAGCGCCGGAAGAGAATCCCATAGAATCAAACCCAACTCTTTCCATTACAATACCTCCTCGTCCTCGTCCTCCACCTTCTCCACTCCGTTCCCATTCACCCCGTTCATTCCCTCCTGCTTCACCGCATCCAGAGCTTCGCCATGAGCCGCAGCTGCCATCATCTCCATAACCCACGCCTCTTCCACTGCCATCTTCCTCCTGAACACTCTCAACCACCGCCCCCCCCATCCCCTCAACATCCTCTCGCCCTCCTCGTCCTGATTTCTGCTCTCCAACATTGCATCCGCGATACCATCCGCTACACCTACGAGCGCGTCTTCAACGACGGCGAAGAGCCTTTGCATTTCTGCCCGCTCTTTCGTCAAGGTTTCGTCAAGGATAGCGACTTGGTCTGCTGGCAGGCCGGGTTGGTTCCGTGCCATGACAATTTGGCGGACGCGATTCGTAACTTTATGCATCGTACTCGCCACCATCTCATATACATGAGCGTGAGTCAGTATCTTTCCCTTCCCGATATTTTCGACCAACGCCCATTCGATAACCGTCATGGGCGTCAATATCGTGTAATTCAACAATTTGTCCACCACGTTCACCCCCACACCTGGCTTCTCGCTCCAATAATCCATTACGCTACTCAAAATCTGTCTCCTTGCAGCCTCACTCCGAGGTCCAATGGCCAGTAAGCGTTCTTTGCAACGCTCGATGCAACTGAGGACGTGGGAGAGGGACTTGGACCCGAGGAAGCAGATGGCGGTGACGTAAGCGTCAGTGGATGGGACGAGGGGGTCAGGAACGGAGAGGGAAGAGGCACTGGATTCAATGTTGGTGATGTGGGGAGCAATGTCGGCGTCGGGGGCTTTGGACCGGAGGAGACGAAGGATTTCGCGGGCGGAGGAGCTGTAGGGGACCTGGTCAGAAACGTACTTAAAGTCCGGCGTGTCCTTCTCCTTGGCCTCAGATATCAGAGGCTGATAGGGCTCTGGGAGAGTCCCTTTAATTCGCTGGGCAAAGCTGAGACGAATTTCTTTCTCCAATGCTCCGACCATAAAGGCTTTTTTGGGATGCACCATAGGAAGCTCTACGTCATCCACCCACTCGGTCCACTTCCAGGTGAACCCAAAGTTGCTAAGATGATGCGAGAACCAGTCCATGAACCTATACTCTAGCTCCAAATCCATTGCATCCACGTTCTTGTACAAGTACCTTATTGCTCGTCCCAGACTAGGAGCGATTGCGGCCGGCGCGATTTTGCAAGCCTCAGTCAAAACGGAATGGTAATATACCAGTTTGTGTTCCGGAGTTGGTAGTTGGAGTAGTTGTGAGAATACTGCGTCGACAGCGACATCTTCAGGCTTCCATGTAGACTGACCTCCCTCAACATCCCGTAGTTTGTCAAAAGGTGTCCCTCGCTTCACGAAAGACTTAGGACCGAAATAGCAGTCTAGATCAATCAAAAACTTGGCCGTGGCGTTCCGATTGTAATCGAGAATGTTGATTGTGTCGACTAGCGAGTCCCGGAAAATCGAAGACGCTAAATCGGAAGTCGATGGTACCGTCTCGATGTCCTGATCTGCGTAGACGGAGAAGTATATCTCAGGGAGCCGCGGGCGAGCTCCGGCAGGCACTGTGGAAGGAACGTTGATTTGAGGTAGTGCATGCTTTGTTGATGAAGCCAACAGGTCCGTCCCATCTTCTATCATTGAAACTTTCCAAGCCCGCGGAATGCATGCCAGCTCCCAAGACTTTCCAACCTCGCCTTGCAGCTGTTTCTGTAGTAGACCAATGATGCTCTGGGCCTCATGAGCATTGTCCTCCCCGTTGCCCGGATAGGGGTCGACTAGCGCTTCTAGGGCATGAGGTGTAGAGGCAATGATATCCGTTTTGTCCAGTAGCGCTAGCGTATGGTTCTCGAAACCCGTTGCAGAGGAAGCCATGACATATGGAATTGTTAAAAGGATGATCTTGACTAGCTCCAAGCCAAGACTCTGCGAGAAATTGTATTAGCTTTGTATGGAACCTTCGCAGTTGCGGTGAACTTACGTCGTCAGAGGATGCTGTCTGTAAGTCCACAGCTCTTGAAAAGAGCTCTTCCAGAACCGGATATACTCCATCCCCTACAAGTATCCCCTGCAAGCAAGCCAATAATCGGAGAACGAGCTTGACTTCGCGCCACACTCCAGCAGCAAGGTGTTCTTGGGCGGCTGAGACGGCTCTTATCAAGATCTCATGGGCTATCTCTGGTTTTTGCGGATTGGCGACGATGATTATTGCAGCGATGAAAGGGATCTTCATTGGCTGCTCAACGACTCTTGGGCAATATTAGTAAAAGAGCGGCACTGGCCGCAACGAAGAATAACCCACAGCTGCAGGGCAAGATCCAGAAAGTTACTCCGTAGCTCTTCATCTTCATAGCTCTCTGCAACTGTTTTTGCGATACTACTGATCTCATCCTCAAGTTTTCTCAATGGCTGGTGATCGGTCAGCTTGGGGTGTACTTGCAAAGATGAAGGCGCAAGCTTTACAGATTCGGCGATCCCAAGTAACTGCTTTCGTACTGTGACGTGTAACGGCTCCTCGACTCTTCTCCTCTGTGGTCGACGGTCGTAGTCATCATCGTCTGGCGATACGTATCAGCTAAATAGTAAAGCTGGGCGCAAAGTCAAGGCTCACCTCTTTGATACCGCCGTTTGCGATTATTGAAACCCCCCCGATATGAACCATTCCTCCTGTCGTAATCGGCCATAATCAAAGACTGAATAAATTGAACAACGATCTTAGTTTCTGTTGCAGGCAATTAGGTACTGTTGTCGAGGTGTAGTTTCTAACGGAATCGGTTTCACGGACCTCCGTACCCCCTGTCTTGCTGACCTGATGAGGTTGGTGAAACACCATAAGCGGTCTCCGTAGCATGCAGGACCGCTCGAATTTTCGGAGTTTCCACACTTTGGTTAGGTGTTGACATTAACACAACAGTATATATATGCCCATCATGATGATATTATGCAGCTTTGTACGAGCAAATTCCTAGTATAGTTTTTCCATTCATACAAAGAGCTATAGGAAGGCAATTGTTTTAGCAAGCGAACACCAAATGCTTCATAAATATTGTAACAACTCCCTCCTTGAACCCTCGTGCACCGGTCGATTGAAGCTATTCAGAACCCCCATGTACATGCTCGGTCACTCGGTGATATTCCCATTCTAGCTCTTTGGATCATAAATCTACCAGCCTCCAATGGCTTTGCTAGCCCCTGAGTAGCCGCTTTCTCGGTGACTACAGAATGCTCCTTTTTTCAGCAACGTTCTGTCGAACGCAACGATATGCAACATCGACGTGCTTTAGGGTGGGTGGTCGATCAGTTCTACTGGCGATTTTGATACCATCTTGGTTGTCGTCCGATAACGTAGCCGGATTGGTATCCATGCCTTATGACCCACCTCCTACAATGCTAGGGCTAGGAAAGTAGCTTCTTTGGAGGCATTACACCCGCCTGCATCTTACGTGAGCTTCGATTGTGGTTTGAAGTTATTCGAAAAAGGGAGATATCAACCTTTACCACGTCAGATAAGTTAACCCCAGGGCCTGGAAAGCAAAGGGTATTTTGGGACAAGTCAAAGTGATCATCATGGCCTCTTACATATTCATTGGTCGGAGAGTGAAAAGCTTTTCAGCTCCTTCTGTAGCCCCGGTTGTAGCCATATCACCTCTCACTTACTTACTGCACTAAGCTTTGGACCATTTCTCACTAGCCAGATCTATCATAGACCTCCTTAATTTCTTTATTGCCGGCACTATCATTGCCTGTTGATCGTGACGTTAGTAGTAGTGCTGGCGCTCGTGTACCTCATATAGATATATTGATGGACTCAGTGAAAGGCATCAACGGTGCACATCTTGGATATACATCATTACTGACGAAAGCCGCAAGCATAAGCCGTCTTTGTTTTGCACGCCAACACGCCTAAACAGCAGGCTTGAAGCGATACGCGAAAGAAGAGGTAAAGGGGAAATTTAGGATGATTGCTCGATCGAAAGAATTGAAGCTGCTAAGCAATCATGAAAGTACTTGGCGTAGCTACTTCATCTGAGGTCTGCCATCCCAGTGGTTCGCCCTTGCAAACTCCGTAGCCTTAGACTTCTTTCTGGTTCGGCTCTTTCCTACCAGCTCGCAGCTTCTTGACCCTCCATGAAAATTCTGCCCATGCGTACACAACTTCTTTATCCATGCTTTTGCCCATAGCCTTTCATTTGAGAGAGAAAAACTGAGGCCCCTCTCCGAAGAGGGCCGCATGATGCTTTTATTCCATACCATCAACAATGCCACAGACCATGTATCCGCATATCACTGTATCGGCAAGGAAAAGACTGGGCGGGAACGAATGGTGATGGTAAACGCCACGCTACACATAAGGGCTAGACAGAGCTGCTGACGTTCACTTCGTTATGCATGTCTCGTAGCTCTAAGTTTAATCGAGACGCGCCATCATCTCATCCTTGGTCATCGGCACGAAGCTCTCAAGATCCAGGCCCTTTGATAGAAGTTCTTTACGCGCGTGAAGTGGTACCAAGCGAACATTTTTCTCTGGGCAAATCGAAAGTTCTACGCTTCGTTTAGCACGGTTGGTTTGAATTCTAGGTTGGAATACATACCATGCCTAGAGAAGTCGAAGAGTCGTGGCATTTCTTTTGAAGCACCGTTAGGGTGGCGAGAATCTGGGAAACGACACATTGGGTCACGAAGCTCATCGAAGAACGGATGGCACATTGCATCAACGGCAGAAAGACGCTGGGTAGGGGTGTACTCCAGTAGGGCTGCGATCAAATCAATGGCCTCAGCTGACGCTTTGCGGAAAACCTAAACGAGATCAACAACATCGACTGAACTCAGCGAAAAGAGAAACTCACCTTGCCGAACGGGTGCGGTTTGATCTGGGGAAATTTGTGTTCCATGTAGTTTGGATTCATGGTACGAATTTGCTCCCGAGTCGGTGTCCCAAGTACCTTGATGATCTCTACCAATTGGTCGATGCCTGACTCTCCCGGAAACAGAGGCTGACCCAACATCAATTCCGCCATGACGCATCCAGTAGACCAGACGTCTATAGTCAATGAATCAGCAAACATGTCGAGCATCGCAAATGGTGATGGACTCACCAATCTTGGTAGTGTAATTCGTGGCGCCGAAAATCAACTCCGGTGCACGGTAGTACCTCGAGCAAATGTATGAGACATTGGGCTCGTTCTCAACCAAGATCTTGGCGCTCCCAAAGTCACAGAGTTTCAAAACCCCCGTATTCGGATCAAGCAAAAGGTTCTGCGGCTTGATATCCCGATGGCAGATTCCCTGGGAGTGAATGTACGCGAGCGAGCGGAAAAGCTGGTAAGTGTAGATCTTGATCTCCAGAATGGGCATTGTGGTCTTCATCTTGTTGAAAAAGCGTGAGGCGCGGTAAACAGTCTCAGGGACAAATTCGAGGACCAAATTGAGGTAGACTTCATCTTTCTGGAATGGCTTGTCAGTGTCTATTTTTTATCAGAATCTTCCATGCGAAACTTACACGCTCTCCATTGGAGTAGTAGAAGGCTTTGAGCTCCACAATGTTGGGGTGTCTGACAATACGCATGATTTGCAGTTCTCGATTCTGCAGTTGTCAGCATGATGGTACACTCTCTAACCCACAAGACCAACCTTGAAACGCTTGTCTTGCAAGACTCTCTTGATCGCGGCATCCTCCCCATTTGGGGCAAGCTTGGTCTGAAAGACCACCCCAAAAGAGCCATTTCCTACAATCTTGCATTGCGTGTACTGCATTTCCTTGGTTTCGCCAGTGAGGCCATCTTGGACTTTCTCACGGATGACCTCTTCTCCAACAATTAGCCTCCGGCGCTGGCAAGCAAGCCGTGTTGGTGGGACTTACCTCCCATGCGCAAGCTTGAGAACCCAGCGGGGCGATTTTGGGAAGACATCTTTGTTGAGCCAAAACAACCCAGCTTTATGCTATCGAGAGTACGGAGGACTCGAGTTTAGGAGTTGGTGACGAGACAAGGTAAGGTCTGCGGTGAAGTCCGTCTTGGGCGAAGTCTAGGTCGCTCAAGGTGTTGAGACCAGGAAGGATTGAAGGAGCTGGTGATCCTACACGTGAGGTGAATGTGATGATGACGCGTAGAAGTCACGCCGTCGTGGTGAATTAATTGATGGTCACTGTCGCTGAGTGATCGCTTAGTCGCCCTTGTAGCGCAGCCCCGTTCTATTGGGAATAGGTAGCTCGAACTGACGACGGTAGCCCTAGATGTCGAACGAAGTGCTATGATCCAGATACGACAAACGACCGGGGCTTCGCGGCGCACAGGTAAGGATACACCGGAGGCTGTCAAAGATGGTTATGAAGGTGGTATGTTGCTGTCGCCGAAAGGTCGTCTGACACAGGAGGAGGAGCGCCGTCTCAAGGACTTGTACGTTTCGAGGTGCCTGCAGGGCCGGAGAATAATCAATTGGGGGAAATAGGTGCACGTCAGAACAACACACAGGTTGTATTGAGAAGAGTGAATTTAGGTGGCAGAGGCTGAGTGCGGTGGAAGTCGAAAGTGAAGCCCGCGAGAGTGGTTCACCAACGACACTTGTGCACAATGTCTACAGGCAATAGCGCCCTGTGCTAGGAAAACGAGAGGGGGAATGCGGGCACCAGCGCCAAGCCACAATCATGCGGCTTTCAACCTCAATGATGATGATGATAGAGCTTGTTGGGGGGGGGGGAGGTTTCGATGGCCAAGGTACTCGGAAGGACTGGCAGTAGTTTGTTTGAAAACTGTGGGAATAAAGATGGAAGAAAGTGCAAAGGAGGGAAGTGATGGAAGTAAGATGGATGGATGGATGGATGGATAGTAAGGTATGGTTCTGGTATGGTTCTGGTAAAGTAGAGGGAAGGGGGAATTAATTTGAGGGCGTTTCAATTAGGGAAGGGAATTATCTCATGTGCATTTTTGTGGTGGATTCCATTTCAGAACAGGAGTGGTACGAGTACTGTACCTTGGGGCATCATCTGGAAAGCTTTTGAGGGGAATAAGCCCATAAGGTACTTCTGTATTCCGTACTCGTGGTACTGCAGCTGAATTGCTCGCTTGGGGATGGGGAGCGCTAAGGTACTTTAGGTTCCCTTGGGAAGCTTGGAAGGAGGCTTGGGGGGCTTGGGGCTTGGGAGGCGTATGGGATTGGGTGGTCATGGGAACAAAGTAGATCATCATCGCGGCCCAGACAGACGAGCTAGACTGGTTAGACATGCCGCTGCAGGAACCTCTACTCAATAATAATAACAATTAATACTGAACAGTACGAGAACAACGGAACCTATGGGCAAGGTCTGATGTCAAAGAAGTGATGAAGCTCCTCGCAAGCATGAAAATGTTCTATTACTGTATTGAGAGCATTGTTGGGTGCTCAATATTCTAGATAATTACCTCAAAGTCCCGCCAAAGAAAGGCAACCACATGGCTACATCGAAGCTATTGAACCTGATAACAAGCCGCATACTGTATCTGATGGTACCCCAAGAGGTTGTTAATTATTATACAGTAGCAGTCCTGTAGTAGATGAAGTACCTTACGTGGTTAGATGGTTAGGTGTGATAAAGAGATCCATGCGCCGAAGTACACACGAACTCTCTGCTGGGATTAAGAATAATAATGAGAATTATAAGAATAAGAATAAGATCTAATTGTTGTTCCCTCTACTCTGGAATTTCCCTTTGGCCTGGGGGGGCCTTGCATGCTTCTCTCCCCGTGATACACAACTTGCAGAGGTACGGATGTACTAGTGTAGGGTTGGAATATGTATTCAATGTACCCGACCACGGCAAGCAGCCAATGATCTGTCCTCTCACTTACCGAACGAAGCAATCTTGAGCTCGTGCCAGTTGATGTCGTGCATGCCTCCGAATCTATTTTGACTTCAGATGGAGCGGCGGTAAAGCTTTCTCGTCCGAGTTCCTGTCGGACCTGGACCTCTGATCTTGCTCATAACGAGGATGAGCCTCTTCGTCAGTCCCGCCAGTGTGGAAACTCATGGTCCGGCCTGTGAGCATGCTGGGGAGAGTACGTGAGAGTGGTTCAAGGTAAGGTAGGTGACGAACCGCACATGGGATGACGTGGGATAAGATCTGTGGAAGTTCAAGGCACGATGACGAAAAGCGGCCTGGATGCTCGAGGGTAGGTACTGTACTCTCTATCTGATTGCATTGATATTGGATACATGTGAACTGAGCGACCCAAACATGTCAACATCCATTGGCTTTTCCAGCCCGTTGTTGCATGTCTATAGCGAATGTCAACGTCCTGTTGGGTGGTGGATGGAGTGGTTGAGGTCGCTCATAGGAGGAACGAGCTACAAGCTGCATGGGGGCCCTGATCCATATTGTGCTGAGGATGCATGTGATATGTATGCATGGGACATGTGCGTCGTCAGATACGAGGATATTCAGGGAAAAACGGTATCATCATCATCATCAACCATTACGGGTCTGACTGGTGGATGCTGGAGCATCAGTTTCCTCACAGTTTCCTTCTTGGATTTGCCATCCGGCTTGTGGTTGGCTGCCCTGACCCAACCTCTGACTTACCCCTCTCACGGCGGCAAAGGTGATGATTTACCGTCCGTGAGGCTCATCTACTGTACTTTAGTCTCAGCTGATGCTGAAGGGATTTGGAGTGCGGTCAAGTAAAAGCAGACAGATATCCGTGCGGTTCACGCATGACCGACCTGCCGGCTCCACTAGAATACGGAGACCAATCAGCAACCTCAGACGACGATTCCCAAATCCCAAGTGCTGACGCTGCAGCGCTACACAATTTCAAGTCAGCCCCCGGTGCCTGAACTGCCTAAGATACAGTGTCCGGTTATTCAACCGCCAAATTTCATCTGGCCCGTGCATCGGACATATTGTTCAGGGCAAGGAATATCGAGTCTGCAGGGTGCCGGGCAGTTCTATCCCTCCCGAACTACTCTCTAGACGCTGTGCCATCTGTAGACTGAATTCTAGTGTTACAAGAGCAATGATACTACTTCGGTTTTGCGGGCTTCATCACAGAATTCAAGGTCAAAGCACCTGTGATACTCCAATCTGATATACATGGCCGTGCCTGAGAAGCCATCGTGGCTGTTGTACGACAGCGGGTAGTAGGACGTAACTTGTCGTGCATTAGCTGGCAAGATAATGTTTGTTCCCGAACCCATCAACTTCCTAGATGCGTATCTTGGGCGGTGTTGGATAGTCAATGGTTCACATCGAGCTTGCTTTCCAGGGATCGATATAGTTCCTAGCGGCAGCGGTGGGATCTCACCGCTCCGTTCAGCCCGATCGACTCACCACTGCTAGATAAGAATGAGTTGCCCGGCCATCTTCGCCCCGACTACCTACGGTTCATGCAGCCACAAACGGATTACCCAGTCGTTCGCTCAAAATCTGGACAGGAGTGTCTGAAAAGAAAATCTTTAGGGTGTGTGGGAAGGCGTTGATCAACGAAAGATAACTGCTCAGCCCTAAGCCGCATGCTCATGTTTGTATCCGGAGCTTAGTGCTCTGATCATATACCGATTGACATCCGGCTAGCACCAAACGAAGGTTGCGAAGGTCCCTCTTGTAAACGAGGATGGGTTTCTTGACGTTGGACTTCGGAACGATAAACTAGCCTTGACCCAAATCTGAAAGAAGAACCCCATCGAAACAGGTTGCATATTCAGCTTTAGAAAAACGGCAAAAAGTACGCTATGGTAGCAGGATCACGGATTAGACGTAGAGAGCTCCGATTAGACGCTTTTGTACATGACTCTGTAAATACAAACGGTTGTAGGCCGACCTGGACCGAACCTCGCTCGCCAGATAATATGTGTAAAGAAGTGCAAGAACACGGTATCTTATCCATGCCGTACACCCCATGTGATTAGAGGAACATCGCTCATGCAGCTTCCTGATTTCTGGAGGCCAAGTATCGCTCAGACCGAATTCTAGTAAAGGACACGGAGAAGGGTGGTGGTGGAAGTGGGAGCCTCTCACAAGATAAAAGGGGAACAGCCACTCATGTAAATACGGCTCGGAGCTGGTCCAATGACGATCAAAACGGTACGGCCGGAGGACTCAAGCCCTTCTCTTGCTGCTCTATTACTTCCTCGCCGGCTGCCTCAATAGAAACGGCCAATCCAATCTTGGCTTGTTGCTGGACGAATAAGGTAATCAGTACGTGTTCGTGTACCCAAAACCTAAGCTAAGCTGCGAACCAAAGAATAGAAGTTACTGAGAATTTGACTTGCCTTGAAATGGTCCAGTTCTCCTGCAAACGTCAACTGAACTGGTGGTAGGACTCTCTTTTCCAATAAACAGCTCAGACGGCCCGAGCTGTCAACTTGTGCCCTGAATGTTGACATCCTGAAATCGTACTTGGCGCCCAGAGTCGTTGTACCTTCCTTGCGCATTCCGCTCCCCATTAAACTCTTACCACCAACACCAGGCGCAAACTGTAGATTCAGATCCACCCCGGCTTCCACCTTCTCTGTCAACCTTCGCCAGTAGGATGTGCTGACTGCGCCTTGGGCCTGCAACTGCGCACTCGCAATCCAATCCGATCCTTTGTATTTTGCACAATAGGACACGGCGGCTTCAGGACTAGCATTCAGGGCCGCTCGTGACCATACTGCCTCAATACCGAGTGCAAGGCTTGGTGTCAAAGATTGAAGGTAGCTGGCGATAAATATGCCACTCAAGCCACCCTCAATGATTGATGGATTGATCGATTTGAGAGAAGCGGTAAAGTCTTTGCCAGTTACATCGTTATCCACTTGCAGCATGGCCTGGCCTGGGCTGGGCGCTATTTGTGCATTTGTTTTTGTAACAAGGAAATTATTCCATTTGTAATTTGCTCTTGCAGAGAGCTGACCGTCATTCTCAACATTTCCTTGTAGAAAGACCTACGTGCTTGGTTAGCAAAACCTTGTCTCCCATCTTGAGAACCTCGCGTACCTTGGGTGTTCCATAAAGTGCCGCAAACGTGTAAGGGGGAAGGCCTTGAGATCCCATGGAAAAGGCATGTGAGACATGGAAAAGAGGAGAGACACTGAAAGGCTTTGTGAGGTCTGCCCGTAGCCCAGTGAACATATAGTTATTTAGGAAAACATCCTTCTGAACTTCCCGGGCGATGTTCTCCACCGTCCCCGGGTTGGAAAGTCCTAAGGCATCTCGTCTCTCTGATAGTGATACATATGTTCTTCGGATTGCTGAAATGAAGGCATTCTCTTCTACGAAAGCTGGGGAGATCGAGGCTTCCACATCCGCCATGTTTCGAGAAAAAGGCGCGAAGACGAACCCCGTCTCCTGAAATAGGGATAGTACGCAATGGATGCTAGGAGATGAAGGGAAAGGCAGAAGGGCGGATGTGGACGAAGGTTTATTGAGGGCTTTGGAGCAGACAGCAGGACACGCCGAGTCTGTGAACTAAATTTTAGGGAAATGTCGGTTGACGTACGGGTAGGGCCACCAGCTAACTACCTGCACTTCAGGGAGTTGCGCTTCGCCGGAGCTTATCGATATCGATAAGCCGCGAGCCGATATATCACGACAAAGCAAACAACAATTAGTTCTTAATATTCCGTACATGCAGAGACAATCACCTTAGAAACATGCACGAACACGGAAATACCCACTCTATATCGGAAGTGTTGCGATTAGTCGTAACTTGTTGACAGTAAGGCAACAGTGGCCTCGGGTAGCCATGGACACCTTATTGTAAGTGGCTCTTTCCTGCGAAGTACTCATGACCGCCCCTTAGTCAACTAGTTGTTCGAGTGCTTTCGAGTACTGACAGATGTATCCCATTAGGACCGCCGATGTTGCTGCGAATTCCCCTCGTTTCCGTCGAAAGTCCAGCACTTTTGTGGATGCCATTCATGACTTGCCGGATAGAGAAGAATTAGCGCCAGCCCAGCTCTACAGTACTGAATCGGGCCGCCTTTTTCATTCGGGCAGGATAGCCATAATCACCGTCGGCCTGCCGGCAAGAGGCAAGACGTACGTTTGTCGCTTTCGCTGCGCTGCAGACGAGCCCTATTGATACAAGCTTTTTCGCAGCCACATATCTGTTGCATTAGCAAGATACCTTAGATGGTACGTTCAAACCCACGTTCTCAAAGTCATTAGCTTTTTGGGGTCCATCAGCTCATGCAGTAACCAAGGCTTGGAGTGAAAACCCGTGTTTTCCATCTTGGGGATTACAGAAGGGAAAATGTCGGGCCCGGCCAAGACGTTCCAGATGACTACTTTTTTGTCAATGGTAAGTCTCTAACGAAGCTACGATACTGAGCCGTCACACTTGGGCTTGAATTGACGACCTTCTAGCTTCTGCCAGCTCGGTACTTCTTCGCCAGAAGATTCTGAAGAAATGCCGGGATGACATTTATCACTTCCTAAATCACGAGAACGGACAAATTGCTATCTATGACGCTGTCAACCCGCTTGCGGCAGGCCGGAGATCTCTTGCAAAGGAATTTGCTAAGCACGATGTGTTGGTAAGGGAATTGAATAGTTGTTAGGGTTTGGCTAATGAAGCATGGCTACGAAGACGCTTTTTATCGAGTCGGCTTGCGACGACGAGCGAATTATCGAAGAGAATGTGCGAAATGTCAAGATCTCGTCTCCTGATGTAGGTGCAGCCGGCCCGAAGAGACCGAGAGTGCAAGGCTGACACGATTCAAGTACATCGGTTGGTCATCGGACGATGCAGTGAAGCATTACCTGGCAAGGATGTCTGCAAAGATACCACACTTCGAGACAATGGAAGAACCTGAGCTAAATTACATCAAGGTAGGGCGAGGGAGTCCGATACACAGAATTTCTAGAAGGCGGCGAAGCTAATACTACTTAATAGATGATCAATGCTGGGGAGCGCTTAACCGTCAACAACTGCTCCTTTGGATATCTGTCCTACAGGATTGTCTTTTATCTTCTTAATTTACATATCAAGGCAAGGCATACGTACTTTGTGCGGGTAGGATTGGACATTTCAGATTCTTGTCAAAGAAGATACTAATGTCAGAACAGGCTGGTCCTTCTAGAGAGGACTCATATAAAGCTGATGCGTCTCTTTCCGAGATAGGCATCGAGTACTCACAGAAGATGGGAGACGCTCTGATTCGTCACAGAGAATCCGAGAGGCAGGCCTTTATTGATCGAGGGGCGCCTGATGTACCGTTGAAGCTTCTGACAATCTGGACATCAACGCGGCGGAAGACAATAGAGACATCCCAGTATCTCTATGAACTAGGATATAGAGTACGCCAAAGGTCTCAGATGAGTCAACTTAATCCTGGGATATGTGAAAAGATGTCGGAGAGAAAAATTAGACAATTGTTCCCGGATGAGGTTGCCAAGCACGAAGCAGATCCCTACCATCATCGATACCCCAGAGCGGAGGTGAGTAACCGACACTGCCTTCACATGGTGGATCACGGCTAAGCGAAACTAGTCGTATCATGATCTTGCTGTTCGACTTGAACCAATCATCCTAGAACTTGAAAGGGAACAGAACGACCTGCTCATAATTGCCCACGAAAGTGTACTTCGAGTTCTTTATGGATACCTTATGGCTTGCAATGCCGCAGACATACCTAGCCTTTCCTTCCCTAGGAATGAGATTATTGAGATCATCCCCGCCAGCTACAATAACGAAGCTAGACGAATCATAATACCAGATTTGCCCAAACATACCATTCCAGGTTCTCCCGAAGACCTTAAGATCCCTGTCCCTCCAAGTCTACCTCCCAGTGGCGCAGTTACGCCAATGGGGTTGGACACTCCCAGAACAGGAGCAAACACTCCCAGGATAACCACAGGTTCACCCCAAAGTGGCGTATTGACCCCACCTGAACCTGGTGATGGAGCTCACCTGCTTGTTGAAAGAGCACTGAGAGACTAATAGCTGGGTATTGTCGTTCGCAGCGTATATAGGTAGAAACCGAGTACAGGCTCAATTAACAGGGTTATACATCGAGACATTAAACGGTATAGGCAGCCGGACAAAACCAGCACGGCGCTGACAGGTCCTCGAAGGATACAGCCTTTCAGCCTCCATGGAGTGTAGAGACGAACAGGATGTTATCGCCCTTCTTCAGTGCATATTTCTCCTCGCCTTCCAACTCCCAATCGGCATCGTTAATCAGAACTAGGATTCCGGATCGTCTGCAGACTTGTCAGACTGGACTGGCTCGTCTCCAAGGTAAGACTTACACAGTGCCGTCCATTACAAAAAGCTCTTTCCTTGGGTCCTTCATAAGGTTTTGGCAGAGATAACGCACAAGGAAGGCTAGATTCACGGGTTGGTCATATTCATCGGTCGATGGTAGGTGTAGTTGGTGTTTGCGTTGGTTGGAGAACAGCAGCTCGAGGCCGCCGCTGATAGAGATTAGCGATTGATTCAAGACCCATAGAAGAAATAAAAACGTACCTAAACTCAACGACAATCGCAATATCGCTCTGGGCATCTGACATTGAGTTGAGTGTCAAGACGATCACGGCATTTAGATGGGATCTGGTGGCCTGATGTTTAACAGTATTCTAATATGCACAAGCGCTAAACCTTAATGCAGGTGACGTTCAGGTGCTTTCCAAGCATACTCGGTTGTTTTTTGATACCAATGAAACTCGATCAGGCTTTAAAAGTTTAAATACTGTTGAGAACATGACTGAAGACTCGTGAAGTTATAAACGTCCCTTGATGACCACTTTTACGCTCAAGTATATCGCTGCAGGTGGTAACAGACACCCAGCAGCAGCAGACTGGGACACTACCGCTGGCCTTCTTGCTTATGGATCAGAGAGAAACATCGGACTTTGGAATCCGTTGGTAGTTAATGTTCCATATTCAGGTATCGAAACCGCTCACAGTTGAAACAGAATGATGGACAACGAGGCATACATGCCTTGTTACGGGGTCACACCGACAAAGTCAATGCGATCAAATTTTTCCCACAACGGCAAGGCAAGGCACAGGTTATCTTGAGCGGATCTGTCGACAAAACTATCAGAGTGTGGCAGGCTCAGCCTACTTCCACAGTGGGCTTCGAAGAGGTTCTGGTTCTAGAAGGCCATCACAGCACTATCAACTGTCTAGGAGTCGTTTCTGGGAAAGATGTTTTCGCTTCAGGATCAGCTGATGCAACGGTCAAGATATGGAAATTTTCACTGGATGGAGGAATTGTGCGGACAGAATTGATACAGACGATTAAGCCTACTCCCCGGTTCTTTCCATTGGCATTGATACTGAGTGAGCTCCCATTGACTGGAGATGTGGTTCTTGCTGTTGCAGGTACAAAGAATTTCGTCCAGATTTTTACAGCAGAGGAAGAAGGCCGTTTCAATCATCAAGCTACATTGATGGGGCATGAAGCTTGGGTTCGTTCCTTGGCGATTACCCAGGAGAGCAACGAGCCAAGCAGTGATTTGTTGTTTGCATCCGCAAGTCAGGATAAATACATAAGGCTTTGGCGGATTCATAAGGAAGAACAGAGTCGTACCACCCTCGGCGACGGAAAGGATGGCATGACGGGAAGCTTCGAGAAATTGCTGTCCAACAAGTCACATAAGCTTGTTACTTCAAAGGCTTCATATTCGGTCACTTTTGAAGCCCTTGTACTCGGGCATGAAGATTGGATCTATACAGTGTATTGGAGCGGGATTGGTAAAGGCCTCAGACTGCTCTCAGCTTCAGCGGATAATTCCCTAGCCATCTGGGAGCCTGATGTAGGTTCAGGTATATGGGTTTGTACAACACGGCTAGGGGAGATTAGCGCGCAAAAGGGATCAACGACAGCAACCGGTAGTACCGGTGGATTTTGGGTCGGTCTTTGGTCTCCAAACGGTGACAGTGTGATCAGCCTCGGAAGGACTGGGAGCTGGAGACTGTGGAACTACGATGAATATCAAACTCGTTGGGTACAGGGTATTGGCGTGGGTGGTCACGTAAAATCCGTGATGGATGTTGCCTGGGCAAAGGACGGCACATATCTACTCTCCACTGGATCGGATCAGACCACGAGACTACATGCAGAGTGGAAGCGGCACACCGGACGTTCATGGCATGAGTTTGCCCGGCCCCAGATCCACGGATATGACATGAATTGCATAGATTCAATGGGCCGATCTCGATTCATATCCGGAGCTGATGAAAAACTGCTTCGTGTTTTCGATGAGCCCAGAGCTGTTGCAAATCTGCTACACAAGCTTTGCGGCATGGAGATGCCAGCTCATCACGAGCTACCTGATGCGGCCAATGTTCCAGTACTTGGGTTATCAAACAAGGCAGTCGAAAATCTCGTGGATGGAAATTTAAACCCTAATGGCGATTTAGAGGAGGGGGAAGTTCCAGACGTTGCATCTATAACATTGGCTAAAACTTTCGATTTAGATCAACCACCATTAGAAGATCATCTCGCAAGAAATACCCTATGGCCTGAGCGAGAGAAGCTCTATGGCCATGGCTATGAGATTTCTGCCGTCACATCTAGTCATGACGGTACCATTGTTGCAACGGCTTGTAGGGCAAGTTCGATAGATCACGCAGTGATTCGTTTGTATGAGACAAAGAAGTGGCGAGAACTCAAACCTACACTTACGGCACATTCCCTCACTGTCACATGCCTACGCTTTTCCAAAGACGACCGATTGCTACTTAGCGTTGGTCGGGATAGGCAGTGGGCGGTGTTCGAGAAAGATGTGGATGAATCAGAGAGGTACAGCCTCAAGGATTCCAATCCCAAAGGCCATTCCAGGATGATCCTGAGCGCTGGCTGGGCGCCACTAGAAGCCGGAAGAGTCTTTGCAACCGCTGGCAGGGATAAGGTTGTTAAAATATGGAAGATGCAGGCAAAGGGAACAGAATGCGCCAGAACATTAACAGAAATATCACCAGTAACAGCAATTGATGTCCTTCCTCGAATAATCCGCAACACCCTCACTGTTGCAATTGGAACCGAACAGGGTCAGCTTACAGTATATACTTTCAGCAGCCCCAATATGGAAGTTCAGCAAGCCTATGTGCTTGGAGATAGGTGAGTTACAGCTCTGGGCTAAGTTTAGGGTAGAAAATTGTTGACTTGTTTAGCCTACGACCCTCTAAGTCTATCACGCAGCTGGCGTGGCGGCCGATGGTGACCAGCATGGAATCAACCGTCAAAACTCAAATACAGCAGCAGAGCGAGGATATGTATCTGGCGGTAGCTAGCGAGGATAGCTCCCTGCGACTATACTCTGTTACCAGCATTGTCCAAGAATGAATCCTACATCACTTCCGAAACTACAGAAACATACGATGTACCGGCTTTTCAGTGATCTGGGGGCCTGCCGTACCGTAAACACGAATGCTTCGTTCAAGTGTCCTTTCTATAATCTCGGGCCTTCTATGTTGAATATGTGCAGTGAATATAGCCTTCTTTATGCTCTTTTCTCGTTCCCATATCCTCCCTTCCCTTCCAAACTCTCATATGTTTTCCCCTCACCACTCATTCCTTGCCTCGGCCCTCTGTCCTTCAAATCATCCTTCAGCCATTCGAGCACTAATTCTCCTAATTGACTGTTTCCACTTTTTTGCACTGCGTTTATATCAAATTTCTCCATGCTTCCCCACCCCTTTACCAGTCCCATGTGCATATGCACCAAATGTGTCGGCCACTGCGCTAGGTTGTCCAGAATATGTGTAGCGTACACTATCGTGCAAGCTCTACTTTTCGTCTCGCGCTTTAGAAACGCCAGGAAGTTACTCCTCGTCAGCAAGTCCAAATCGACCGTGATCTCATCGAGCAACAGCACCCGCCACGGTCTCAATAAACCCATCGCCAGCTGTACACGTCTCCTTTCGCCATCACTGACAGTGTGCATGCGCCATGATAGATCGATGTCCAGAATCTCAACCAGCTCGTCCCGGCGCGCATGGTAGTAATTACCGCCTACGGATGCGAGCAAGGTGGGGACATCGATGTCCGTACGGACTATAGGGTTTAACACCCATTCGAGGCCAAGATAGGTAACTCCTTCAAGACCGTCCTTGAAGGGATCGACGCCGGCGATGCTGACGGTGCCGTTGGGGGCGAGGCGTTTGCCGGAGAGGAGGCGGAGAAGGGTGGTCTTACCGGCGCCATTAGCTTTGTGAGGTATTAGTATATATGGTAACAAGAGATGATGGGGAATTTGTACCGCCAATAAGTAGAGTGCGGCTGCCAGGTGGGAGGTTGAGGATCACATTCCTGAGACCCGAGGAGCCGTCGGGAAAGGCGTAGGAAAGAGATTTGACGTCGATGGAAGGCGCTTTTGCTTTGGTAACGCCATTGCTCTCTGACATTTGGGCTGTGTTCAAGGTGGTATTAGACCTGTTGCGGGAGTTAATTGATCTCGTGGATGATCAATGATGTAGTTTTTGGGAAGTGCCTAGAGGGTACGGATTGTAGCATCTAAACCCTTGTAGAGCCGAAGAACCCTGCATAAAGCTAGAACCAACATGGTTGATTAGATCTTGAGATAAGGTATCGATTTAGCATCTCTTGCATCTGAATTGCAGGTTACCGTCAAGGCCGTGCTACCTAGATACTTTATCACTCCATCCATACGCTGAAGACCTAGGGGCGAAGAAAGCTTGAGGTTGCTCTGTGTCTTACGCATGCCACATCAAGCGTTTCGTCGGCTGCCAATGTCAGCGTTAGCACAGAGCCTGCGACATTCTTTGATTGCAATTGTTGGTGCTACAGGCACGGGGAAATCTCAGGTCCGCCTTCTACCTTCTGATGTGTACCCTCCTTAGATTGATTATTTATAGCTCGCTGTGGCTCTAGCTGAGCGTTATGATGGCGAGATCATCAATGGCGACGCGCTCCAGATGTATGAAGGACTACCCGTCACCACAAATAAAATCTCATTTGAGGAAAGAAGATCCATACCACATCATCTACTCGGATGTGTAAAATGTGATGACGAACCATGGATTGTGGGCAAATTCAAGGATCAAGCTATCAAAATCATTGAGGAAATCAGATCAAGAGGAAAATTACCCATCCTGGTAGGCGGCACACACTACTACACGCAGTCCCTTCTTTTCAAACATTCTATAATCGAAGATGAGAACGAAGACAGTGGAGACAGACCTACAGGATCTCAAATTCAGACATGGCCAATCTTGGCAGCCAGCACATATGAGATTTTCGAAGAACTTAAAAAGGTTGATCCGCTTATGGCTGCGCGGTGGCACCCGCACGATCGTAGGAAAATCCAACGTAGCCTAGAAATATGGTACATGACCGGTAGAAGAGCGTCCGACATTTATGAAGAGCAGCGAACACGGAGATCCAATGTAACATTTGATCAAGATGCTAATGAAGGTGTTTTGGGTAACGAGGAGCACAAAAGCACTGAGCGGTTTTCAATCTCTCCATTGCGCTACGATTCTCTGATTCTATGGACACATTCATCTTCAGTAGAGCTGAAATCAAGACTCGACAAGCGCGTGGACAAAATGTTAACTGACGGATTACTTTCAGAAGTGGGGTCGATGAATAACCTCTATCGCGACCTGAAATCCGTAGGACAGCGCCCAGCCGTTGGCCAAGGTATCTGGGTCGCAATCGGCTATAAAGAATTTGTTCCCTATTTCCAAGCCTTGCAAACCGACAAAAGCCCTGAGAACCTAAAAGCCCTTAAAGAAGAAGGTGTCACCCGAACAAAAGCCCATAGTCGCCAATATGCCAGACGGCAAGTCCGCTGGATCCGCACAAAATTAATTTACGCCCTCCAGTACAGCAACCTCTCGCACACGCTTTTTCTCCTTGATGGTTCAGACCTCTCCCGACGGGCCATCGATGTGGAAGGCCAGGCTAGCGACCTCGTTGCAGCATTTCTGCGAAATGAACCCTTACCTGAGCCAACCTCGCTTTCTGAAGTAGCGGAGGATATGTTGCAGCCTAGTAAAAAGGAAAAGATGTTTGCGAAATACTGTAAAACATGTGCGAAGACGCTGATGTCGGAGAAGGAGTGGCACAGACATGTTAACGGAAAGCCGCACAAGAGGGCGCAAAAAGCTGAGAACAAGCGCTGGGAAAGGGTAGCTAAAGTCAATCAACCAGCGGTGAGAGACGTCAGCATAAAACCCCTGAACCCGGATGAGTATGGGGGAACTCCCGAGAAGGATAGTATAAATACTTAGGAAACGCAGTAGGATGAGGACGTAGGAGTTATAAGGAAGCAAGCCAGATTCTTGGATGGTGCTGCATTCCACGAATACAATCGTTGGCCACATAGCCTTGACACCCGCGAATAACCGGCTCTGCTTTACAGATACGCTACTCGACAAATTCAAGAAACACCTCAGCCCTTCAACATCCATCCATCTATAGGTCCATGTCATTCTTAATCTCGTCTTCATTCGCATCTCTGTACATATCTACTCACCATCAACTCAAACGCCACATCCACTATGAATTGAAATCCTGCTTTGGTACAGTGGACGTCTGGGCTTCTTTCCTCCGCTTCTGGAGCTGTAAAACATCCAGCTCTGGCTAGGTTCCCAGGCACGACCAAACAAATTTACAAACGAATCCGCCAAGTTGAAGGAATAAGACTAGCTGAGCGCCTGCGGAGTCGAGCAAGCAAGGAACTCTGTACAACTCGGATCTACAAACGAAGATAAGAAGATGGAAAGACCGGCAGTAGCTGGAGAAAACTAAGGTACTGGAAAGGTTACTAGAGTACTAAAACGGCTAACCCTATCGTTCAAGGATTATATGCCTCTTCCACTTCTACGTGTTGAGGGTGGGTATCGACAGAAAATAATTGAAGATATGCCCTATTTAGTCGCCTGGGCAGGTCCCTGATCGGGTACAGTCGGAGGAAAAGGGGCTCCAAATAACCTCAGCCCTACAGCAGTTATTTAAGGAAGGATAGGGGAGATAGGGGGTCTGATATCACACGTGACCCCTGAATGGGAGATAGCATTACGGATACTTCGAGCTCATCAGAGTCTTGGCATATAAATTACCACCACACCCCCGAAACAAATACCACGGGCGACAACAGGACATCACTAAGTAGTCAAATAGTGGCACAAGGAGTTTTGTTAAAGGGTCCCTCAGCCGAGGATCCATGAATGCTAGCAGCCTAAAATGAGTGAGCTACTCCAAATTCCAAAAACTTTTCCACATCTCACAACCACGCCCCCTTTCAATGTCTCCCTCCCTACCCCCAAATATATCAAAAATCTAAAAACTTTTCGACCCCTTGTACTCGCTTTTCCAGTCCTGACACCACTAAAGTCTAGGGAGATTGTAAAAAGCTTACTCCATGACCATGAGCTCTTGTCCGGGTTCCTCTAACACCGAAAATGACCAAACTCGCTCGCATGCTTACATAGGAAAAAATGAAGGACCAAATCAGAAGAAAAACTTTTTTGAAGACTCTTAGCACCCCAGCCGTTCACAGTTGTCATGGTTATCCTGCTCCACCACGCCGGATTCTGTTGGTCGGTTCAGGTGTCCTTGGGGAAAGCGTCCTTGTGGTGGTAGATGATGTGATGGTGTATGGCACTCAATTCCCTAGGGGAGAGAATTGTGTATTACCCCAGTAACTAGCAGGAACTTCAACACCATCTACTTCTGTAGACGCTATTCAGCAGTTGTTCATGGCTATCATTAGTGCAACGACTTACTATAATCTTGCTCGTTTATTTGCTTAGCGCTCACGCCCGCAAGACGGTTACAATGTTTGCACTTTCTGCCCGCTGGGAATGGGTGGGCGTAGACGATTTGGCGGTCATCGTTTGCACAATTGCAGCGGTGGCAAGCCCACCATAGAACCCGTTCGGGCATTTTGTTGTATGACTGTTGCGGTCTTCTTGATACGTAGACCTTAATGACTTGCTGCTTAAAACTGATACAGCGTTTGGGCCTCGGTTTATGCTATGTTGTGGAAAGGGGATTGCAATCTGTTATACTGATACCAAAAGAAAAATGGAGGACGAGCGAGGGTTTTATAGCCATGAGCTAAGAGGCCCAGCTGAGAAGAGAGCTTAACGGATCCAATTGCAGGGAAATATTGAATCTGAGAGCAATGCATCTACGTGAAGAATCTACATTGATGCAAAGCATGGCAGCAGGGAAGAACCCCACATCCTTGGAAAGACAACGTACGCTGATAGGAATAATCAAAATCATTGTACGGAAGGAGAGCAATGGGAACGGGTAGGGGCGTCAAGAGCGTTGGGGAATGGCAGTGAAATTAGTAGTAGGCTTGAAGGACTGTGAATTCGAAATTAGAACGTTGCTAATGGGGTACAATCAGGACAAATCTGGAAGCTATGCTGCACAAATTGGACAGATTCGGAAGATTGAGAAAGCTGCGCGCAGGACGAGCAATGCAGGCGAATGAAGAAATGCGAAAGATGGGGAAATAGTAGTGAAGTTGAGGATGAAGCATTGTGGATTGCAGGTAATAACGTCGAGGATAGCAGTAAAACCAACTTTTTGATTGGAGAATTTCGACAAGAACGAAAAAAAACATGGCGAACGAGGATACAAAGTGTAAAAATCAATAGTAGCAAAGCCGGAAAGATGCATGAAGTACGCAGCCTTCGATATCGAATTAAATTGCATTTCCAGTGACTTCTGCTTCATTAGTTTTTTGCTGACACGGAATCTGGCAATTTTCTAGTCTTTTCATCGAGGTTATACACGAACTTTCTGGGCAGCAATCGTGTTCTAAGCTTTGCTTGTACCATACAGTAACTGGAATCGAACTGGGGATGAATATCCAGTGATTGCTGCTTCATGGTCTCCCAGAAAGATTCAGTCATTGGTGACAAGATTTTCAACAAGATGGTCTCGCGCTCTTCTTCAGAAGATACATCGGGGTTCTGTCGAAGAGCCTTGGTAAGATCGGCTTGCGAGGACTATTTCAGCTTACCATAAGACAAGGCGTTAGATCTCTGGAGCTGGTCTGTTGTTGGACATTGGTGAAAGTAGGATAAGGATTTCCAACAAGCGATAGCTACTCGAGCTACCTTCCACGGCTTCGTCATTACAAGGAGAATTCAGGTGGGTACCGATTACTTGCTTCAACGCGGCTTCTCAAATGGAAATGGTTCATGACGACAACCGAAGTCCTTGATTACTACAAGCTACGACAGCAGTCTACAAACTGGAAGCAATGGCACGCGATAGTCAATTCGAAAATCTCTGAACCGAAAATTGATTGACCAAAGCACCACAAATTCTATCAAAGTAACTTACATCCCATAAACTTTTAAACCAGCCCGCCAAAAAAAACCCCCAACTGCTGATATCCACCGAAAACTGGAAAGATTGTTGAAATCTAACCCATCCCATTGGCCATCCCTTTGATCAACCTCGCGAAAACAAGGAATCAAAGCGCTCCCCCTCATAAATCCGAGAGTCAAAAACTTTTGTCATAGCGCACTTGTCACTCCTGTCCCCTAACACCACAACCTCAGCATTGTATTGCCCCGATTTTTGATAGCTCTTAATCAAGGTGAGGCCCTCTATTAGACTCAGGAATCTCCCTATCTTCCGCTTGTACTATCCTCACTATGTCTATCATACTCATGAGACCGAGGCTACTCGTGTCTCTTCTTGCGCTGCCGCGGAATCACTGGCCGATATCGTGACTCGTTGTCCTCGTCCTCGTCCCCGTCCTCGGGTTCTTCACGTCTGACTTGGGAAGAGAGGGCCGTTAGGCCCGACACCGCAGCAGAGTATGATACTGGTCTAGGCAATGCACGGCCTTGGCCGTAGCTTGTGCTGCCAAATTGTTGAGAGACCGATACTGTTGAAGCATGAGTACTGCCTGATGATAGATAAGAAGGAGCTGGAGCTAATGATTGATTACCGTTTATGATTAAGGTCTCTTTTGACATATTAGCTTCCTGTCGAGTAGATAAACCCAAAGCCAGATACTTACGATTATACTCTGTCATGACTTGGCTGTCGTACATTTGACCTTTGACGAAATCTTGCCTAAGCCCGGCACTTTCCCGAACAGTAGCAGTGAAAATTAATACAAAGTTGTCGACTAAGGGGTCGTCTTCTGAAGTATTAGCTTCATTTTAAACGGATGAGCTCGAAGTCCTTACTTGCATTAACCGGTGACGCTGGATATAGTCGTCAGTAATAATATAGATATAATATGGGTGAGGATCAGGAAGTACGCATAAAGTCTTCACATCCCGTAGTGCAGCCAGCATGAGGACACTCCTGGCATCCAATGTGCGCACGGGTAGCATCGTTCTTGGCTCGATCATTTACCGACTTATAGGAATGTTTACAACATTTGAAATATCTGTTCGCCATTCTTATAATCGTGGCAGTTCAAGTGTCTCTTGGATCTTGCTTAAGGATGAGAATTGATCGTATAGTAAGAGCTATTCAGCACTTAAGATCTTTTACTCTACTAGATGGTCGGTCGGTCGGTCATGTAAAGAGACATAGATATCATGTTGTAATAGTAGGAAGAAAACAGAGCGTGGATGCAATATATATAGACAATAGCTTGAAGGCTTTGCCAGAAAAAAACCCTAATGAATCTAGATCTACGCACTCAAAATCATAGGAGAACTTGCTTCATCATTACAATGAACATTCAATCAGAGTGCAGTATGGTACGAGGGTGGACGACAGGGACTATCGCGAGCTCCTGGTAGTAAAAGGTACGCTGATTGGAAGACAGAGCCAAATGTGGTGAAGGACATCGAACATGGGCGGATAAGCAGAGGAAGGCCACGGGTCAAAACGTAGTGAAGCTGAGAAAGTGCGTGAATCATTCGATTTCTATACCTCAAAAATCCGCTTTCGGAAGCATTGCGCATATTAATTGGGGTATCTGGGATAACTGTCGGAAAAGAAAGGGAATGAGAACTGATCAGTGTACAGAAGCAACTGAAAAGCCGTAGTGAAGAAAATATATTGCTTCAACTACTGCGCATAATGATCGACAGATTGGGCAACGATGGTGTAGATCTTTCCCAACAGGGAGGCTTGGAAATGCTGCTGTGAAGAATGGGAATTGGTGCGGATGGAGACATAAGAGGATACGCAATAGCTGTGGTGAAGCTGAAGATATGCAGAGGGAGCCACGCAATAGACAGTTGGAATTGCTTCTGATCGATTGCAGTAAGGAATACCGCAAGTGATTTTTGCTTCATTGTCTCCCAGGATATCGTGAGTGATTCTCAACGCCATCATGTATATGAAGAGATGTGAATCGCTAGAGGTTGCAGAAACCAGCCAGGCAGACAAGCCAGATTAATTATTCGACTTAATGATGATTTAGGTCTGGAATGTCAAGATTGATTACTTCTATATGTTTCTTTATCCAACTCTTCTAATCGCACAGGCTTTGCAGTTGAACCCAAGGCGAAGATTATACTATCCCAAGGAAAAATTGAATCTACTCGTCCATTTGGAGATCTTTTGCGGATATTGGTTGTTATACTCCGACTTTCTGTCATCTTCTGGATGTCGAGCGCGTGGAAAGCCTTGTGGGATTGCTTGACTGCTTCCCTTGGGTAATCGGTTGTCGGTTGTCGGTTTTGGCTCCCTTTCGATACACGTGACTTCGCGAAGCTGCGACCTGATCGCGCTAGGGATCGTGACAGGGGAGCTTCACAATTCTAATTTCCTCAACCCCTTTGCCGTCTGCCTGACATTCCCAACCTTTCCATTTCGACCAAGTCTACTTGCCGATTATGCCTCGAGCAAAGAAAACACTAGCGGAAGCCGATGCCAACGCAGAAGCGGTCGCACCTGTCACGAAGAGGACTTCCCTTGGAAAATCTCAGGAGAAGGAAAACGACGGGTCTGCTGGCGCGGAGAAGGGGGGAAAAGCTACTGTAGGTGTTTTACTACGTCAATCGAGCTTTTAGACTGAAGAATCTTAGGCTGCAAAGAAGGCGACAACCGAATCGAAACAACCCGCCCCCGAAAACCCCAGGGCAAAGGACCCCTCTAAAGAAGCTAGCTCCGAGCCCGCCACATCCTCCACTACCTCCAAGTCCGATAATGTACCGGAAGACGCGGACGGCTCTACCTGGGTCTGCGTATGTCGCGACTCGGAGGACAAAGCTCGCGAGCTTGACCTCGATTTAGACGACGAGGAATGTCGAGAACTAACGTTCACCTGCGGCGGTGGTGAAAAGTGCATGTGCATGAAACCCGCGGACAAGTACCCGGAGCACAAGTGGATCATGACGAAGGCTGGGTTTGAGCTGTTGATGAAGTGGGTGGAAGAGCAGGAGAAGCGCGATCAAGATAATTTCGATATGTATATTTATAACGATTTCAGCGCATACGGGACCAAGGAGGTCATGGACAACATGGTGAGTTTGCTGGTCTGTGGGGTGTCGAGGCGAGGAATCCATCAACTGACCAAGGGAACAGTTGCTGTCATTTGACAAGGAGTTCAAGAAAAGCGCCAAAGCAGGGGATCCCGCCGAGGTTGCCTTACCAATGTGGTCCCATATCGAAGCTATGGCATTCTTCTTGAAGAACAACTTGGACATATGCCGTAAGCCATTTGTCTCTTGCACCTTTAATATCTTAAAATGTACTAACAGTCGCGCCCAGTGTCGTCGGATGACTCCGAGGGTAACGCCCAGTGCTTGATGACCATGGGCACAGCACTCCTAACCACCATCTCCCTGCTCATTAAGCATGGTCTCTTTAGAGATGGCAACTCGACGATACGTAATCTCGGCTTCATTCTTTCCCAATTTCTTCACTCGAACGCTTGTAATGACGAGATCTGCCCATCCAACGAGCATGGGTGGAGTAAAGTCGTTGTGCGGCTTGCGGACAAGCATGGTGTGACAATCACCGGCGTTTTTGGCATTGAGGAGGTTGTCGACGAGATTCGAGAAGAAGCAGCTGGTAGTGAAGAAGAGGGTTCTAGCGGTGAAGAAGTAGCAGCATCAAAGAAGAAAGGAAAGGGGAGAAAAGGGTGGAAGCTAGAAGATGATTATAATTGGAGCGAAGAAAGGATGTGGAAGCATTGGGACTGGAGCAAAGAGCTCGCGAGATACTCCAGATCGCCTCGTTATGTTCCGCATGGGGGAAAGGGAAGGATAGGTGGTGATGATTTCGATTTGACGAAGAAAGCCACGATGGCGCGTGCGAAGAAGTGGGCTGCGCGATATGATCTTTGACTAAAATTCATTCTGAAGTCAGTAGGCCTGGCTGGGGCATTTCCTCTCTGGTTAACAACATCATAATCATAAAGGTTGGCTTCTGGCCTCTTGCGAGTAGATTTCGAGTAGACATATTCGCTACGCACGTTCTTTCCCCTGCTAGAAGGGTTCACCTAGCACTCGGCTAAACCTAGCAGTCGTCCAGCCCTATAGGGCTGAAAATCCACATTTCATATTCTATTGGTATAATTCTTCAACAATTCAGCAAAACGATGGCAGCCACCCCC
>JAABUW010001546.1_pt1 | contig 38042 bp, 42 predicted proteins | sample 5560081 | NCBI WGS metagenome assembly JAABUW01 (sample SAMN10711882, study PRJNA513363) | rock metagenome | isolation source: Antarctica rocks | place: Antarctica: Victoria Land, Knobhead sud | reverse complement strand
TCGCCCGGCGACGGATAGACGCTGGGTGGTCGGCGTCCCCTTCGCTTTCGCTGCGGCACAGAGGGCTCAACGAAGCTCAGGCCGGACGACATCGGAGTCGAGTCGGATGCATTATTGCTCAAATTTACCGACGACTCCACGTCATTGACTGGAGGGGTAGGCGGCAAATCCCTTTCTGGAACGGCTCGAGGTATTGGCCGAAATCCGCTGCTGGGACCAGTGACCGGCTGCGCATCGTTCCTCATCTTGTCAGTGCCCACCGGTAGAGCGCCGAAATTGTGAAAGTTAGAAGCGCTGACTCGCCGAGATGGAGAATGGAAGGACGGAGTCGGGGTGGGCGGCAAGTCGCCGACAATGAATGGCATTTCGTCTTGATCAGACCCGTATTCGGCGTTGCCCAGAACAGCGATGGGAGCGAAGGGCGGGGGGGAGAAAGGGGTCGTAAATTCGTGATGGAGAGAGGCCCCTTCGCTTTTTCAGCGGCCTCCTTCACGCAGTCGTGCTTGGGATATGTCAGTATCGACCGGGCAACTCGATGTCGTTGAGAATTTTGGGGAGAACTGACAGACTTACACGTAAATGAAAGATCGCATAGACCGTCTGACCCGCGTCAGGGAGTTCCAAGTAGGATGTGAAAGCTGAGTCCGCTCACCACAATCCATACAGTATCGCCCGCCTGTCCTGCTGGTAATTGTCACTGTCGTCTCGTGGAGCCAGCGCAAAGGTTCGGTTACTGGAAGGGTCGCGCGAGGGAAGAAGCTCAGGGCGGATTCCGGGAGTCGAGGAGAGCGTCAAGCGAGGTGGCTAGGACCGATGGTGTTCCTTCTTCAAACGAACGAGGCAGGATTATGATCTGGCCTATGGTCGCTCAGCGTCGTTCCGGTTGCAACATTGACAAGAAACGCAGCAGGCCGGATCAGAATGAAAAAACGGCCGAGCGGAAAATCGGCAGAGGGGTAGAAGGGTGCAGGAAGTGAGAAACCCCAAAAAACGAGCAGGACTGCAGAATGATGAGGGAACGATGAACCTCGAATGGGAACATCCACCCAGAGCACATCGTGCGAAGTAACAGCTGCAGCGAACTCACCAGAATGCCGATCCGCTCGAAGGCAAAGGTGCCAATTGGTGCTTTCTCCTGAATTGATTCCGTCTCAGCGAGGAAGGAAGCAGGTGATTCGGTCCGTCGGCGCGATTGACGATTCTGTCTTGTTTCCAGTTCTGAACGAGCCGCAAGTCTTTCTCGGTAACGATGCTTTGGTTGGGATGCGATATCTCTCAGGCTTAGCACGAGGTACACCCTGCAGGGGTAATGTCTGGAGGTAAAGGGGAGAGTAGGCGGTCGCAGACCGGTCGTCGATAGGATGGAGACGGGTGGATGAGAAGGTTTGGGCGGGATGAACGGGGATATGGCAGCTGCCGTGATGGAAATCAACAGCTGCGTTGTGAGAGATTTTGGAGTCTTCGGTAAGCGGAGCAATCGAGCAGGAATTTCAAGGGTCCTTGATTACCCTCAGCCCCATCACTTTCAGGGAAAAACACGCCGTCGCGTCAGGGCTTTGCTGAGGAGATAGCGTAGGGCAATTGATGGTCGTTTCTATTCTTTTCGTTCAGATCTGGTTGAGCGTAAAGAGAGTGGTTAAGTCGAAGATGAGGCAGCCGAGATGCGAAGTAGCACTCCTTGTTGACGATTCCCGAATTACGTTTAACGAAGGCGGAGTACGAGTACACGCAATTCCAAATCGGAAACGCTTCCGGTCCCTGTCCCGTCGGATGGAAGCCGGTCGGAATCGATGACGAGAGAAGTTGGACCTGGGACTGCGTCAGCGGCGGCATGAGGTTCGTGGGATGTCGATCCGTCGATGGATTGGCTCGGAGCTTGTTGACATGTGGGGTCTGGCCGCGATCCGGTTCCACCGCCTTTTCTGTCGATCACCGCCACTCATCGGATTATTGGGTCATCATTATGACTGACAGCAAGAGCCATGCTCAAACTCAAGACGCGCCATGTGATGGCTTGAGCCATTCTCACCATGAATCATAACATAGATTGAAAGCGCGGTCCGGATGTTACGTCCATGACAAGCATCAAATCACTCACTTGAACCGGGACGCAGAATCTGACAACGCTGCCCAATGCGTAGATGGGTGGTAGGGAGGGCTGTAGTCGGGTTGGAGATGTGCACCGCGATGGTCAACGGGACGATGTTCGAAAGTGTCAAAGGTAAGATACAGTAACTGAACGGGTCGATGTCATGGCGAATAAGCGGGAAGCTGGGCCGGACCGGACTCGAGCGGAGCCGGCCATCGCGTCCTCGCGTTGATAGGATCATGCCGGACATGGGGAGGGCGTGGTCAATCCGAGGAGGAAACCGTCCGTCCGGAGCTCGGCGCATCGCCCGGCGAAGCTTTTCAAGGGCGCCGACTGATGGTTGTGTGAGGACACTGGAAACGGGTAAGAAGCATGCGAGGCCGTCAGAATAGTGAGAATGTTTTGGACTGTGCGGCAGCTGCTTTGAAGGACGCCTTTGTCCATGACCGCACACAGCGGACACGGTGCCACACAACTTGGGTGAAGCCTCCACCTCCACCTGTCAAATCCACGATGCATGTATGTGTAAGTCCTATTCTCCAGTCTCTGCAGCTTCGTTTTAGGATACTGCTACTTCCCATACCGCACGATAAGCCAGCATGTCAGACTCCGACCTCCTCTCCGGCCAGAATCTCGCACACATCCTGCCGCCGTCATGGAGAACCGATGTTGAACGATGGTTTGCGGAGGATACACCATCTTTCGATTGGGCGGGATTCGTGGTTGGTGAGGAAGAGCAGGAGGCGATCCTCTGGGGAAAGAGCGGAGTGCGTATGAGCTCGAAGTCTGAAGCATCCTGTTCTGACATCTTATAGGGCATGTTGGCTGGAGTCCCTTTCTTCGATGAGATTTTCAGCTACACTGGATGCACGTGAGTAGCCCTGTCCTCGGGACGGCCGATGCTGAGGACGAAACAAAAGAGTAGAATGGCTACTGCCTGAAGGCTCGGAGATCCCGTCAAATAGCAAGACGAAAGTCGCAATAGTTCGCGGGAAAGCACGACATCTACTTCTAGGCGAGCGAGTGGCCTTGAATACCCTAGCGAGATGTAGCGGGATCGCAACGGTGTAAGGTCAAACTGCGGCTTGCTAAATGGTAGCTGATAATCACAGATCGAGACGCTTCAGAGATTTGGCTCGAGCGGAAGGATGGAAGGGAGTTGTTGCGGGGACTAGGAAGACGACACCTGGTTTCAGGTTGGTGGAGAAGTATGGGATGATGGTGGGAGGTGTGGATTCGCATCGACATGACCTATCTTCGATGGTCATGCTGAAGGATAATCATATCTGGGCAACAGGCAAGTCTCCTCTCAATCTCACCGCATTTCAGAGACTGAGTAGAGGCTGACTTTTTCAGGGTCGATCACGAATGCAGTCAAAACGGTTCGAAGAGTAGCCGGCTTCTCCTTGCTCATCAACGTGGAGTGTCAAAATCTCGAGGAAGCAGATGAGGCGGTCGCTGCGGGTGCGAATATCGTCATGCTGGATAACATGGTCGGGGCAGAGCTGCATGATTACGCGAGGCAGTTGAAGGAGAAATGGAAGGCGCAGGGAAGGGAGTTCTTGATTGAGACGAGTGGAGGGATCGTGGAGGGCAGTCTGGCGGGTAGAATCGGACCTGGTGAGTGGGCAACAAGGTGTAATCAACTCAGCTGAGAGACTCTAGACATCGACATTCTGTCAACATCCGCTGTGCACCAGGTGAGCAGCGCACTAACGCATCAAACCGAGAGTAGTCTTCTGCTGACGCGCGCAGAGCTGCCCTCATGTCGACTTCTCCCTAAAGATCCAGCCAAAATCCGTCCCGTCCCAGTAGTCACTTGTCGCATGTCATGTCATCTTTGTCATCGGGACTCGTACATGATCTACATGCCTTTGTCTCGTGCTTCGTCAAGTATGGATACAGGTGTCTTCTTCGTTTCTCAAGCCGTCTTCGAACTCGTGTGCCACCAGCCGAAAAAGACTGGAGTGGTTGGAGTGGGACTCACTACTTCGTGGTGCTTTTCTTCTGAATCGATCCATCACCTATCGCCACCGGTCGGAGTGAAAGCCGGAACTGGGTTTGGACGAGGATAAGATGTCTCACCAGGACGAAGCGCAGTGCCCGAGAAGGAGAGAGTCGAGGAGTCATGGTGAGGGTTTTTTTGGTGGTTGATCGCGCTCCGGCAGTGGGCCGGATGAGCATGGATGCAGCGATAGGTAGTGGTATTCGCTGGTGCTCCTGGTTGATTTCTTGTCGTTGGCAAGATCTGATTTGGGTGGATGAAGAAGGAGTGAAGTAAAGCTAGTTCAGGACGGCTTCAAGCCAATCCTTGATTGATTTTGTGGAGCTCGAGATATGGGAAAGGAGAATCCTAAGTGGCCTGAATCAATGCGGGGTCAGGGCCGGCTTGCGTGAACCCCGTTTCATGTCAAGCGAGCGACGGATCGCGGGCACCTTAGCTTGTAAAGAAGATTCGCTGATACCAGCTAGTATAAGCGAGACGGTCATGGGTCTTGGGGGATGGAAGCAGTTTTGGGGGAAGTTGATTGCGCCGGGACCATCTCGACGATCAAAGGGTGTTTTTGTTCGGATTGGCGGTCAATGGGACAGGCGATATCATTGCGTCATCGTGAGGTGGATTGTCACGGAATCACTGCAATAGCATAAAAAGCCCACAAAATAGTACGCACCATTTCGAGTCAGGGATGTTGTTTTCCACCCGATGACGGCATCTCGACAGGCGATTTTCAACTATGCATCTGCTCCCGGATATGATCGAATAGTAGCCATTGCAACCGACACTAGGCAACCTCGGGTGTCGGGGGAAACCAGTGGTAGAAGTCAGTCTCAGCACTATGCAGGCCTCATCCGATTCGTCGATGCCCTGGTCTAACCTCAAATGGGCCGGCTCCATCCGAGCTCGATTTCGGGGACATGCCGGTCGTTGCTTGACATTTTCGCCTCGTGAATAGACAGGAGGAACGATCCGTACCACCTTCCGGCGATCAGAGAGCGTCGGGCTATGCCGATGTAAGCGTTCCAGCTGCATCGTCGGCGTCATCATGTCATGTCGTGGGCAGTCCACAACATCATAACGTCTACTCAGCATGTGTACGCCTCCCTCAAACAGCACCTCCTGACCAAATGTCGAATCGACCCCGTCGTTCAACCGCCCGAATTAATCTATCCACGTCCTCGTACAACAGCTCTACGGTGTATAAGTCCGGTCAAGACCACCTCGACTGGCATCTCCTCCCCTGATCAGATCCCTCCTGCCATCCCCAGCCTCCCCGCACCATGCGCATGATTCGTATACGTCCCCGTAGGCGACATTGAGCGGTCGCACGGACTTTTCGGTCCTTGCGGTGGCGAAGGTGGGAACGGAGCCTGTCGGGGTGGGTAGGAGTAGGGGTCCATGGGCTGGGATGAGGAGATGGGGCCTCCAGCACCGCGCTCGAGGGGGTAGGAGATGGTTCGGGGTGGGTTGTAGTCGATGCTGAGTGCCACACTGTCAGGGAGAGGCCGGGAGAACCGGAAGATGAGGACTACGAGACGGTGCAAGGGGAGGAAGGCCGGGAGACGAACCCTTTGCTCGAGAAGCAGCCCATATCACGACGACGAAGCGAGGGAATAGAGCCGGTGCGTGAAAAGAGGCGCTCAGCGAAGAGGTTTCGTCGCGAAGCTGTGGTGTCGTACTGTGTGCTTGACGATAGATGCTGTGATGGTTATTGGCGGTGGCGAAGCATTCCAGTGAGACATGATTGTGCCGGCGGTTCCATGCCGCGCGGTGTGTTTCGGGCAGAAGCCTCGAGCATGCCAGGTCATGCGGTCCCGGAATCCCGCTCCAATTGCTGTGAAGACGTCATAGGTCGCTGTGTATGTTGTGAGGCACAGCGAGGAACGGGGGAGGCAGATCACTCCTCTCCATTGATGTGCCACTCTGCACGACGATCCTCGCCGCATGCGCAGAGATCTCATCGCAATGGCAAGTATCATATTCACATGCATCGTTCGATCCGTATTAACGCTTTTGACAATCATAATCGAACCGCATCGGTTGAATGTGACCGGCACAGCCTAGTCCCTCAGCTCGAGCGTCGGCACAGTGCGCTGCACCGGCTGCTCTTCCTCCCCATACCGCTTCTTCTCCTCAGGACTTGGAGTCTCCAAGACACTCTCTGTCCTCTCGTACTCCGCCTCCCTCGCCGCCCTCGTCTTGGCTGACTGGCTGGAGAAGCCGCAGAAGGTGACCCTGCCTTCCTGCCATTTCAGGTAGATGAGGGTCGCGATGATGAAGAGCCAGTAGAAGACGTAGGAGAGGATGGAGCCGAGAGTGGCGGTGTTGTTCCAGCCTAATCCGAGTACCGTGATCAGCTATAAGCATGATCTGAGAACTCATTGCATATACCGAGTAGAGCGTTGAAGAGCTGCCAGGCGCCGTTCGTCGTCGGCGAGCCAGTCTAGAGAAGTCGATCAGTAGTGAAGCCTCATCTAAGCAGGCGAATCACCTGCGGATTCCCGTAGGTGAGATGCCAGACATTACCCGCTACCATGAAGCTGCCAGTCCCATCACCAACCTCAGACACGTCCGCACCGACACCGCTTGAGAATCGGTAGTACTCTAAATAGCCGACAGCTTTGCTAGCGAGGCCAGCACCGATGAGGAAGAGGAAGGAGGTGGAGCCGACTAGGAACCAGTGAAGAGTCGCGGTGGATCCGGTACGGTAGATGACGTAGCCTGCGCAGGTCAGCGACGAGTGTAATAAAGCGGTTGTATGAAACACACCGACGATGCCGCCACAGATAAGACCGACGACGACGGGGATCGGAATGGATGCGGCGTCAAGGTTGAGTGAGACCTGCAGGAGTCAGGCTCGCTTCACTGGAAGCCAGGACAATAGCTTACGCCGCCGACGAAGACGACCGCCTCGAGTCCCTCCCGAAGAACAGTGACGAACGGCAATACGAACAGCGCCCATTTCCCACCGCTCCCCTCCTTCTTGTCCTCCCCAGTCAGCGTCCCATCCTCCGCCCGGTGATGAGCGATGGCCTTCGAGTGGCTCTTCTCGAAAGCCGAGGCGAGTTTCAAGCGCCACTTGATGCGCGCTCGGTCCATCTTGAGAAAGGCGATACCCATGAGGTAAATGAGGATGCAGGCGATGACCGAGAACGCGCCCTCCCAGATCTGCTCGGTCTTGCCCCAGAGATCTGTAAGTTTCGTGTAGAACTGCCTGTCATCAGTGTTTGCGAGGCAAGATGAGGAGAAAGCTCACGACTGCGATGAAGGCTCCACCAATGGCGAGGGCAACTACGAAACCGGTGATTGTCCCAGCCCAAATCTGGATCCTCATTCGCTTGATTAATATACGGATTCGAAGGCGGTTTGCTTCGTCCTGTTCGGTCTCAGTCAGGGTGGAATCGGCGACACCAGCGAGGGTGCTGGATTCGGCATCGTGCGGGGAGGAGTTGGGTCCCCGGAGACGACCGGTGGTCATGAGCTGTTCGACGAATGAGAGGAGGACGGAGACGATGATGGCGGCTTCGATCGTCTCGCCTGTCAGAAGTCAGCGGAGATGATCGGGAAAGTCAATGATGAGTGACTTGCGGAAGACGATGAAGAAGATCGGGACGCTGAAGAGATCGCGAGCCATGATGGGCAGATGCGCAACGATAGAGGGAGTGAACTGCTATACTCAAAAGATGAGGTCCACGTCAGAGCTGTGTTGACGAAAGGATCAAGAGGGCGAGAGGGTCGTGGGAACGGGGATTTTATCAGATGAGAGCGCACCACCCTTTTTCGACCCCTGAGCCCCCCCTTTATCTGATAATCCTTCGGTCAACGGACGCTCTTCGGTGCGGTTATCAGATTAGCAGGACAAGGGATTCGAGCAGAGACACCCGGTGACCCTGAATCGCGGAAGCAGAATTGACGGAATCTGACGCTAAGAGCTCGACACGTCATCTCATGATCCGGAATCACTTCGCGGCCGAGGTGAATGACTACTCTTCTCTTCATTCGTCCCCATGCTTCCCTTTTCCGCCGCGACAATCTCGCAGAGACTGTTTGACACCGTCCCTCGCGACATTGCACGATGATCATGGCTCCTACGCTACCCACTCATCCTACCCGACAGGTTATGAATAGCATCCGACCACTACCACCGAATCAGTCTAGGCCGACGACCCCCATTTCGTCTGCGTCCAAATCGACCTCCTCTGCGTCCCGTCCACCCAAGCAATCGACGACTACTATCCTTTCCAGCACTTTTGTACAAAACAAAGACACCTCCTCCTCGTCCGGGAAGGTTTTCGCCAAACCCAGTAAAGAATGGGTACTTCCCGAGCGAGCCAAACCTGGGCGGAAGGTCAGCGAGGAGGAAACGGATAATGTATGTCCTGTCCATCCTCATCATTCCTTTCAGCTCATCTCCCCGTGCAGAGTCGGCAGTCACAAAATCGACAGGCCCAGCGTGCCCACCGAGCTCGACGGACTGACTACGTCCAAACCCTAGAAGAAAGACTTAAGCAGTACGAGGCGGATGAGATCCACTCGAACGTTCGACTACAGGAAGTCTCGCGAGCACTCAAGGGGGATAACGAGAGGCTCAAGAAGGAGCTTGCGGCGCTCAAGGCGGGCACCGAGGAGCGATCTCGCTGGGATGATGAGAATCAAAGTCTGGACGAGACAGTGGACAAGCTCAGGAGCGAGGTGAACGACCTTCGGGCGCAGATGGGAATGACGAGGGTCGCCGTCGAGGCAAGACGGCGCAGTCTTACGCGGCCAGCAAGCTTTCCTGTATCTCCGCCTGTTCAACGCAGACCGACGCTCGACTGCCCAATTTGCCCTGACCCCGACCCGGACTGTCCCTGCCAGCAGCCGGAGAGGCGTCGGGCTTCACTCGATTCTCTCTCTCTCGCCGCTCAAACCGTCTCGCAGCAGAGCAACTCGTGCGGTCTTTGCCAGTCGGCAGACGAGTGTCTCTGCAGGGTGGTGCAGGTGCAACCCACCGTACACGAGGACGCCGGGTGCGGACTCTGCACTACCTCGACTTTCTGTGCATGCAAGGAGCCGCTTCAGTCGAGAACGCTGGCAAGTCCTACGACCGCGATGCCGCTCCGCCTCCGGTCCCGGCCCTCTGGCTCCCGACCGCGAATCTGGGCGATCGACAACCATGTCGTGTCGTCCGAGGCGATATGCAGCGGTGATCCGAGCAACTGCAAAGCATGTCGTGATGACGCCTTTGGTTCGTCTCCCTCGCATCCGGCTATGATGTGCGCATGAGCTGATTGAAGACCAGGCCGAGAGTTTTGCGCCAACCTATTCGACCGTCCTACCTGGTCTTGCGCCAGTTGTCCCGGAAATTGCATGTCCATTAAATCCCTCCTTTGCGCTCCCGATTCTTCTCGCTCCAGTGAGGTACAATCCAAGACAGATGGTAGCGAAACAGAAGGGTTAGAGTCCGGAGTGATGCGGCCAGATCAAGCTTGGAGCTCATTAAAGGTGATTCCGCCTCTCTTGATCATCATTCTAACCGAGCTGATCAAGGACAGGCACATCCGAATGCAGGGTTCGCCGCCTCATCCCTGCTTGCCGACGTGGTAGCTCGGCGGACAAAATGCGTTGGCCCCCGTGTCGAACTCAGCCCTCAGCCTTCGACGATGAAGGTGAGCGGGAAGAGGAGGCTGGAGGTCGAGACGAGTGCTGTGAGGGATGCGCTGCGGGTGCTCGATGAGACGGGAGGGTCCGAAGTTGCTCCCGAGGTAAAGGAGAGGGAAGGGAAGAGGGGGAGGTTGCGTGAATGATGACAGCCAGAGGCTTCTGTATTCGAGCAAGAATGGCGGTACAGGACACTAGGAATACTTACTCCTTTGTGACTTGATCGACCGCTCATTGCGCAGACCCCTTTGGACTCATTTGCTGTCAATAAGGTAGCTGGACAGTGGGTGAGTTTAAGTGGCAATTTCACAGAACCAGCATATTCTCGTTCCTGAGACGGACTTCAAGCACGTTCGTTATCCTTCTCTTTCCCGCCCAGCTTCTTGTCATGCAGCAGCCGTCATTCGATCTTCAGCCATATTCTGCTTGATTTGGGGCAAGCAGCCCGTCCCATCGGTCGGTTACCGGAGCAGGATCATCAAATCAGCGTTTGCGGTCTGAAGGTTTTTCGACTGGTCACAAGACCACCCGTCTGGCGATAAAACGTCCGCCCAAAGGTCGCCTCGAGGCTATACCGACTATACGTCTCGGACTCTGGCACTACGCCTCATAGTCTGACACTATGAAATTCGGTCGGCGCATCAAGGTGGGCTATCCCATTGTGAACCCGGAAGCTACGCTGACAGCACCAGGACTCACGCTATTCCGAATGGGCGGACCAATACATCGCCTATGGTCAGCTCAAGAAGCAGATCAAAGCCAACCTGCCCTGGACCGATACCGCGGAAGCTGACTTTATCCAATCGCTCAGGAATGAGCTCGAGAAATGCGAGCGATTTCAACGGGACAAGGCGGATGAGCTGATGGACAAGATTACTGCATCTGAGAAGGAGGTGACGGGGTTGGTGCGCAAGGCTGGGATGGAGGAGGAGGAGGATGAGGAAGACGAGGAAGGTCACGATCATCGGACAGCGGGAGATGTGGAACGACAGGTGGAGAATCATCGGGAGAATGATGGCGGGAGTGATGATGATGACGACGATGACGATGACGATGGGAGTGATGGGATGAGTGTGGGGTCTGTCGAGGAGAGGTTCAGAGGGCTAGAGGAGGAGGTGGCGACGCTTGTTGCAGACGTTCATGATCTCGCGCTCTTCACCAAGCTCAACTTCACCGGCTTCGTCAAGATCGTCAAGAAGCATGACGTGAGTCTGCCAAGGTCCTCAGACATGCAAAGCTGATGTTGGGTCCAGAAAATCACTGGATTCTCCCTCAAACCCACGTTCAACAAGGATTTCCTCGAAACGCACCCCTTCTACCGGATGAATTACGATCACCTTATCGTGAAGCTGTCCAAGCTGTTCGATCTTGTCCGGACGAGAGGACATCCAATCGAAGGTGATGCATCAGCAGGCGGGAGTCAGAACGCCTTCGTGCGGAGTACAACTAAATACTGGGTAGGTGACAATCATATCGATAATAGCTTCCGCTAATGTCGGATAGGTGCACGACGAGAATATAGTCCCGCTCAAGCTAGCCATCATGAGGCATCTTCCAGTATTGGGTGAGTCGCATTATCGTGTCATCGAATGAAACTGATCGGAACAGTTTTCGATCCCAACAAGGAGTTCACCATGCAGGATTCGGCCATCACGTCAATCTACTTTGACAATGAGGACCTTGAGCTGTATCTCGGTCGCTTGGAGAAGACGGAGGGAGCCGAAGCGATACGCATGCGGTGGTATGGCGGTGTTGAGGGAAAGACTGTACGTGGAATTTCTTCACCAAATCATATGTGACTGACGCGGTAAAGATCTTCGTCGAGCGGAAAACCCACCGCGAGGACTGGACCGGTGAGAAGTCGGTCAAGGAGCGCTTTGTGTGCAAGGAGGACAAGATGAACGTTTATCTCGCTGGACGGTACACCATGGACGACGAGTTCGACGCGCTGGTCAAGAAGGGGAAAAAAACTGAGAAGGAGGTGGAGGGGATGAAGCAGCTCGCTGCCGAGATCCAGTATGCTGTTGTGACGAGAAAGCTTAGACCAGGTATTTTATCCCGCTTCAATTGACCCAAAGCTGACTTTACAGTCATGCGAACCTTCTACAACCGTACCGCCTTTCAGCTTCCCGGCAACGCGACAGTCCGGATTTCTCTCGATACCGAGCTGGACATGGTACGCGAGGACAATTTCGATGGCGTCGACAGGACACATGGCAATTGGCGGCGAATGGATTTCGGAATCGATCATCCCTTCGCCGGGGTCAAAGATTCGGAGAAAGAGCTGTTCCCGTACGGTGTGCTCGAGGTCAAGCTCGCCACCAAGGTCGGAGAGGAACCGCCAGAGTGGATCCGCAATCTCATCAACAGTCACCTCGTGGAAGCCGTACCCAAATTCTCGAAATTCATCCACGGATGCGCCAGCCTTCTGCCCGAACGAGTTGATCTGGTCCCTTTCTGGTTGCCGCAGATGGATCAGGATATCCGAAAACCGGTATCCAAGCGATCATCAGTCCTCATCGAGCGTCCCCACTCTGCTGCCCATTCATCGGCCTCTGCCACGACATCGGCTATCCACTCGCCGTCCCGATCACAACCGTCATACCACGAGCCAGTATCAGAGGGAGAGGAAGATGAGGAATACCTCGTTCAGGCTGCCAAGAATGAAGAGCAGCATCTCCGATTACCGCCCGACGCTGCAGCTCAAGCCCGTGTCGCTCGTGATTTCCGGGAGAAGAAGCTACGAGACGAGGCTACTGCTCAGACCGGTGCGAGCCGGCCGAGCAATCCTGAGCGGGAATCGTCCACTTTCCAACGTACGAGAAAACTGGCGTACGACCCGTCATTGCGGATCGATCCGCTTGCTTCGAGCGATCGAGTCGACAAGCACATGTCGCTTATGGACGATCAGAGCTTTAAGAAGCTGAATGAGGAGGCGAAGCGGAGAGACTCGCAGGAAGATGAGGATGAGGAGGAAGAGCAGGAAGAAGAGGAGGAGGAGGAAGATGGGGATAGGGTGGTCTATGTCGATCAGTTCCGCGCTCCAGCGGGAAAGCGCATCGCTGTGCCGGTACGGGTCGAGCCGAAAGTAGTCTTTGCCGCGGAAAGGACTTTCTTGAAGGTACGTCTAGTAGTTGTATTCCCAAACAACCCAGCTGAGAAGAGTAGTGGTCGCATTTCGCCGTCCTCCTGAGCGCCGTGTCCATCGGTCTTCTCAACTTCATCCGACCAGACGACGCCATCGGCATGTTCTCGGCAGGATGCTTCACCGTCACCGCCCTACTGGCCATCTGCTATTCGGGCGGGATGTATGTCCACCGCGTCCGGAAGCTGCGGAAACGGAGAGCCATCGATTATCACGATAAATGGGGACCGAGCTTGCTATGCGGAGCATTGGTGGCTAGTATCATGGTGAATCTGGTATTGAGACTCCGGGAGCTATAACTCCGTGAGATAGAGGATGGTGGGGTTTACAAGCGCTTTGATCCGGTTGCATGGGTGAGAAAACCATAAACGAATACACAGCATGGAGAATCATCATCGCATAGCATGCATACATCTATAGTCGTTTCAAGATCGCCTCGGTCACGTCGGTGGTGCTGGATTTCCCGCCTAGATCGGGTGTGAGATATTGGCCTTCTAGCAGTACGGCATCGACGGCAGCGTTTATCCGTGCGGCGGGCTCGATATAATCTAGGGAGGAAAGGAGGAGGGCGGCGGAGCTTGGTGTTTTGGATCAGCTCGAGCATCAGTCCATGGGAAGAAGTACCGAATGGAAGCGATCGGGTTGGCTATGTTCTTCCCCTCGATATCGGGTGCGGATCCATGCACACTGTTTCCATTAGCATCATACGAGCTGAACGCTCGAGAGCAGACATACGGCTCGCCCATGACAAAGTCGTCGCCTGCGTTGATGGACGGGACCAGACCGAGCGAACCGACCAGCGCAGCGGCACCATCTCTGCTCCCAAATCAGAACTGAAGGAACTGAAGGAGGCAACTCGTACGAAGGAGACTTACGAGATGATATCCCCATACAGATTCGGCGCCACAGCCACATCAAAGATCCTATTCCCCATCAGTAGTCGCCTCACCCAATCAAGCGGCTCGCCACGCACTCTGGCTCCCTAAACATCCTATAAACCATCGAATCGACCAACTGCTCCTCCATCTCCACACCCTCATACCTCACCCCGCCCTCACCCTCCTTCACCACCCTGACACTCTCCCGAAACAGTCCATCCGTCACGCTCAACACATTCGACTTGTGCACAATCGTGACTTTCGGAGGACCTTTCCAGAATCCGGACGCAGGGTTGGAGTCGCGCTCTTGTCCGCGGCGAAGGGCGAGCTCGAATGCCATTCGGCCGATACGGGTGGAGGCTTTGGAGGTGATTTGGCGCGTGGCGAAAGCGGTCTTGGAGCCGTCGGGGTTGGTGTGGATCTCCTCTTTCTTGATATACTACACGCCATCCCTATCAGTCTATCTCGTTGACCGGGAGTGGTGGGGGGACGGACCAAGCATTCGGTATTCTCTCGGACGATCACCATATTGACCTGTTTCCCTGGCATCCCAGGGACACTCGATACAGGTCGGATATTGGCGTACAGGTCGAGAAGTTTGCGTAAAGCGACGATGGGTGAAGAGTAGCCGGCAACTTTGTGAGAGGGGGAGGAGACGGAACCGAACATCGCGGCGTCGCATTCTTCCTTCAACAACCTGATGAGAGCCAACATCAGCTTATGACTCCACGGATTACCGAATGAGCTGATGAGATTGGAGGATGGAGGAAGCGTCAGGGCTGACCGTACGGTCTCGTCGGGTAAGGCTTTGCCGTCTTTGTTGAACTCCTCCCAACCGGCAAGTAAGGGGATGAAGTGTGGCTTCGGGATGGAGGAGCCGAGTGCTTCGAGGACGCGTTGAGCTGCCTACAAGGATGTTTGTTTTACCAAAGTAGGGAATGCGTGAGAGAGTGTTTTGGCGATTGAGATTGGCAGAGGAGGGGGGTTGAAGTCAAGGACTTTAGCTCACAGGCAGTACTTCCTTGCCAATCCCGTCCGCTGGGATCATGCCCAGCTTCAGTGCGCTACGTTTCACCGCGGACGTCATCTTGCCCACCCGAACCTCTCTTCGATGGCACCTCTACAGTTGATTCCTGTCCAGTCAAGCCGGAGAGGAGAAGCAACAATAATCATCACTGACTTTTCGGGTGTGCCTGGACATATCGGGCGAGACCGAAACATTCCTCAGACAGCAGAGACGAAAACCAAATTCAAATACTGCTGACAACAAATGCGCTTCGCATACGAGATCACCCCAACGAAACGTTCTGATGCTCCTCCACACGCTATACTACCGCCACTTCCGCCTCGGCTGCAGCCCCCACAGCGTCCGCCGCTTGCTGCTCGATCTCCTGCGTGATGACTATGCCAACCTCCCCTTCCCGGTACACGTCCACCATCTCGTCCTGCCCGACCTGCTCGACCGTGTCCTCGACGCCGAAAACACCTGCCACTGGCTCGTGTTGATCTATGGCCGAGCCAGATGCAAGCGTCGTCGTGATGGGCGACTGTGTCGGGAACCTTGGAATGGGCAGAGGGAAGGGCGAGGCGAAGCCGCCGGGGGCGAAAGTGTCCTGAAGAGCGAGGAGGTCGCGCGTGAGGTCGTCCATGAGCTTGGTAGAGCTAGCAATGTCCGGCTTGGGCGTTTGGATCTCAGTTTCGCGGGGGTGCTCTTCAGCTGACGTCTCGTCCATCATCACATCGCCAGTATCGTCGAACTTCGCTGGCGCTGGGAGCGATTTGACATCGATGCCTAAAAGTTTGGCCCTCTCCTTCCGTCTCCCTTCCTCATGTTGTACCCTCCCCACATACTCCGATACGTTCTTGACCCGCTTTCGTATTTCGGCCGTCGTGATCCGCTTGACCGGATACCGCACTCTAGCCGGCGGTTCGAGGTGGGTCGTCGACTCTCCAATAGGTTCTCGACCAGGGGGATCATAGGGTGACAACAGTCTCCCTTGCTCGTCTCGGTCCTCCGAGAACGGCCCGTACTTCTGGTTGTGGAAGTGGTTCTTTGGCAAAAAGGGCATCACACGAGTTGAGCGGACCTCGACAGTGGTAGGAGAGGGAGTGGGAAGGAGGTCGGCGAAGGCTGATAGGTGGTCGGGAAGATGCCAGTGAAGATTATGTACCGAATATGTCGTAGGAGGAGCTGGGATTGTACCGTTGGCTATCGCACCGGCTCGACGCGTGCCGTGCTCGTGTTGTGCGAGAGGTGCGGGGAGACTGGGTACCGGTGTGCCTCCTTGTATCCCTTTTCGAGCTGGAGACGGAATGGGAGGCGGGACTTGATGGCTGCTCGAGGGCGGTTTCGGGCGATATGTATACTGATTGGGATGCTTGGGCTTTCCTGATCCGGGTACTGGGGTCAATGACGGTTCAACCGATTCTACTCATTATCAGCGACATTGCTTTCCACCGAGGGCATCTCTCACCCGATCTACCATCATCCCGTTCCCGCTTTCCATTTCGTGCTTGCGCTTGCTCCAGCTCCATCTCTTCCTCGTCCTCTATTGGCTGTTGACTCCCCTCATCTCCCGCATCGGATTCCTCATGCCCATTGACAAACATCGCCTCCCGCTTACTCGCTTCCAACGCCGCCTGAACCTGCTCCTCGTACGCCGCATCACGAGAATTCATCGTGCTTCTCCGCTTGATTGCCATCGGAGCTGATGGATGCGCCGAGGCGGAAGGGGATTGGGATGTCGGAGAGGGAGAGATAGAATGGACACCTCCGATAGATACCTTGCGGCGTTGGTCTGAGGGCCACCGCTTGTGATCTTTGCTGACTGAGGTCTCATTCTTGACCACTGGGACCGACTTGTCCCGCACGACTGATCCTGAAGGCATTCGACCACGAGTGCTCCTCCTGCCATCACCGACAGTCTCAACCGGACTGACGGGATCCTTTCTATGATGAGACCGCGAATGAGGTTTCTGAGGGGTGGGATCCCTCCGGGCATAATTCAGCCATCGCGTTGACTGCGATGGTGGAAGGCGATCGGATGAGGTGTGGAAACGCAAGAGGTCTTCCGGGCTAGGTGGGACAAACGCAGAACTGATCTAATCAGTACCATCAACTGAGTAACAATGTGTCCACGAACGGGTTCCGTCCTCGACTTCTCATCCATTTCCGCAACGGACCATGAAAGTCAAGCTTGCACTCCTCACAGAAATATTCTGACGATTGTCAGCTATTCCTGGGACCAATTTGTGCTAGCTCACCATCCGGTGCCTCATCATCCCCCCAGATTCCGACGCAGGGCCCATGCTGCCAGACGTTACACTTATCGCATTGGATCATCATCGTATCGGTATCTGCGGAACCGTCAGAATGTCACTCGACCCGGAAATCACATACCGTCTCGTCGACAGACGCAACGCGTCGTGTCCTCAGTTTCCTCTCTTTCATCCGCAGCTGTCTGCTCATCTCCTCCGGTAGGCAAAGCTTCAAGGTCGTCAAGTTCCTGTTGCCCATTCACCTCAACATTCTCTTCATGATCCTCCTCCTCTTTGGCCGTCCCGCCTTTCGGCTTGCCTGTCAGAGAGCCAGTCTTGCGCATCTCAGCGGGTAATAGGTGATCGTCCAGAAGCAGCAGGTCCTCTCCTCTCCGCTTTTTTTGTCGGCTGCTCGATCCCACCGATGGCGGTGTTGACTGTGTAGGTGTGTCAACAACGGATGGTACTTGGAAAGAGAGCGCTCTGTTGTGATTCCTCATCCCGTTCCGCTCCTGCACGGGAGTCGCCTCCTCCTCGCTTGGCTCGAGCTTCACGTCCCCAGGAGCTGCCCCGAAGCCTCGGACACCGCGTTGTCGCTGATAAGTGTCCCAGTCATCTGAGCCCCCGTGGCCTCGCCCATTCGCAACAGGTGACACGTCCTCGTTCCCGTCTTCCGGGACATGATCCTCCATATCCCTGACCGCGTCGTCGCTAGTGGGCGGTGGTGGAGTTAAGCTTGTGTTTGACGTGCTGGGTAACTCAGGTCCTTCGCCGGTCAGGGTCGAGGGTCGGGATGCAGCCTCATGTAGGAGTTGTGCAGGACCAACAGTATCCACAGACATGAGAGGGGAAAGAGTGGGAAACGGAGGGATGACGGAAGAAGGAGCTGTCGGAGGTGTTCTGGTGTTCTTCGGTGATTGTCCCGGCGGCATTTCGCGCTGCTTAGGAGGAATAGGAGGGAAGAGGGGTCCAGTACTGCGCGGGAGCGGATTCCGTCCGCGGGTGGAGCGCTTGGGTGTGTCTGAGCGAAGGGAAAGGGCGTCAGCTGGACTACGCTAGAGTAAGGATATCCATGTCGTTTTGGTAGGGGAGGGTCTGGGGATTCCGACGAAGAGCAGCGTCGCCCTTCGTGCAGACTCTCTTGGTAAGCCAGGAGTTTCGACCCAGAACCGAAGGGAAGTCGAGCTGGTGTCCCAGCATCGCTCCAGCAGCTTCTCCGAAGCTCCTCTAGTGGAGTTGAGCCATCCCAACCCCCTCCATACCTCCTGACAACCTCCTGATGACGTAACATCCTCCTCTTCCAAGCGTTCTCCGGCACAGCAGCTCCAAGAAGCTCCTCGATCGACCGTACCACTCCAAACCCCCTAGGAAGCCAAACAAAAACAAGACCCACCATCGTCCTCCTCCATCTTTGTACCACTGCCGGAGCTCAGACTCCTTAGGCTAGCCCCATGATGCCGTCGCATCTCATCGTGTGACTGTGAGGTGGATGTGGAAGCCGAAGCTGGCCGGCGCCGAGCTTCTATCATATCGGAAGGTGGGGAGGTGGGGTATGGGAGGTGACGGGGGTTTTCCGAGAGGGTAGTAGAGCTCGGTGAGAGTCGGGGACGAGCTATCTCACGTATGTCAAGGTGTCATGGCCGAGTTTGGGAAGGTGAGCGAAGATGAGATGATGGAAGGAAATATGAAAGTTCAAGTCGAGCCTGACTACTAGCTGCTGCTTTCCTTCTCCGGTATTCGGCTTTGTCGCGCGTGACTCTTTGACACACTACGGGACACCGTGGGAGATTAGGTGACCCAGACTATCTTTTAAAAGTGAGGAAATGCTGTTGCGGTGAGAATCCGGTTGAGAACTCACTCTTGCATGCTCAGAGCATTTAGCGGATCTTTCCCTATCGGCACTCTTCGAGGACTATTCGCATCATCCTCCAATCACTCTCTTGTCTTTCACATGTCTACCGCGTCACCCGCAGCCAAGAAGATGAAGTCGACAAAGGTGAAATCTCCTCTTCCTGAACTCGGTCCGAGCTTCCCTCCGAGCTCTTCAGAGGGCGTGAGAAGGGCTGACAGCAATCGTTAAAGGTCATCGGCACCCATTCGGGAACATTCCACTGCGACGGTTCGTCAACTGCGTTACAGTCACAGTAGGGCTGCATCGCTTCAACGCAGCTCGCAATGTCGCTTGAAAGTCGCTGATGCGACGGACTGCAGAGGCTCTAGCGGTCTTCATGCTGCGCTTGACCGATGAGTTCAGAGATGCCGGTGAGTTTGTGTCACTGTCAATCCGCTTAATGTCCCATTGACAGCTCGTATCTAGACCTGGTACGAACTCGAGATCCTGCAAAACGTTCGCTACCTTTGATGTAGCGATTTCATCTGACGACCAGATTTCAGTTGAACCTCTCGATATTGTTGTTGACGTTGGCGGCGTGTACGCAGCCGAGAAACACCGATATGATCATCATCAGCGCGGCTTCACCGAGGTTTTTGGCCACGGAGGGTACGATAAGATAAAGCTTAGTTCGGCAGGGCTGGTCTTCAAGTCAGTGCGAACCGCTTCCAGTTCATTCTTCCCCAGTCGGCTGTTTTCGATGGGATTTCTCAGAATAACGAGCTGATTCCACGCCTACCACGCCCGTTTAGGCACTTTGGGAAGCATATCATTGCGCGAAAGCTTGGATTGAAAGAGGATGACCCGAATGTGGAGATCCTGTGGCTTCAGCTGTACTCGGTGAATACGTTGCACATCAACGGACTGGGCTAAGCCTCTCTATAGGAACTAATCGAGTCGGTCGACGCGTACGTGCCGTTCCAGGAAGTACTCACCATACTCATCAGTCCCGCAGAATCGACAATGGCGTGAACATCTCCTCAGAGCCTCCCGCATACTCCGTCCACTCCGATCTCAGTTCTCGGATACGACGGGTCAACCCGAACTGGAACGAGACGACATCGGATACAGTATACCACGTGAGTCGAGAAGCAGATGGCTGGTCGACGTGCTGCGCAGTGACATCGCTGCGCTGGTCTTAGCAACATATCTGATAGTATGCTGGACAGGAGAAATTCCAGATCGCCTCGCAAATCACCGGCGAAGAATTCCTCTCCCATCTCGACTACTTCTCGAAAGCTTGGCTGCCGGCTCGGGATATCGTTGCGAAGGCGTTGGAAAGGCGATTGGAGGTGGATCCGAGCGGGTCGGTCATTGTCTTTGAACAGGTAAAATGCTTCGCCGCATATCCCTTGTATCCAAAGCTGATTGACCCAGTCCGCACCGTGGAAGGACCATCTTTTCCTCCTCGAACCTACCCTTCCCCCAGCCCCTTTACCTGTCTTGTACGTCCTCTACCCGGAGGGCGACGAGCCAGGAAGTCGATGGCGAATCCAATGTGTTCCTGAAAGTACGGACTCGTTCGTCAATCGGAAGTCTATGCCGGAGCATTGGCGAGGGGTACGCGATGCGGATCTGAGCAAGGTCAGCGGGATTGACGGGTGTATCTTTTGCCATGCGTCGGGTTTCGTTGGTGGGAATGAGACGTATGAGGGGGCTTTGAAGATGGCTAGGGCCTCGTTGAAAGCCTGATCTGCATGCATGCTGTATGATCAATATAATGCTGCCGCCATTTGCAGACCACGCGGACCGCTTCATCGCCGACCGCGCACTACCAGATATCCCCGTCCATTCTCTCCCCGATCGACCCTCCACCCATCTCCCTCGAGCACATTCGCGACCGACGGTCCCAGCACACCTCTCTTCCCAGCCGAATGCCTCCCCACACCGGTGACGATCGTCAAAGCCTGTCCCGGGACGACGCTGACCGGCCTCTGACTCGCAGACACGGCGTTCCCCTGATGTTGAACCGCTTTTTGTCTCTCCCACCATCGACCTGCCGCTTCTATCGCCAACGTACTGGCTTCCTGGATCGTGAGATGATGTAGATCGATTGTATGCCCCGTCCGCTCGAGTTGAGATGATACAATAATTCTGGCAGCCTTCATCTCCCATTGTCGAGCATTCTCGGCGGCTTCTCTCGCTTGGAGCGCATAATGACCGGCGATGGACCCGTTGGCCGCTTTACCGCCGGCAATTGTCCCTTTGAAAGACCTCCCGGCCGCTCGGACAGCCTCGCCCCTCTTCTCTCGAGCAGCAGCAGCACGACGGAGACATTCGTTGATGTCCACCTCACCAGACACAGTCTGGCCGTACAGCGATCCTGGAGTCGGGTCGTGCGGAGTGATGCCCAAAGCATAGGACGGGATGTGAGCGGCGTGAGGGTGAAATGAGCGGGCGCGATGCATGCGTTCATGATTAACAGTCCGCCAATTCAAGAGGTGAATCTGCCGATCGGGTCTGGCACATTTTATTGGAGCGGGCGAGCGAGAGGGTTGACCGAAATCGTCATAGGCTGTGGGATTGGCAATCGAGGATGCAGCGGGACGAGATCCGGGGATAACCCTCTCGACGACCTCAGTCTGCATTGATGTGGGTCGGGAAAGGAGGCGGTCGGGATTCGGTTTCGGCGAGGACGGTGTTTGGAGGAGGGGTGATGGCGCCAGTTTCGGTGAAGCTGTCGGAGTAGTTCTCGGAGAGGTCCTCGAGATGTACTGGTCGTATTGCTGGAGCTCATCGTCGTCGTCACTTGGCCAGAGACTGATATCCGCGAGCAGATCCATCAAGTCCATCACCGTTGCCACGTCTGCTCCCGCAGCCTTGACGGAGATCTCCAGGTCTGCTCGGGTCTGATCCCTCTCTCTAGGTGCCACGGCGGACTCCTCAAGCAGGGTAATTCCGTAGACTTCCTGCAAGATTGCTTCCGCTCTCTCGTCGTTGGAAACCGCCTTCGTAGGGAGAGCGGTGAGACTTGCGCGGACCGCGGCGTATGCTGAATGGTGATCGGGTGAGTGGAGGTACCTCATGTAGTAGCTAGTAGGGTGTGTAGGGAGGATCTCGGCAAGGTAGGCGGCGAGAGAGGCGATGGTGTGCCAAGCATTTGAGGAATTAAGGCGGTTCGGGAGTGGACGGCGCGATATCAAAGCCGTACGTGAGGGAGGGCCTAATGTGGGACGAGGGGAGGGTTTCCGTTGAAGTGTATCGACGAGCGGTATGATCCGCTGTTCCTTCTTCCTTGACTTCCGTGTGGTTGAGCTCGAGCGAGATGGTGAGAGGACGCTCGCTGCGGGATTCAGGGGATGGTCGACCGGTGGAAGTGCCGAGGCGATACTGCTAGGCCCAGCCAGATGCTCGATCTCACTGTCGGAAGCAACATTCTCCTCTCCGGGCCAAAATTCTCGTCTCTCGACATCGCGAATCAGCTCGATGGAGAGAAGGTGGTCGATCGCGGCAGGTAGACTAGGCTCGTTGCTCAATGCATCCCGGACCGTTTTATGAGGTCTGTAAAATCATCAGTCAAGCAACCTAAGCACGCTGAGCGGACTTACACAGCAGGAAAGAGGGTCATGAGTAGCTCGAGTTCCCCAACGTAGCTCTCGTCATCCTCCACAACGCTTGTCGGACTCGTGCTCTTCCCACTGCTCCCGCTAGCCGAAGCGCTCGTCGATCGACTCATTTCGGTCGCGCGACCGGACGTGCTATTGCGCTTTGACGAGATACACTCTGCACTTCGGCTTCGACCGGCTGAGTTGGGGCCCAAGCTCAATTTCTCCAGGCCCTTCACATAGTCCGGCTCGCCATCCGTACTGAGCTTTTCTGATGTCGATTCATCTGCACCAGGTGCCGGGACATCATCGGGATCGGCTACGAGAGTGGCTTCGAGGATCCCTAGCTGATCTCGGATCTCCTCGAGACGGGAGTGGACTGTCGAGGGATCGTAGTCGGAGAGGATGGCTATGATGAGGGGTACATCGATCAGAGGGTAGTCGGCCTTTGACTATGTCAGATCCGAGCGGTAGCAGATGCAGATGTACTCACCGACAGCTGTACAGCAAGAGCAGCGACAGAACCAGGATCACCAGGCTGGTCAGAGGAATCCAAAAGCTCCAGACCACCGACCGTCCCGACAAGACGAATTCTCCTCGTCATATCGTTGAGTGAAATCGATCGAGAAGGAAAGTATCGGTCGGAGTGTTATCTGCTCATCGTTGAAATCGTGGACTCGGGGGAACGGATTGCGGGAGCAACAGTCTAGCTGGAATGAGGAAATGACGGGGAATCGATGCGTTTGAAAGGGACGTTAATCGATGCTGCCTATGACGTCTCCGGACGCCACGTGTTAGCGATAAAGATTTCCGCAAATTCGGCATCTTCTCGCTAGCCTGCCTGTACTGCGACTTTCGACATCTCGACGTAAAGAGCACGATGCCCCGCGCTATGAAGCCGTCTAAAAGCCGTCATGATCCTCTTCATGTCGAGCTTGAGCAGGACGAGTCCCTCCGCCGATTCGGACGAGTGAGCAACCCGGGTCGACAACACGGAAGAGCTTCTAAAGATGCCGCGGATGAAGAAGTGAGCTTCCCGCTATCCTGGTTGAGACTTGCTGACCAGTATGTAGGGGCGAGAGGATGCGCGGATGTCGAGGAAGATCCTCGACTTGGCGAGAGATCAGCAGAACGAGGTCGCTCGAGAGATGGGGGATGAGGAGGATCAGACGGATGAGGAGGATGATGCGGAGTCGTGGGTTCTCGCGCACATATGCGCGAGAGCAAGACTGAACTCATGCCCCTACAGGTCTACCGGACCACGAGAAGCGGAACGAATACCTTCCGAGGATGAGGGACAACTTGAGGAAGGAGATGCTTACAGGGGTGAAGAGTACGCTGAACTGGTAAGGCTCGGGTGTTGCAATAACACAGCATGCTCAAGTGGCTCTGGACGATCAGGAAATCGCCCCGGAAGATTCCGCTGCTATGGGAGGGCTCGCTGCCGGGACTCAGGGCACAAGTGGAGGTGGACAGACATTGGCGGACATAATCTTCAGCAAGATGCAGGGCGGTGCTGTCACCCGAGGTATCGAGGACGAAGGTAAGGATGTTCTTCACGTACGGGACCTGGCACAGCTGACAGATGCAGATGAGGTACCGCCTGATCCAAGAAGAGGTCTAAATCCAAAGGTCATTGAAGTGTATACCAAGTGAGGGTGCATCGGTGCTCCAGGGGAAGCCTGGTTGATCTCCTCATCCCGCAGAGTCGGCTTCCTACTTTCCCGCTACAAATCGGGACCTCTACCCAAAGCACTAAAGATCCTTCCCTCCCTGCCACACTGGGCCCAGCTACTCGCCCTCACGGAGCCGACCAAGTGGACCCCTCACGCGACCTTTGCGTGTACCAAGATCTTTGTATCCAATCTCAAGCCGAGCGAAGTCCGGGTCTTTCTGGAAGGCGTGCTTCTCGACAAATGCCGGGAGGACATGCGTGTGAATGCCGGGAAGCTCAACCTGCATCTCTACGAGGCGTTGAAGAAAAGCTTGTATAAGCCGGCGGCTTTCTTCAAGGGCGTCTTATTCCCGCTATGCGAGGTGAGTATGGTGCAACCGGAACGGGGCCCCGCTGATACACGCAGACTGCTTGCTCGTTGAAAGAGGCGGCGATCGTGGCATCGGTCTTGTCGAAGGTGTCTGTTCCGGTGCTGCATTCCGCCGCGGCCCTGCTTCGTCTCGCCTCAATGGATTATACCGGTCAGTCGCTTTGACCAGCAACACCTAAAAGAGCATGCTAATTGCGCTCAGGACCAAACTCTCTCTTCATCCGCATCTTGCTTGACAAGAAGTATGCGTTACCATACAAAGTGGTCGACGCCCTAGTTTTCCACTTCATCCGACTAGCGAACTCGCCGCGAAGTCGATCAGGCGAGGACAAGCTCCCCGTGCTGTGGCATCAGAGCTTGCTTGTCTTCGTACAGCGGTAAGAAGATTTTTTCTATTCCTCCGTAGTGCATCCCTCACAAAGGACGTTTAGGTATGGATCCGACTTGACGCCTGATCAGAGAGACGCGCTTCTCGACGTGATCCGAGTGCGACCGCATCCGTCAATCAGCCCTGAGATCAGGAGGGAGATCGTCAGTTCCGTAGAAAGGGGAGCATTGCGGCCTGAGGACGGTGAAGATGTCGTCATGCGCTGACGCCAGGATGGGTACGCACACCTTCGTTAATCCATGAGGATGTCCGAGACGCGCATGCATCTTCCGCGTTGACGGGTATAACCGTAATACCCAGGCCTGAATACGCCGCAGCTCTGTCTGGCGCTGTCTGGCCGTCTGGACTAGGCGATACCGCTTTGATCGCCACGTGGCATAAGTCAATCAGGTCACGTGTAAGAAATCAATGTATCGTCACGCGCCCAGAGACGCGAGTTTATGGGATAAGCAGGACCCAAGAGGAAAACCCGTCTTCTTCCCCCCGTACCTCACAATCTACCAAATCAACCCATCTTCCACCAGACCAACACTCCCACTTTCATCCCCAGACCCAAAGTTCTTACTAAATCAAGATGCCACGTAAGTGCATGCATTCTTCCGCAAAGGACCCGGTGGAGGTGGTACACCTTGTTTCAACCATTCCTCACCGGGGCTCGGAGGAAGACCTATGGGTGGTGCTGACATTTGGGTTCTTCTCCTATTCTCTCGGTCTCTTCGCGGAATGACATGACCACAGCCAAGAAGAGTGAGTTTCTTCATCGTCATTCTTCTGCCTACCCCCAATCGCGCCGTACAAGCCACTTTCCAAATTGACGGCTGACGCGACTTCCTTCCTTTCCCCACCTTTTCTCACGTAATCCCTCCCTACACGTGTTGTCTCCCCTTCGTTCTCCCCTCTAGCCAGTACCGCTGCCCCGAAGAAGACCGCCGGTGGCAAGAAGGGGACCGGCAAGCCGTCTGCCTAGTGAGTTCATCTCCTTGTTTGAGTCGACAGGTGGTTTCATCAATCCGAGGTCACCTTCTTTCCAGACCACCATCCATCACCCCACTGCCTTCCACCCCTTATCGTATCATCCGCTCTCTGATCTGCCCCTGGTGTCGTGTTTGGACTTCGTTGACACGCCAACAGCAACGAGTACATGAAGGTCCAGCTGGCGAAGATGAAGGCCGACGGCGAGAAGCACCCTGACAAGAAGTCCGACCATATTGTGAGTTGGATGTCCTCCTCGCCTTGATGTTACATCGTCTTCCTGAAGAGTCCGTCGCTGATGGTCATCGGCTCGCAGGACAACTTCAAGAAGGTCGCTCAGATGTGGCATACTGCGTCAGTTTCTCAATCCGCACTCTGACCATCAGCTGACAATCATATTCCAGCCCGGAGAATCCGGTTCGTCTTCGTCTTCGTCATCCTCTTCGTCCAGCCTTTAGCTTCATTCGGTACTGACGCAGCTCTTCCAACAGAAGAACAAGAAGTGATCGACTTCTTCTCTTACCCTTTCGACCTGTTGATTCCACGTTTCCTGGGCCTGGAGAAGATTATATGCGTCGGAGTTGGTCGTTTCCCGTGTGATATGGCTCCATGATACCGTAGGGATGGGGATTGGCAGTAGGCATGTATGCTGCCAACCATAAGAGCACGCGTAAAGGCTTGAGCATCTCGGTCGGACCCCAAGTCGTTCAAAGAGCTGCTTGGCGCAGAATTAGATATCAGAACAGGTGGAAACGAACACGGAAGTTTCGACAGATGTCGCTGTGTAACGCAAATGGTGGTCAAATTCGTAAAGACCCCCGCTTGACCTAAGTTGGAAGGTGCTGCATGACCGTTGAGCAGTAGATTCAGTCTTGTGGATGCCAACTGAGACGTCTACAGCCTCTCCCTCCCCGTCCTGCTTGTATTCGTTGGCCTCGTTGGCCAGAAACCTTCGGGTCTTTCAAATGAAGGATATGTGAAGCTCTCGCTGATTGGGTCAAGAATTCTGCAAAGCTCGATGACCCCCCACCTGCATAAGCATTGCGTATGGCTTGCACGTCGATTTCAAGGGACTCCCCAGCGGCCTGGATCAACCAGAACCGTCATTTGGGGAAGCCTAACACGAAGCATGGAGTGCTTTACATACCGAAGAGCCCAGAATAGTCGACGGTCGATTTCTGATTAGCGATGTCAACGACCCGAGGGTATCCAGTAGTGGATTACAAGGAGGATCTTTCGGCACGAGCACGGATTCCGTATCCGTGCCTGAATCACGTTAGGGATGTGTGTTTCTAAATTTTGCCAGCGTTTTCTGATTCTCCATTTCTCTTTCTCTGCATAGTTTCTCTTCCCTGCTGCATCGTGGTCGAGTAGAAAGATCGACGAGTGTGAAAGGACCCCTTGGACGGCATGTCAAACTATCCACACTCCGCATCAATCGCTGCTTCCCTCTCGACTTCCCCCTTCGGTCCGTACCTTCCCGCAATGCACTCTCCTAAGCTGACGCTTTCAGCTGTCCACTCAAACCTCGAGACCCTCATTAATCGTTCCAGATCCCATCCACATCCGCGACGCCCGTCCGACACCTTTGACCAACCTTCCGGCTCCAATGCTCATCTCTACAGCGCCCGTCGGCAATCCGAGTATGACTACAGCCCGAGGGTCGGAACCATCCAGGAAGCATCATATGATGACGCGATACTCCTCGGTGACGATGATGATATGGCAGATGAGCGGACCAGGCTGCTGAGACAAGCTGAGGAGAGGAGTCGCAGGAAGTCTTATGGCGCAGGCGCTATCTCCCAGCCTGTAGGCGAGAGAGTCGGGCGGAGGTACAGCGCGAATGTAGCGCAAGGCAATAGTCGTTCTAGGTCGACGGTCCGGACACCACCGAGGGAAGAACCCGTCAAAGAGGACCACGGGGAGCTTGGACCAAGCTCTTACTCGAACGACGAAGAACGGGACAACCCAACGAGCCCAAAAACGGCTCGTGGACGGACGACCGACTCACGCTCGCTTCCCCGCGCTTCTTTCCAGGCCGGCGCAAAGCCTGTCGACCACCGCCGAAGACAGAGCGTCGCGGCACGCTTCGCTGACGATTCGTCCGGTGACGAGGGCGGGGATGTCGCCCGTGGTATGGTGGCGAACGGAGGCGGTGCTATGTTTGGAGTGAGGGCGGGACTAGGGATAACTCCCGCTCCTGGTGGAGGGGCCGGGTGCATCGAGTATGATCCTGTGGAGGAGTTGTGCGCGCAGGATCTGGAGCTGCCGGTCGCACAGGACGGGTTGGAAGTGCGGGTCTGGACAGAGGCGCTGAGGGTGAGCTAGATCAGTCCGGCGAGTCCAAGGCTGATGAGTTGGGAAAGGCGGAGATCCCTATTATCATACGCAGCTCAATACCGGTATTCCTTACCCAGCTCGCGGAATGGTCTTTGGTCTTGGCTTCGGTCATTTCGATCGGACATCTGGGAACAACAGAGCTAGCGGCCTCCTCGTGGGTCCTTCCTCATTTATACCTTGCCTTGTTAATTAGAGAAGTCTTGCGTCCATGACGGCTGGTGTCTCGTGTTTCTCGATCTTACAGGGTTTGGCGACTGCTTGTGAGCTAGTCCACTGCCTAGTCAACGTCGCTGACGAGTAGGCAGTGGACACGCTTTTGCCGGCTGCATGGACATCCTCGGACCCGTCGAGAGTCGGCCTATGGGCTCAGCGGATGTGAGTCACTGCTTGCGATATCCATGCTCCCCTGACCGACTGTTGCAGGTGTGTTGTGATGGCCGCGTCGATGATGAGTCATGAGGCTCATGTCGCAATGCCTGACTCTGGCGCAGATTCCGATGTTCGTTCTATGGTGGAATGTTGAGGGCGTACTACTTGCTCTCGGACAAGGTGCGTTCAGCAGATCGTGCTCATTCGGCGATGCTGATTATCGCGACGCAGAGGCTGAAGTGGCTGCGTACGCCTCGCTTTATCTCCGCTGGCTGTCACTAGGCATCCCGGGATACGGGGGCAATGTCATCGTCAAAAAGTTAGACAGGACCCGCGTCAAGCAGAGTCCTTCTAATGGAGCCGCACAATAGGTATCTTCAAGCACAGAATTTGATGAATATCCCGACATATATCCTCTTCGTTGTCGCTCCGCTCAATCTAGTTCTGAACTGGCTGCTTGTGAGTCGGCCTTCGATCCGGAGCGTCTCAGAGCTGACACTCTGTAGGTTTGGGGTCCGGATGCGATCCGATTGGGCTTCGCTGGTGGTGCGCTGGGCACTGCTATTAGCTACACCTTGACGGTGTGTCAACCAGCCTGAATCCGGTGACAACTAATCGTCGTAGTTCCTAGTCTCGCTCGGATGGGCACTGTTCTACGGGCCCCGTGAGACTATGCATCCCGTTCGCATGAAGCATCTGTTCTCGAAGCTTGGGACAGTGACATCACTAGGACTGGCTGGAACCATTATGGTGATTGACCTTCGCAGGCGATGAGCTCCGCTAACGACTGGTAGTTATCGTCTGAATGGTGGGCGTGGGAAGCTTGCGCTCTCGCCGCCCCCTCCTTGGCCCTACGTCTCTAGCCGCGCAATCCGTCCTCCTCTCGACGGCTTCAACCTTCTTCCAAGTTCCAGCTTCACTCGGTATCGCCAGCGCAGTACGATGCGGTAATCTCCTTGGTGCCGGTCGGGGCTGGGAGGCGAAGTGGGCCAGTCGGGCGTGTCTCTTCCTAAGCTTGATCTTTGCGCTTCTCAACAAGTATGTGACCCGACGCATAGAAACGCACGGCGCTGACAGGACTAGCGCGATCTTGCTGATCTTCAGGAAGAATTGGGGGTATCTGTTCAACAATGACCCGGAGGTTGTGCAGATCGTGGCCACGATCATGCCATACATAGCTCTCTTCCAGGTGAGTGCAGAAGGTTGATCTCGAATATCCGACTGATGCACCCAGATCACCGACGGCGTCGCAGCGACCGCCGGGTCCATCCTCCGCTCGCTTGGACTGCATACAACCGGAGCTCTCATCAACCTCACATCATACTACATCATCGGACTCCCTTTCGGACTTTGGCTCACCTTTTCGCCGCGCTTCCACCTTGGTCTCATTGGTCTCTGGATCGGCCTGAGTGTTGCGCTAGGCTATGCGAGCGTGGTATCGTTCGGACTGGTATGGACGGCGAATTGGACACGAGCTGTTGAGAGGGTCAGGGAGAGGTTAGGCCTGACGGCGCATGGCGAGGTCGGTGAGGATGGAAAGTGGGATAGAGGGGAGGGGGCGGTGGAGCATGTTTGAGAAGCTGTGCACATATCTCGCTCAATAACGCTAACTCGCGAAATCATGCAAATGTGAATGACGAGAAAGGATCTCGGTGCCCCAGGTTGAGTAAGTTAGCGGATGACACGCTGCAGCGGCGCTTCGCGCGACCTCTGTTCACCCTCTCCAGGCTCCACTGTTTGCCTTCGCGAGCCTCCTGATTCGCTAATCGTACTTGTTTGTCATGACCGAGCCCAGTGAACCCACTTCGTCGGACGTGAAGCCCAGTGGTACTGCCAAACCACGAGCTCGTCTCGGTCCAACCGAAATCGTCACATTCCCAGCATCCGACTCGGAGCCTGAAGACCTGGGAGACGATGACGAGTCATTCGTCGAAGTCAACGGCGAGGCGGAAGAGGAAGCGGACTTCCTGAAAGACTATCCCGAGGACACTGAAGTCTGTCATCACCATCATACCATACTTCATACTGATGAGAGGAATGTAGGATCTCCAACTCCAACATCTCCGTCTGAAATCCACTTCTCTCCCTCCCCTCCGATTCGACCGCTTTAGCAAGACCCTCAAACGCCTGTGTCTCCGACAGAACGAGCTTTCCTCGCCTCTCCCCTCCGAAGCACTCCGAGATCTTTCCGAGCTGGAGGAGTTGGACTTGTATGATAACCGGCTCGGACCCCGTGTCGCCGACGAGGAGTTGAGAGGATGTCCAAACGTCACGTATGTCGTTCTACGTCATATGGGTCTGTAGCTGATTAGGTGAAGCTCGCTGGATCTATCATTCAACAATTTCCGACATCCCCCAACTCTGCCTTCGCTGAAGAAGGTGAAGGTGCTATACCTCGTCCAGAATAAGATCGGAAAGGTGGACGAGGGGGAGCTGGATTGGTGCAAGGAGACGATGACGAGTATCGAGCTCGGTGGGAACCGGATGCGCGTGGGTCCGTTCTACGTCGTGTCAGCTCGTTGGCTAATGGATGGGTAGACGATTGAGAACCTGGAGAAGTTGGCTTTGCTGGAGGAGCTTTGGTTGGGGAAGAACAAGATCCGGACCCTCGAGGTACGCTGTCGTCTGACATATGGGCAAAAAGACTGATCAGAGCAGAACCTGTCGACATTTAACTCGCTGAAGATCCTCTCTATCCAGTCGAATCGGCTCACCCGGATACAGGGCTTGGAAGCGCTGGTCAACCTCGAGGAGCTGTACCTCAGTCATAACGGGTTGACGAAGATCGAGGGATTGGAGACAAATGTCTGCCGATTTCTTTCGTGGATTGGACCGAAGCTGACTATGTGATGATCAGACGAAATTGCGGACGCTGGACGTCGGTAATAACACCATCACCGAGATCGAGGGCATCTCCCACCTCACCCTGCTCGAGGAGTTTTGGGTCCGTCTCCTCATTATCCACTGGATTGTTGCTGAAATCGGTTGTGTAGGCAAGCAACAACCAGATCTCCTCAATACGAGCACTCGATACTCAACTAGCACACCTGGAGAATCTGGAGACGGTATACCTTGAGGGGAATCCATGTCAGACGAACGATATGGCCGGGTATCGCAGGAAGGTGATCCTTGCGCTGCCTCGGGTCAAGCAGGTGGACGCGACGTGAGTACTCATGGTCGTCAAAGATGGTCAGATGCTGATCGAGTGTAGATATGTGAAGCTGTCGTAGGATTAGGCTATTGCTGTCATGCCATCAATACATCGTACGGTCATGTTGATTTCATCGAGTACGGACTTTGAAAAGTAGAGCGAGTTTATCGTCGATGGCATCAAGAACACGGATCTCACTGTGGTGGAAACCCGAATGGATCCGTCGGTCTACAAGATTCTCACCGCCATGCTCTTCAATTAGTGTGCCTACTAGCGACGACAGGAGGCATTGCAGCTTACGCTTGAATCCATCCTCATCCATCACATCATGAAGCGTTGTCTTCTCCACTACCTGGGCTTCGTTCAGTGAGGACGGTGTAGCTCAGGTCTGTATTAGTTGTAATGCAATGCAGTATCACTTCACCCAAATTCCTTATTCCATCTCATTCTGAGGGGTCGTGCATACCATCCGATTCCAGCTAGGGGTCGCAATCTATCCTTTCCGAAATCCGAAACGCGGGAGCTATTCAAACTCTGTAAACTCGGTGCCGGTGCCTACTTTTCCTCGCAGCAACAGCTGTCGCTGCATGTCGCTGCATGTTTGATCCCCGCCCCACCGATCCAAGCCAAGCGATACGATTGCTCTGGGCTAAGAGGCCTGCAATTATTCAATCATAGCCAGGGCCTCACTTGAGCTCCTGGAAAGTCCGCTCGCAATGGCCGGACCCTCCTCGTCCCCACACTCACTCCGAGATCCTCCCCTCGTATCCACCTCCACCGCCCCCTTCCGGAACTTCCCCAAACAAGCCCTTGCCTCAGTCGAATACCCTGGTCCCGTCTCCCACCCTTCCTCACTACTCAAGGTCATTTCCCAAGACGATATCGACGAGTGCTTCAACGCCCCGCTTACCGAGCAGCGGATCCTCGAGATGAGCTATAAGAAGGAGCATAGGTATGGCGTGCCTGTCAAGGGCACGAGGGTACCGAGCCAGAAACTATTGCTGAAGATTGTGAGAAGGAGACGGAAGAGGGTCGATGGGATGGAAGTCGATGGGGATCCGAGGAGGAAGGGGAAAGAGAGGGATAGGTCGTCGGCTGAAGGGGTGTTCATGGCGGAGATTGTGGGGCCGGTGCCGCAGACGGTGCGCTTCAGAGGTGGGAGCACTGCAAGAAGGGTGCACTCGGCTGATGATAATTCGGATCAGCATTGGCAGACTGGCACTATACTCCCAATCCCGAGGGCAGGATCGCCCTGCTCATCGGATCCTTGCGAGATCTAGATTGTACGTCCCGCTCACATCTTTCAAGTAGAAGGGGCTGACACAACATAGATAACGTCATTCTCGATTATGCCGTTCCACCGCTTGACGAGACCTTAATGGAACCAGTCACCCCCGCGCCCGAAAATGGTCAACCGGTCGACAAAGATCTCATGTTCCGCTCGTTGCTTGACCTACAGCCGACGCCGATATTCACCGAGCGCCGCCTTCCTGCTATTTATAAGTGAGCTCCCTGTAATTTGTGCTCAATCTCCCTGACTGACGTGGCGTAGCTATAAGAATCACCCTCAATCGGTCGTGGAAGAGGTCGAGGACGAGCGGACCGGACAGATCAAGAAGCGCTACGTGAATAAATCCCGGGCCATCGGCTTCGCACCTCAGCGGATCGGGCATGGACATACTCTCGGCGAGGTCCCGACGGAGCCGGTCGAGGGTGTCAAACACAGGATGGATAAGCTTGATCAGGGAATCATGGCGAAGTTCCGAAAGGTCAGACTCATGCAATATATACAAGAAAGAGAGGATACTTATGAATCTCTCAGGTCCTGGAAGAGCGGCCGGTATGGCAACGACCAGCACTACTAGCGCAGTTCACCGAGGCAGAGCAGCGCACCATATTGACGTAAGTTCTCCTTACTCCACTTGAGATCATCTCGCTGAAACCTTTGTCAGCAACAAGTCGTACTTGCCCGCTGTGGTGTACAGCATAGGAGCGGGACCGTTCTGGAAGTCCCTCGTTCGATTCGGTTATGACCCACTACAACACCCCGAAGCTCGAATGTGAGTTATCTTTGCGAAGATCGCATACCTGTTTACATGGCGTAGATATCAACGGCTTTACTTCTTCCTCCAAGTCAATCGCGTTGGACGCAGGAATCCTGTCTCTCTTTCAGCCTCGCCGAGTCTTGAGCTCGATCCGGATGAGATTGAGGAGAATACCAAGACGAAAAGCTGGTGGGAGGCGACTCAGGAGCAGAGGGTGGCGGAAGGCAAGCGTGCGCCACCTGACCGCAGGTAAGCCTGTTTCACTCATAGCTTGGTCTGGACATGCGAAGCTGATGCCTCATGTTCCTACAGCCGCGACTACATCTTCGACGGTCAGATTCTACACCGCGATCGACCCGACTACCAAGTATGCGATATTACCGACCCACTGATCGCCAAATACATTCACGATCCCGCCAATGCTGCCGATACTTGCGATGTGAGTCTTCACAGAACCACGTTTGCCTTGATTGAGGCAGAACTGATACCCTGCAGTCCAAGGATGGCTTTTACAAATCTGCTCCGCTGGACCTCATTAGGACACTCCTGAGGATCAAGTACAGGCATGTCAGGGAGACAGGGGAGCCGGCTCCGAATTCGCTTTGTTACGAGGCAATTGAGAATTACGAGCGGGGCCTTCTGGACGGAGATGGCGGGAGTGATGAGGATGGGGAGCATGAGGATCCAGTCGATGAGGGGGACGTGGAGATGGGCGACTAATGCATTTCTCCGGCAATCCGGTTGAGACTGAAGGGACGGACGCCAACTTCCGTCGTATCGCCGACTTCATCAGTCTGGCACTGCTCTCGAAAACTTTGTACGAGGAATATAGGGTTCACACCTCGTCCGGTTGCGTTTCGCTTGCTTCACCGATCTGCGCATCAAGCCCTGCAATGGATTTCCACGGATCCTGTATCTCCTCGGTGGACCGTGGCTCGTCTCTCAAAGAGATCAAAACATTGCTTGGAAAGCTTGGAAACTTGCTCGATTCGAATTCCAACCCAACTTCATGGCCATATTCCTCCATACATCCGAATTGCCCTCATCCTTCCCCTTGTACACCAGACCAAGCTTTCATCGACGGCAATTGAACGACTTTGGCTCGCTCGAGAAAGAATCAATCCGTTGCTGGCGGTACGTATCCCCGATAGTCGTGGTATTCGTCCCGTTGAGTGGTAACATCATGCGGCCCGAGCCGTATCTAGGCCAATGAGTCGAGTTTGAGCTCCCTCCCATTCGGTCGGCAAAGTGCGCAAAGTTCATCCCAAGTCATTTGAGCCCTCTTGGCCTGCTCTGATAGACATGGGTGAGATCTACCAGTATTCGATGATTGCCTTGGAAAGAGCGACATCTGCTGCGGTGTAATTCTGCTCAACGGATACGGTTCCGTAGACGAAAGCGAACTCCGCGCCGTGAGGGCCTATTTCTCCGGGTCAGTCAATACTTTCGGAGCGGGAGCGGGACCAGGGAGAGAAGCTCACAGCCGAGATAAGCAGGTACACCTGGAGGATAGGCCGTGAAGAGATAAGTCCAGATATCCTTCAGGCCATGAGCCTCTGCTTGCGCGAGGAACCAACGTCGGCTGCGTTGGAACGATACGTCGCCGATGATCGCGGCGAGCCGTTTATACCTACAACTCCTTCAGTTCTTTATCCCCGAGAGCACAGCTTGTCGACACACTGCGAGGAGAGGCCGAAAGTCTGGTCACCAGTGTTGAAGGGTCTAGGTAATTGAGCTTGGCATCGACGAGAATGGGCAAGACGTACGAGCCGATTGAAGGGTGTCGGGGTATAACGCCAGTACTTCGCCTAAGACGGTTGAGTTTGGTTGATGCGGCTCGGCCACGTCAAGAGCTTATCCAACTTCGGCAGTGCTGTCGATGAATGTCGGTAAGAAGAGCGTGCCCCTTGCGGCGTTCATCAGCTCCGTCATTCCGGACGACCGGAAGGAGTCACTCGTCCAAAGAGTTCCCAGTGATGAAGGGGATCTTGGCGAGTTTGCCTTGCGCGAGAAAGGTGTGCGGCGAGTCCGGTATGAGTTGGCGATCCACAGACGGGGCTCTATGAGTCAATAGGACAAAATCCCCGTCGGAGTGAACGGCACCCCGAAAACGAATCTGTATACTGTCAGCCTTCTTTGACCATTTGTTCAATGCGATCGACCCAGTGCTGTGCAATGGGAGGGCTTCAGTCATCATTTGCGCCTGCAGCAGCTGTTGCGCTGGTAGTGCCTTCAGGCAACCGAAAAGTGCTCTGATTCCCCGCCGTCGTCCCATTGCGACTGGCGCAAATGGAGAATACGACGATTCGTACGGTCCTTGCCATGTGGTACTTGTGAGTCCGATCGGTACGGTAGATTGTGCGCCAGACTCCATGATCTACGCTTGACCACCTTTGGTCAGTGATGATGGGAAACAGCGTAATGTACAGCGCACGGCAGCCTTGAAAAGGTTGATCGAGGGGTCGAGGTACAAAGAGAAATGAGGATTGCTCCGGCCGACTCCCCGAACACTGTCACCTAGGACGCAACATTCAGTAATGGGGGACTGTAAGCCCTTAGACTCCACTTACTTGACCCGGATCACCGCCGAACGCCCAGATGTCTTGCTGGACCCTCTCTAGACCGAGAATGACGTCTTTCAACCCAGGATTTGCGGCATTGTTCGCAGCGATCTCTTCGCCATACCTGAGATCCCTTGTTCAGCGCACTCTCGTTTGAATTCTTTATACCATATCATCTACCCGAAACCGAAGATGCCAAGACGATAGCTGAGCGCGACAAAGTTCACCGGCTTGCCCTATGCGAATCAGTCAGTTGACGACCAGACCATGGCCTCCTTGATGTACCGTGTGGATACCTTGTGCTACGATCGCCGTTCCATTGTAGGTACTAGCAGCATCGTTGACGAACGATCCGCCGTATCTGAAGTCTTATCAGCATGGTGCTTCGACAGGTTAACATGACCCAGACCCAAACCATGACCGGCAAGAAGGAGTTCTGTCCACTGGATCCCTCTGGAGTGAAGACGTTCAGGTACAAACAATCTTCGGATTGACCGTAGGCACTCGACTGAAGGGATTGCTAGAGCTTGCCGGGTTCTGCAAGGCAAGCACGAGGCTGTTTCTGAGCAGTCACCGTCGAGGTGTTGTAGATGGCCGGTTGAGGAGGCATGAATCGGAGCATCTCCGACCGCTTCATGACCACACGTCTCAGCGAGGGGTTGTAGGGTTTTGTGCATACGGGGTTGAGCGAAGGTAATATCGAGATAGACATACTGTGAAAACTGGGGGAATGCGAAACCCTCTATGTTTACAGGTTGAGCATCAGATCCAACGGGATAAATCCTGACCTTTGCGCTGACGCTCGATGTGCTCGGGTTGCCAGTACTAGGGGAAGTGACATTATAGCTGGGACCCGGGATGGTCGAGCTGTTCCCCAAAGCTCGAGGTCTCAAGGGCGACCCAAACGCGAGAGGAAGTAAGGCAAGAAGTCTGAACATCATCAGATCGTACTTGGAGGAAGATTCATTGGGGTTGTACCCGTCGAGAGCCAGATACAGGAACATTTGTGCTGGAAAGACTTTCTCGCCGTTTGCCGCCTGTCCCGCGTGCTGTCCCAAGGGGCTTGGGTGGCGGGGTTGTCATCAACATGGAGTATCTCTGGGTGATCTCTAGACCATTGGAACAGCTCTGGGCCATATGTGAGCGCGTTCATTGATCCCACACCTCGAGTCCAAGTCATCTTCTTTGACTCACAGCCTCAGTAGTCCAGTGGTAATTCGAGGGCACTCGATGATGTAGTCTTAGTCTGAGCTTGCGACGACCTTTCCGAGTTACTCTCTTGCCCCCCCCGCACCGATCGGTGACAGTAAGTGTCCAGTGTATACCCTTGAGGATGTCCCTGGTTCAGCGCTTCACTTAGGATGGCCAAACAACCAGTCATATGCCTCGGCCGCTCAATCATGTTACGGCACTCCATGCTGTCTGGGCATAGCTTGCTCTCGACTTGAACTCCCGCAAATCCCCAAATTTTTAATTCTAGCCAGACTAGCTGAAAGGGGCTGCGGTCCTGAGGATTAGGGTTCATAGGATTACGAAGTCTCACATGTTTGATTGAGCCCACTTTAGACGGAACCTTTCCACCTTCTACCACCCAACTTATGGCGCGGTTTCTTGGGACCTCGATGACTGAACGAGAGAGACCGTCCTGATCGGATAAACGCTTCATTCGCTTCCCATCACGGCGGTCATTACCGATCAAATTCCCACATTCGACGACTGTTGGGTG
>JAABUW010001545.1_pt1 | contig 38050 bp, 7 predicted proteins | sample 5560081 | NCBI WGS metagenome assembly JAABUW01 (sample SAMN10711882, study PRJNA513363) | rock metagenome | isolation source: Antarctica rocks | place: Antarctica: Victoria Land, Knobhead sud | reverse complement strand
TTAATATTGTTAAAATTCGAAATTTGCTTATATATTTAGCAAATATCTAGTATATAATAAGTATAAAATAAATCTTAATTTTATTTATCTATTGCGAAATTGTTTATTAATTTTGATTTGCAAAATTCTTAAATATAAAAAAATTCTTAAATATAAAAAATATAAAAATTTTGAAAACAAAAAAATTAATAATATTATTAAAAAATATATTGTTATTAAAATTTAAATTAAATATAGACTAAACTTAAATATAATATATATACAAAAGAAATAGTTAAATTGCGTAAATATAAAACTATATTAAACTTATACTACGTCTAGAAGTAATTTATACTATAACAAAATATAATTTTGCAATATATAAATCTTATTTTTGAACTTAATTAATTGCGCGTTATAGATTTTATACAACTTTAAAAATATTATAAATATAAAGAATTAAATTTATATCTAGTATATATTAAAAAGAAACAAAATTTTAGAAATTAATTTTGAATTAATACTAAATAAAAAGATTTATACTTTATATAAACTATATATATATTAAGCTTATATCTCGATTGCAAACGAAAATTGCAATTAATTTCTATAATTCGAAATAATTATGCTAAGTATAAACTAAGTATCGACAAAGTTTACTCTAAATAGAAATTCTTATTTAAAATAAGCTTGTTTTAAATGTAATTTCTGTACTTGAGATAAGTTGCAACTTGTCTTTGATTATATAGTAAATAAAATCTCTAGCTCCGATATAGTAACTAAGCGTTCTACTATTTATTATTTTGACAAATTATAAGCTTAAAATAAAATAAGAAATTTGTTTATAAAATAGAATATCTAAAGTATAACTAATAAATCGAACTAATAATAAATTTACAATTACTATTATTAGCTAAATTATTGTTGCTTTTTAATATCTAAAAGCTAACAAAATTTCTTAATTTTTAGATTACATTATAGCTAATATTATACAAAAAAATTGTATTTTTATCGTAGTAAATCGATTGTAATACAATGATAATATAGTAGTAATAAAATAGTAATATAATAGAATCGAGTATATAGCTTATTTTGAGTGCAGATTTCTAGCTTATCTCGAGTTAAATATTTAACTTAAAACAAGCTTTAGAGTTACACTTAGAATTAATCTCGTATATATAAGATATATATCGAAGAACAAAACTTTTCTTCGAGAAACTTATGTTGCGTATATATTTAATATATACGCGAAAAAGCTAATTTTTAATCGATTATAACTTAATGTGTTGTCGACCAAATTTATTAATTTTTAACTTAAATAAAAGCTCTAAATTTGCTCTCTTAAACAACGCAAAAATTATTAAATTTAGTTAGCAACATATTAAGTTATAATCGATTGAAAATTAGTTTCTCCGCGTATATACTAGATATATGCTGTGCATATATCTAGTTAATCTTGGATCAGATATTTGATTTAGAATAAGCTTAGACTAATCGCGTCGAGTCGATTAATCGAGTTCGAATCGATTAATTGATTCGAATCTTAACGATTCGAGTCAATTTAATTCGAAAGTCTTGACAAATCGATTTCTAAAGTTGAAATCGAAAATTAAGTTAAAATCAAAAATTAACTCGAAAAAATTAATTCGAATTGTTAAGAGATAAAGTTATTTAGTAACAAATTTAATAAACATAAATTAGATTTTGAATCTTATTATTTTTTTATCTAAATATTCTATAGTAATGCAATAAAGTAATATATATAAACTATTTAATATTTATATAATAAATAGATTACAATTATTATAGTCTTTTGATAAACTTTAATTCTATATTTTATCGAAAAGTGCATAGTAATATATTTAGATAACATATTTAAACTTATTGATACTCTTAACTAGTTCGAGATCTCTACAATCTTGTAATCAATTTTATTTTTAGCATTATTATTATTGTCTTTGCTCTTGTTATTATTATTATTGTTTTTGTACTCTATATCTCTATACTTGTTATTTATTATTTTTGTATTATTTTCTATCTTCTTTTATTTTATTTTTTCTCTATTATTATCAATTTTAATTAAGTCTTCAAAATTGTTATTTGTCGATTTTAAAAAATTAAATATTTTGCAATTTGTAGCATTTTTATTGCTTGCAAAAGTGTCTTTAAATCTTTTAAATCTATTAATTGTATCTAGATTATATACTTTTTTCAACTTATTAAACTCTTTATAATATAGAATGCGTTGTTAAATTATTTCGATAATTAATATTATATATTTGATTATATTTTCGCTTAATTCGAATTAATTCGAATTAGACTAATACGTAAATTAGTTATTTTATTTATATTAGACTCTATATATATTCAAATATTAAGAGATTATATTGTGTTTATATCTTTATTTTCTAAAATTGTTTGTATAGTAATCGCATTAATTTTAGTCTATTTTGCAATATTTTTGTCTCTAATTTTCTTTATTAGTTTGATCTCAAAGTATTGCGCTACAATATAATTAACTCTTTAAATATATATATATTATTTAAATATATTATTTTACAATTCTTTTTTTACTCTTTTATTAGCTATTATATTTTTGACGTTTTTTTCTATATTAATTTGAATTTGTTTAAAGACTTTCTTAAAGATAGTTGTTACTCGCAATTTAATTAAACGCTTGTAAAATATTATACAATTAATATTTTGTTTTTTGTAAAGTAGTTTTTTATTTTTGTTTTATATTGTAGTAAAATTTCTATTAGCAACAATTTGCAAAAGAATTAATAAAATAAATATTTTGCGCTTTGAATTAGTCTTAAAGATAATATATATAAATAATACAAAACAAGTCTTTTACTTAATAATATAGTATTAGCTACTTAACAATATTTAAATTTCTAGATAAAAAAAAAATTAATCTTAAAAAATCTATTCTTTTGATTAGTTTTAATAATAATATATACAAATAATACAAAACAAACTTGTATATCGACTATATAAATTAAAACAATAGATAGTATTAAATATATTAATTAATATATAGTATTTAAATAGAAAAGTTGTCGCAATTATAAGATAAATTTATATGTTTAATATTAGAATTAGAATTTAAATATTACTTTTATTTAATATTATTACAACTAAAAATTATTACGTCTATTATATTAATTATTGCATAATATATATTCTTTAATTATCGAAATCAAATACAAGCACGTATATCTATTGTCTATTATTCTATTCTATTATTTATTAAATATTTAATTGCAAAACTTGTCAATTTTTGTATTTTATATTGTTAATTCTTTTATTTAATGTTAAAAATTTTCAATTTAACAATATATTTTGCTCTAAAATTCTAATAACTTAAATTAAACAAATTAATAATATATTTAAGTAATATATATAATATATTATATATTGCTAATATACTTAATTTAGCTTGTAAAACAACAAACAAAAAATTGCAAAAGAATATAACAACACAAATTAATTATAACAAAGAAAAGAAATTAATCAAAATAGTTTTTAATATACAAAAAATAATACGAAAAAATAATATATCAAATTATTATTAACTAAATCTATATAATATAGAAGAAGTGCAAATACAAATTCGAAATAGTAGTTCTATATAAAATTCGCAAATATTAGAAGACTAATAATTTATTAATTTCGAAAATATTTTTTGCAAAATTAATTTAAGAAATCTTGCAAAATAAAGTTGTTAACAAAAAAAACAATAAAGAATATCAAATTTAAGTATCAATTTTGTTAGTTTTTTAAAAAACTATTAAGAGTTTTATAATCAACTTCTTCTTTAATAAATATATTATTTATTTGTATTACTATTGTTTCTATACAATATATATTAAAATTCTATTTTATATATTTAAATAGTAATCTTCTTGCTATTTATATTAATTGTAAAACTATTAAATCTAAGAATTTATAATTGTTAAAACAATTAATATAGAATCTAAGACTTTACTATAATAAGTAGTAATAAAATTAATATTTAAATATCTTTGTTATATTAAAATTCGAAATAGTTAGCAAGAAATTAAGAATTTTAGCTATTCTACTTATTGTACTTTATTATTCGCATTATTTTGTTGTATTATTTATTAAATATATTGTTTTACTATATATATTTTTTGTATTCTTTTCTATTAAATATAGTAATTAAAAAGTATATTATAATTATATATTTAGATTAAGTATCTAGATAATTAGAGTTAAATTATTAATTTAATGTTTCTAATTAAAGAGTTTAACAATCTTGTTCTATATAATTTTATAGAAAATTATATATAAAAAAATTATTGTATCTTAAGAGAGATTCGAATCTCTATTTTTTTAATTTCTTATACTAATAATATACAATTTATAATATAGTTTTAGATAGCACTATAATATTATCTTAAACAATATTATAGATTGCGCGTTATTATTATAAGAAATTAAACACGCTATTATTAAGTTATTAAGACTTAATTATTTAATTTTATTATATTTAAATATATATTAAAATTAGAGATAATATAATTTTTAAAAGGTTAAAAACATTAATTTAATACAATATTAGATATTTAGTTATTTTAAATATATTATTTATCTATATTATTGCTAATAATATTTGTTTATTTATAACAATATTATAAATATAAAATCTTTTGTACAATAATCTAGTTATAAATAAATTTTACTTAAAACAATTTTGAACTTTATTTGAAAAACATTCTTATTTCTATTAACTTGCTAATTATTATCTTCTACTTTGAAATATATATTTTATAATTTAACAATAGTTTTCTCTAAATTTAAATTATAGTACAATTATAGTACTTAATTATTATAATTTGTTTAATTGTTTACAAACTTATTTAAGATCAATTTTATTAATATATTTTTTAAACAAAACTAAAAATTTGTTCAATATCTACTAATAATACTAAACAAGAAAAAATATCTTTAATTATTTGTATTATCTTAAGATAGTTCGAAGCATTATTTTTTTAATATTTTTATATTAAATATTTATTTTCTATAATATTAACGCAAAGATATCGATTATCTTTGTTTTAAGTTAAACAAAAGTATTAAAATTGTCGAAATAATTTTTTTACAATATTTGTATTAAGCTACAAAAAAAGAAAATTAAAGATTAAATATATTATTATATTGTATTATTTTTTTAACAATATTTGCTTTTTGTGCTTTTGCTTTTAAAACAACAATTAAATTATACTAATATCGAAAATAAATTTTAAATTTTGTCTAATATTTTGCCTTATAATTTATAAAACTATTATTATTTTTTTTGTTTTATATTTTGTAAAAATTTAATTTCTACGTAGAATTTAAAATATTAACAAAATTGTATAATATTTTATTAAGTTTATCTATTTTTAAATAATATTTAAGAAACTTTGTCAAAGCTTTTTTACAAGCTTTTAATATAATTTCTCTTAAAAAACAATTATAATTTGTTATAGTTTTCTTTAAATAATTAAAATAATTAAATATTGTATCGAATACTTAAAACCTTAAATAAATATTAATATTAATTATTCGAAGAATTATAAAAGTGTATTTATAGAAAGAGTTTAATATATTGTTAAATAGTTAAATTAATTGTTACTTATTTTTGTCTAATTAAATATATTAAATTTTTTGATTTTTTAAATATTTCTCTATTTAAAGATTAATATAGTTGCGTAGTTAATACGCACAACAAAGTATTAAATAAATAGAATTTTAATAAATACAAATATTTTATATTAGTTTTTGAAATTATTAATTTTTTTGCTCTTAAAAGATTCTAAAACAAATTAAGCACTAAAATAAGCTATTAATAGCAACAATAAAAGTGCAAATCTAAATAAAATTTAGCAAATATATTATTTTTTTGCATTATTATACAAACAAATATCTTTTTAATTACAATCGATAAATTTATATTTTTTGCAATATTCTAAATTTGTTTATTCTCTAATTGAAAAACAATATTGTTAACAATTGTTTTTAATCTAAGAGTTGCAATAAAGTTTTAAACTATTAAATTAATAATATAAATTAAACAAGAAATAGAATTTTGTTGTTTGTTCTATTAAAATTCTTGTTAATTTAAGACTTTATTAAGTTTGTTTTTAAAAGTACTATTATTATTTGTATTATTAATAACAACTTCAAGAGATTTGTTTTTAATTTTGAAGAATTTTAATATCTTTATAAGCTTTAATATTAATTGTCGATTTATATATTTAATATTAAAAAAAGTAAATTTAATAAGATATTTGCAGTATTAAAATATAATATTGATTCAATATATTAATACTTGAATATAGACAACTTTTTAAGAACTAAATTATATATCTAAAGTAATAAAAATATATTAAAACTCTTTTAAATTTGATTTGATTTTGTTATATATTTAATCGAAATTTGTAAAAATCAATTTCGATAATTTAATAAAATCTAAAATTACTAAATTTAATCGAAGTATTTATAGTAATTTTCGAAAATTCGAATTATTAATAGTTCGAAAAAATAGATTCAAATTAACAAATATTTTGTATAGTTAATTTTCTTAATTATTTTAATTAAAAAATAATAGATTAATATAGTTTTTCTTCTATTGATATATTAGTTTTGTATTATTTATTTATATTATCAACAATAACTTATATAAATAAAAACTAGATTAATTACTAATTGTAATTAAGATTTTTTTTGTTTTAAACAAAACGTAAATTGAAGATATTTTCTTACATTTAATATATTTAAATAATTGTATACAATAAAATAATTTAATATTTTTTAACAACTTTTGCAAACAATTTTTAACAAACTATTAATAGTTGAGACTATTTAAATATATTTGTTTTAAAATTTAGATTATACTTTAATATTAATCTTTTTAATTTTATATAAATAAATAAGTCTATTTTAAATTTTGTGTAAAATATTTTTATTAATTGTAGTATATAACTACTATTCTTTAAACTAAATCTTAGTATTTGTATTTTATTCGATATATTTATTGTTGTTTTTTAGTTTAAATAATAGAAAATTACTTAAAATTTTATTCGATACTTCTTAAAGCTCTCTTTTTCTAGTATCAAATATATAATTAAAATTTTAATCGAATTGACTTGCAAATTAATTAAGATATAAAGTACTAAATAGCAAATTGCGAGAAATAGATTTACTAGAATTATTTTCGAATAAAAACAATAATTAACTAGAAACTTTTAAAGAATTAGTTATTTTGTAATCGAGAATAATATAAACAATATTTCTAAATAGTTTAAAGAAAAAATTTCTAAAGTAGAATAATAATGCAAAAGAATAATATAAATATAAGATAAATTAAGCAAGATTCTATATTAATAAGTAATTATAATTTAATAATATAGCAAATTGTAACTTTAATAATGTATTATAATTATACAAATCTTAAAATAGTAACTTTTAATATAATAATATAATTTTTGATTTCTTAACAATTCAATTCGATTTCTAATATTAAAATTGAATATTGACTCGAATCAAGTCGAATTAATTTTTAAAAAGTAGAAATTAACTTAAATTTTAAATCGATTTCTAATATTAAAATTGTCGAATCAAGTCGATTTTAATAGTTGAAATCGAAATCCGATTCAATAGTTAGTCTATAGCTTAATAATTAGAACAAGTATTAATTAATTTTTCTTACTACAAGATATAAAACAAACTAGTAAATTAAATCGAAAATATATTTTAAAGATTAGAATAAATGTATTAATTGCTTTAAAAGTAGCGTCTAGACGCATCTTTTAATTTAATATCAATTAACTTTGTTCAAATAAAATTGAAAAACTCTTAACTATTGCAAAAACGCGAAAAATTAAAATTAAAAAACTAATATTTAGTTTTACTTAAAAAAAAAAGATTGATTTATTAATTGCAAAAAGATAAAATAACATCATTATCTTTATAGTTGTTAAAATTAAGAAAAATAAAGAGATTAAATAGTTTAGTCAAATTCTAGATAGTTGAAAAGCTTTATCTATAATTAAGCAAAAATAATAATTTGATTAGAGATTATCTATTATTACTCTATTTGTTAAACAAATTAAATTTATTAATTTACTTTAAATCTATATTTGTTATAATCTTAAAATAGAATAACAAATATATATATATATTTAAAAACTTATTAACTATTTATCTAGATAACTACTACAGAAATACTATCTAATATTGCTAGCACATTATTTTTTATATTGCGAGCATACTATCTTTTTTACTAAGTCTAATAAGATAATTTTTAGAATTTTACAATCTTGTAAACAAATAATATTAACAAGATCAAAAGAGATTCTAGAAGATATATAGATTTGCATTTGTTTATTATTAAATTTTTTAATATATTTTCTCGTCGATCTTCTAGTGCAAATTTGGTGCAAATTTAAATCTAAAATATATCTTTAATATACTTAGAATTAATCTTTATTTGTATCTCTAATTTATATCTAGAAATTGTCTATATAGAAGATCGAAACATTTGTAATCTAATTTTTAGTAACAACTCTCTAAACATCTTCTTGTTTATCTTGTATATTTTGTTGTCAATCTTTTTGTTAACGTTGCAATTGACTATTAGACACTTAGCTAAAGAAGTAGAGAGTAGTATTTGCATAAATATATTAAAATAAATACAAATATAGAAGATAGAAGAAGAAGAAGAAGAAGAATAACAATTATAATAACAACAACAATATAAATAAACAATGCGTTAAACTCTAAAAATTACTCGATTAAATTTAGGCAAAAAATAATATGTTAGTAATATAGAAGATAGTATACTAGCAATATTAGATAGTGTTTTTATAGTAATTACCTTTATCTATTAAGATTTTGTACAAATTATAATTGACAAAACTAAGTTAAATTCGAGTTTCTGAAGATCTTTAATTACTAGAATATTAATAAGTACAAAATTAAGTTTTGCGATATTATTAATAAGCTATTTATTTATTTAAATAATCTAGCAATAAATAAGAATTAATTTATCTTTAAATATCTAGTTAATATACTAGTATTATTTGTCTTTTTATTAATTAATAGATAGCAAAGTATAAATTCTTTGATAAAAATAAAACTCGAAAGCAAAAGTTGTTTGCTATTATTTATAATTACAAGATTTAGTATATTAATTTGATAAATATATTAACTATTAATAATATTTTAATCTTAGTAACAACTACTAAATTAATTATTATTACAAGAGATACTTTTCTTGTTATTAATAATTTTAGCTTTGTATATATTAAACAAAGAAAATACACAAATTGTAATAAAATAAATTATTAAAAATCAAACTACTAAAACTTGTATTTAGAATTATTTTTTATTTTAAAAGTAAATAACTTTAAAAATAATTAAAATAATAATAAAAACAAATATTGTTAAGATTACAATAATTAAAAAGAAAAAGAAAGAAAATTGAAATTTAAATAAAAACAAGTTTAAGTTTAATAAAAACAAAGATAGCAATAACAAAGAATAAAAAACTACTAAAATAATAATTTATAAATATTACTCTATCTTTGTTATTGTCGGAATACTATAATCGATTTGATCTAGTATTAATATTATCTAATTCAATACTATTCGATTCAATATTATATAATTGGTTCGAATAGTATCGATCAATATATATAGATAGACAAAGTTCTAGCTTCTATATAGTAACTAAGTATTGTACTATTTATTATTTTGACAAATTATATGTTCAAAACAGAGCGAAAACCTTATTTGCTTGTTAATCAAAATATTTGAAATATAGCTAATAAATAGAACTAAAAATAGACTTACAATTACTACTATTAACTAAATCTTTTTGGATTTCTAATATATAGAAGCTAACAATTAATTATTTAAATATCTAGATTATTATTGCTTTAAGAATTTATAATTGGAATATTAATACTATAATATTGTCGAAACAATAATTAAAGAAGTTGTTGAAATTTGTTGAACAATCGATTTCTCAATTATTCGAACAACTAGAATTTTCAATTATTAACAATTGAATAGCTAATATCTAGTTAAAGATTCTAGATACAAATATTTTACTAAAAAAGCTAATATAAGTTGTAGAAACAACTAAGTTTATCTTATTTACAACTTGTTATTTTTGTCGAAAAACGTCAATTATTTTTATCAAATATCTATTAATAGTAAGCTCTAATAGATTGAAGAATTAACTATATAACAATTATACAATTGAAATTGATAGTTAGATAGCTAGTAATTAGTCGAAGATATATTATTAAAGTAGAGCAAGATTTTGCTTCGACATATTAATAAAAGAACTAAATTATTTAGTTTTTTCAATCTTTGTTTTTCTATTTATAATAAAATTCTCTTATTAAATAATTAAATAAGTTAACTTGTTAACTCGATAGCTAAAACAAGTGCTAGTCAATTTCTTTTACTACAATATACAAAACAAATTAGTAAACTAGATTGCAAATATATTTCGAAAATCGAAATAATTTTATTAATTACTTTGAAAGTAGCGTCTAGACGCAACTCTTGATCAAATAGTAATTAATTTTGTTTAAATAGAATTGAAAAGTCTTTAACAATTGCAAAGACGCAAAATAGTATTGTTACTATAATTCTTAAGATTTAGAAGAAAATAAAGAAATTAAATAACTTTGTTAGATTTTAGATAGTTAACAAGTTTTATCTATAATTAAGCGAAAACAATAATCTAATTAGAAATTATCTATTAATACTTTATTTTTCAAACAAATTAAATTTATTAATTTTGCTCAAATCTATATTTGTTATAATCTTAAGACAAAACAATAGAAATATAAGACTTATTTAAGAGCTTTTTAATTGTTTATTTATTAAGATTTTGCTCAAACTATAATTGACAAGATTGATTAAATTAATACTATTAACAAAAAAAAGTATATTTAGCTATTTATTAAAAGATATAACAAACAACGTAGTAGATTATTAGTTTTCTAGAAGATAATTGCATACAAAGAGTAGAGATTGCAAAATTTATTATAGTTCTCTAAGCTAGTCTCAATTAGAACTAGCTTATTTGAGTTAATCTAAATTAGATTTGATTTAATTTGCTAAACAAATCAATTAAGATTTAACAAGTAGCTCTTCGATTTGCTTGTCTAATATTATTTTAATTTGTAGACTTCAAGTATATTAATATTGTATTGCGCAATACTCTTATTCGATAATAATATATTTGTTAGTTTTTATTAATTTTTTGATTTATTAATTTAAGTTGTTTGACAAAGATCTTAAACTTATTTCTAGACAATAATTTTGTTAGCTTGTTTGCTATTATATTTGCGCTTTAAACAAAATCAATACAAATGTAATTGCTTTTGTAAAGATTTCTAATATAATAATAGATTATATCAATATATTTTGATTTTTTATAAATATAAATATCTTTAATAAATGCTAGAGTTGCTTAATTGTCTTTTATTAGTTGTATAAAAGATATAGATTTATATATTTTGTTCTCGACAATAACTATACAATTTAGTAAATCTTTAAAATATTTTGTATAATTAGTATCTTTTAAAACTTATATAATCTACAAATTCTCTCTAGTATATATAAATAGGATTATATACTTAATTTTAATAGTAGATATTGCAATTAACTTTTGTTTGAGTAATATTTATATAACTAGTTCTTTGCTTATTATAAATATATATTTAAAAATTAACTTTTAATTTAGTTTATTAAAAATATAGTTTAAGTTAAAGTATACTATTAATTGCGAACTTTTATTGCTATTGTATATCAATTTTTTGTCAATAATAGAGCAAAGATATCGAAATAATATTTTTAAAACTTAATTATAATACTTTGCTAAATTAACAAAATATTAATTTAAATATTCTTTTGCGAAAGTAATATTTAGACAAATATAAATAGCTATATATATAATACTTTTAATTGCGTATTAATAGTCTCTTTAATTAATTTGCTCGTTTTCTAGTTTGATAAATCGAAGAATATTGTATTTATTTATAAACAATTTTGTTAAATTGTTTTTGTCGATAGATATTTGTAATCTATTAAGTATTTTGTTAATATAGTAAGATTAATTTATATATAAAGTTTTAACTTTTCGATTGCAAATAATTTTAATATTAAGAATCTTTTTTATTTCTTTTAGATCTTTGATTTTAAATATTCTTTAAAACTTGTATTTAAATTAATTAACGTTATTTGTTAATTATATAGCAATAACAATATTGTTAATATAAAGCAAAAGTATAACGCGTTGCTTAAAATACAACAAAAGAGAAAAATTAATATTGTATTGTTTAAAATTTAATTTGACAAATTCTTTAATACAACGTTTGTATTAATCGTGAATAACTTATTTTAAATTATAAAAATTTCGAGAAATACACAAATATTGTTTTAAAAATATATTTACTTTAAGTAAAAATACTATATAGATCTTTTTTTTAAGAAAAAACTTAATAAAAATATTGTTAATATTTACTTAATAATACTCTAGATTTTTTAATATAATAATAACAAGAAATACTTGTAAGATATCGAATTTAATTGTTAAAACAAAAGTGTTTTTGTAATTAATTTCGAAAGCTTGCATAAAATCTTTTGCAATTAATTTTGTTTTAAAAATTTTTAAAATTTTATCTATATATATTTTTGCTTTAAATATTTATTTGCTTGTTACAATATTAATATTTTAAGAAAAAATAACAATCTTTTATATATTATTAGCAACAAGAGCAAGCAATTTTGCTTATATAATAATCTTTTATAGCTTTTTTTTAGACAAGATTGTTTACAATATTATTTTATATTTTTAATACAAATATAATAAGTTTGTTAGTATTATTGTTTTTTTTGTCGATAACTACAAAGTCGCATTTTGTATTTATAGTTTTGTTAATTATATTTTAAACTATAAAAATTGTTATAGCGCAAACAATTTTGTTTCGATGTTTTTTTTAAGTTTTTTGGATTATCATTAATTTGTTTTCTTTTTAAAATAGCAATATACAAAAACATTTATATATAATATTTAAATACAACAAAATTATTTAATATTATTTAAAAAAAATCTAGATTAGTTTAAGCAAAATTTAAATTAATCTTAATAAAATTTAAAACAATTTAAGTAAAATTTAAATTAATATAGACAAGATCTAAATAAGCAAAATTTAAAATAGCTTAAATTAAATCTAAATTAATTTAAACAAGATTTAAATTAATTTAAACAATATTTAAGTTAGATTTGTTTCTAACTATATTTTTGCAAAATCTACTTATTAATTATTTTTTTAACAATATACTAATAATATTAATACGCATTTTAAGTAGACTGACCGTCGGGTCGGGTTTCGGTTCCAACTATTGAAATCGATTCAATTCAACAATTCCAATTCTAGAAATCGACCCAAAACTCGAGTTGATTTCTATTATTTTGAAATCGACTCAACTCGATTCAAGTCGATATTCGATTTCAATATTAGAAATCGAATCGAATTGTCAAAGAATCGAAAATTACGTTATTATATCAAGAATTACTAAATTTAGAATTTTTTTTTATTAATAAAATAGAATATTTGCATCTATAGACTCTATAGATCTTATAGATGCAATTTATTAATAAAATGCAATATTTGCATCTATAGACTCTATAGATCTTATAGATGCAATTTATTAATAAAATATATTATTTGCATTTATAGAATCTATAGAGTCTATAGATGCGATTTAATTATTTTCTTTTTAAAAAGTAGAAATGCATTATCTTATTATAATTCAAATAATTAAATGTTATAAAATATATATTAACTATATATTGACTATTTATTGACTATTAATAATTATAATATAATTATTTAAATAGTCTTGACAATTCGAGTCGATTTTTCGAGTCGAATTTCGATTTTAATTCTAGGAATCGATTCGATTCGACTCGATTTTTGATTTCAACTTTAGAAATCAATTTGTCAAGACTTTCGAGTCGAATTGACTCGAATCGCCAAGATTTGAATCGATTAATCGACCCGAACTCGATTAATTGACCCGACGCAATTAGTCTAATTTTAAGATTAATATCTTTTTTTTGTTTTCGACATATTTAACAATATTGTGCTTAATAATTTTATTTAGATTCGATATCTATATCTTAACAAATACAATTATTTCTTCAATATATTCGAGAAAAATTTTTACTTGTTTTTTATTTATAATTTTTTTTTTGTTTTTAACAAAAAGAGATTTGAAATCTATATAGAAATAGTATTTGCAATCTTATATACACAAATAATTAATAAATAGTTTGATATTAATAAATATTTTTATAGAAGTAATAAGTTTGTTGTTAATAAACAATTCGATTGCTATACAATTTTGTAAATATATATCTATTTGTGCAACTTCTAGCTAGAATTTAGTAAGAAATTTAGTCTTTTTAATTATAACTCTTATTAAATTTTTAATAGTTTGTATATTTTGTTTAGCAATTCTATCTTAAAGAGAATTGTATAACAAAATATAGTTAGATACAATATTAAACAATAAATATTATTTATTAAGTATTAATTTAAGTTTTATATTATTATTATTGCAAATTGCAAGTACTTTAATTTTACTCTAAAACTCTATTTGTATTTGCTATTAACAAAGAATATCTACAATTTATTTTTATTTAATTATTATTAATACTTACGTTTTACGCAAGTAGTTGTTAACAATTTAAAAAAAAATACTTGTATTTAAGTCTTAAGACTAGCAATAATTTGCAAATATTAATAAAAACAAAAGCTAAAATAATTGTTTTGCGCTTATTAATATAATTTTTTTTTATTGTAGAACTTAATTAGTATATATATTTTATAGAGATTTTCTAGATCTTCGACAATAAAAATAGATTTTAAAAATATAGTAATTTTATATAGTTTTTGTAACTTAGTTGCGTTCAAATAAGCAAATCGACAATACTAGAGACTATACAATTTTGGTTTAAAATTATTGCTAATTGCTTTATTAATATTAAGTTATATTTGATTTTCTTAATTAGATATACTATTAATTGTTAGAAATACTACAAAAGACTTCTATTATATAACAACAATAAGAGCAAATTTATTAAAGTTTAATACTATTTTGTTTATAATATATATCTTTTTCTATTAATTTGTAGTAAAAATACGTCTTTTTTATTTATTTTTTATTTATATACTATATTTGTCGAAGTCTCTATAAAGATCTTTTTAATATATATATTTGTTAGACAAAAAATTAATTTTAAAATCTAAAACAAAGAGAATATTTACTAGATATACTTTATTTTTATTGTTTGTATATATTGTTATTGTTCTATACTAATTTAAGAACAATTTTCTTTCTTTAATTTTAATAATATATTTCGAAATTGTAATAAGAGAATCTTTAAAATATTAAAGCCAATTAATTATATATAAGAAAGCGTTAATATTAACAATTTATTTGTTGTTAAATTTTTATTAATATTTTCTTTAAACAATACAACAAGCTCTTTATTAATACTTTTCTTAATATTAAAGCTATTGCTATTTAATAAAGATTTGTTCAACAAGTTGTTGTCTTTAATATTGTAAACGCAATACTTTTTATAAAACTTGCGCTTGTTATTCTTAATATTTTTTGTTTTTTTAATATTTTTTAAATGTATTTGCAAATATTGACGCAAAAAGAGTATTCTTCGACAAGATATCAAAAACTTTAACAAAAATAGTAGTAACAAATATTTATGTAAATTCTTTAATTAAAGAAGTTAGCTTTTTAATTGTATTAATAAGAGTTAAAGTTCGATTTTAAAAAGAAATTTCGATATTAATATCGAAATCTTAAATAATTAGATTTGCGTTTAATTTATATAGCAATCTTATTAATTTTAGACAATATTTTCTTTTTTTGTAGCTTTTGTAGAATTATATTAATGTCGAAAGAATTTTAAATATTAAGAATATTTTAAGTTGCAATATATTTTAAGAGTAAAAAGACTAGCAATATTTGAATTAGTTTATTATTACAATATAGTTTTTTTATATTTAATTAAATTTCGACAATCTTTTGTTTAAGCTTTTTAAAATATATTTATATTTTATTAATACTTTAATTAATAAACTTCTTATAGTTTATATAGTTTGTTAAGTGTTGTTTTTTAATAATTTGAAGCTTCTCTTTGTACTTGTATATTAAGAATCTTTATATTTTATATATAATAATTATAGCAATTACGTTCTTTTTGTTGTTCTTGTTTAAGCAAAGTTGAATATAAAGAGTAGTCTTAATATTTGTTTTTATATTTTTAGACTAACAAATTATCAATAATATTAAATTAATTTCCCTTGTAGAAGTCGAAAATACAATAGAGTCTAGAAATTAAATTATATTTTAAAGATTCTCTACTATAAGATAATTTTTTATTTGACAGAACTATTGCTTGTTTGTAATTCAATTAAATATATTAATTGTTTTGCATATATTGTTTCTTATAATATATAGAAATAAATAAAATAAAATTGACAAAAAAATTAAAGAGTAGATAAAGTAATATTTGTTAAGTAGCAATAAAGAGATTTAATATACTAATTTTTTATTAATCTAATACAAAGACTGTAATTATACTATTACTTTAACAATATCTTTTAATATTGTATTTACTTTCTTTAAAACAATTTAGTCTATTTTCTTTAAAATATTAATTAACTCTTTTTTAAACAATATAGTTTACTTTCTTTAAAGTATTAACTAGTTCTTTTTTAAATATATAAGTTAATCTTTTTTATTGTTGTTTGTTCTTTGTAGAATTTGTAATTGAGCAAAATTAGTTTGTTTATACAAAAAATCTCTTGCGCAATTCGAAGATATATATCGATTTCTATCTATTAATAGTAGTATCTTTTGTGTTTTATAGAATGTAATCGAAATTGTCGCAATAATAGTATTAGAGATTGTTAAATTAAAAGTCTTTGCAAATTCAAACTTATAATCTATTAAAAAATATAACAAACAATATAGTAAATTATCGATTTTCTAGAAGATAATTGTATACAAAGAACAAAAATTGCAAAATATATTATCCTTTTCTAAGCTAGTCTTAATTAGATCTAGCTTATTTGAGTTAATTTGAACTAAATTTAATCTAGCTTGCTAAGCAAGTTAATTAAGATTTAACAAATAGCTCTTTAATTTATTTGTCTAATATTACTTTAGTCTGTAGACTTTAGATATATCAATATTGTATTGCGCAACACTATTTTCTTTATCTAAATTTTTCGAAAAGTATCTATTGAACTAAATATCTAATTTAGATTTTGTTAATTTATTTAATTTTTGTAATCTAACAACTAGAATATCTTTATCGAAATCTTTATTGCGCAATTATGTCTTTTTACTATTATTACTAGTGTTATTGTCTATTGTTTACAAGTTATTAATAGAGCTCTAAAATTGCAAATTATATTAATATTATTATAGTTATTAATATTTTTGCGTTCCTTTTTGTAGTTTATAAACAAATTGTTAAAATTAACAATAGTATAAACTTTCTTGTTTAAAAACAAGATTTGTTTAAAAATTTTAAATAAATTAAATTCTAAAAATATATTAAATCGAATATTAAATTTATCGATTTGTTTAATATAATTATTAAAGAACAAGTTAAATAGAATACTAACAACAAGAAGTATATATAGACTAATTGCGTCGGATCGGGTTATCAAGTTTGGATCGAGTATTCGATTCAAATTGAGTTAAGTTAATTTTAAAAGTTGAAATCAAATTGTTAATTTAATTTCTAATGTTAAAATCGACAATTCGAGTTAAGTTGTAGACTTAAAATTAAAAATCGATCTAAAAAATCAATCTAAATTGTTAAAACTTAATATTAGTATAAAGAAATTCTAAAATAAATAGTAGAACCTAGAAAGTTATATTTTATTCTATAATTTCTTAATAGTAAATTATTTAGTAATATATTAAGATAATGTATTTAAGTTATTTAGAATTAAAACTTAAAAAGTTAATTTAATTGTATTTTAAAAAAGATTTGAACTCTTAATATAATGCAAATATCAAATAAATTAACATTATTTATAACTAGTTTAATATTTACATTGCAACGCATTTCTAAATTTGACAACAATTATTAACAATTATATTTGCTCTAATTATTAAGCTACTAAAACTTGCTATTTAAGTCTATTCTATCTATTTATATATAAGAAAATAATACTTAAACAATAATAAAATTATCAAAATATTAAATATATACTTTTAGTATATTATTAAGAATTAAAGTCTTTAAATTAAGTAAAATCAAATAAAGTTATATATAAGTTGCAATTCTAATATCTATTTTAATTACAATTTTATAATATAAAAGAATAACAAAATAAAGTATATAATTTAGTAATATATTAAAGTAATACATTATAATTGTTCTTGTAATAGTAGACTCTCTAAATTATATATATAAAGTTATCAATTTAAAATCTTAATAATCTTGTTTGCTTTACTATTATCTTAGATAGTCTAATTCGAATTATTCTTTATTTTGTTATTATTTTTGTTGTTGTTATTTTTATCAATTTTATTGCTATTGTCTTTATCGTTCTTGCTTTTATTATTTTTTTCGTTATTTTTATTATTTGTTGCTAGATAGTAGTTATAACTTAACTTTTTTATATTATTTTAAATTTTATATTAAGTCTTTTGCTTATAATTATTCTTTTTAATTATATTATCGAGATTCTTTATCTTAGAAATAATAGAATTTAAATTTTTTTCTCTCTTTGCATTGTTTAAGATTGCAAATTTTTTAACAAAAATATTAAACAATTTTATAGAATTATTATTATTAGTTCTTTTTAAATTATTTAAATTATTATAATAAATAATTTGTTATTAAATAATTTTTACAATCGATTTTATATAGATTAAAAAACTCTTATTAATATTAAGCTTGTTATTAACATTTAACTATAATATTATTTAGCTTAAATATAGAGCACAAATAATACATTTAAATAATATATATTTTCTTAAAAAATAATCTTATTGTTATATTTATATTTTTAAGTATCTTTTGTATCTTTTTAATAATTTTAAATCGATTTGTTTCTTTAATTGCAATTTTTTTTTAACTTTTTGTCTAAACTTATTTTTAAAGCATTTCGCTATAAAATTGTTAATATTGTATACTTTATTATATTATTTAAATATATTATTATAAAAATCTTAATTAATTCGATATTTGTTAATTTTATTTTTAATATTTTTCTCTATATATTTACAATTTAATATAGAGACTTGCTTTTAAACAATTGTTTTACGCAATTTTTTAAATCGAATAAAAATAATTTTGCAATTATTGTATTGTTTTCGATATAACTTTTTTTTATTATTATTTTATTCTTGTATGCGATTGCGACTTGCGATACTTTTTAAATTAATTAATAGCGCTTTTATTATTTGTGTATGTACTTAGTTTATTTTACAAGTAATATATAGAAATAATATAATTATATAGCAATTTAATTTTTTATAATATTTAGTAGAATGCGACAAGATTTAAAAAATAGAAGATTTGAAAAAATTAGCAAAATTGTAAATAATATATTAACAAGTAGTTTTACTAAAACAAAATAAAAAATATATATATTAAAGTTAAAGTTAAAGTTAATATTTATATATTAATACTTACTTTAAATTTTTGTTAACACAAAATTGTTATTTTTTTATATTAATATATATTTAATCTTGTTAATATATTACGCAAATTTATATTTGTTAATTGCTTTATTATTTATATTACGTATTTTTATTATTAATTACTAATTTAAGTCTCTCTTTTTACGCGATTTTTTGACGCGTCTATACTAGTTAAGATTATCAAAATTATTGCTTATTTTACTATAACTTCTTTAAATTTTGTTTCGAATTTAATATCTTTTTTTTATGTTTATATAAATCTCTTTTTAATATTGTTAAATTTATTATTTTCTTCAATAACTCGCGTAAAACAAATAAGTAATATATACAAATAATGCGAAATATTTTGTCTAGAACTAACATACTTAATTTGCTAATTTGTCGATTAATCTTAAAATCTTTTTGCAATAAATTAGTTTCTCAATTTAAATATAATAAAATAAGCAAAAACAAAGAAAAGTCTTAAAAAAAAAGTACTAAAGAAAAAAGTATTTAAAATGCTAGTGTAATTAAAATAATACAAATAAATAATATATTTTCGACTAATATACTAATGTTTTGCGATAGTATATACGAAAATAAAAGCTTAATATTGTTGCTCTTTGTAAGATTCAAAAATATTAAAAATTAATCGATTTTTTTATTTTTTTAACTTGCATTTTAACGTTTAATTTGTAAGCTTTTTTATAATAAAATTAATAATTATAAACGTTAGTAAATCGATTATTGTATTTAAGGTTTAGCTTTAGTAGCACTTCAAAAAATAACAAAGATATTTATAAATTTTTTCTTTTCTAATAAGTGCATTATCTCTTTGCATTACTATTATAATAATAAAATTATAACTAATATCTTGCGCACTATAGATTCGAATCTTGCAACTATTTACGCAAAATATATAATATTCTAACTAAGAGATTTGCTCTTTGTTAAGAATTTTATAAAGCAATTCGATCTTTTAAGCTAAAATTTTTATAACAATATTATATTTTTCTTTTTAAACAAATATAATATATTGTTTTTCTTAAATAATTATAATTGTTCTTTGCATTAATTAAGATTTAAATCTTCGAAATTTTATTATTAATAAATTTCTTTTAGCAATTTAATTTATTAAATATATTATTTCTTTATATTATTACTAATAATATCTAATAATTTTTGTAATTATTAAAGATATTTTCTTTTTAAAAGTTAACTTATCTATAAATAAATCTAATTTAAAACAATCTCAAAATCTAGTATAAAAAAATCTTCTTCTCTATTTATTGCTTAATTGTTATTTTTTTCTCTATAATATATATTTTACAATTTAAAAACAATCTTTTTTGCGTTTAAATTTATAATACAATTAAAGTACTTAATTATTATAATTTGCTCAACTATTTGCGAACTTATTTAAAATCGATTTTATTAATATATTTTTCAAACAAAACTAAAAGTTTGTTTAATATCTATTAATAACACTAGATATAAAAATATATCTCGAATTATTTGTGTTAATTTTAAAAAATTTAATATATTATCTTTTTAATATTCTTAGATTAAATATTTATTTTTTACAATATTAATACAAAAATATCAATTGTTTTTATTTTAAATCAAACAAAATTATTAAAACTATTAAAGTAGAAATCTTATAATAATTACAATAGATTATATTAACATTAGTAAAAGATTATATATATTACTATAATATATTATTTTTTTAGCAATAATTGCTTTTTGCGCTTTTGCTCTTAAATTAGCAATTAAATTGTAATAATATTAATAATAATTCTTGAATTCTATTTTGTATTTGTTTTTGTAGTTAACAATATTGTTGTTTTTCTTTTTATTTTACAATTTATAAAAACTAACTTTTTACGTAGAATTTAAAATGTTAGCGAAATTGTATAATATATTGTCTAATTTTTTTATTTTCGAATAGTATTTTGCAAACTTTGTTAAAACTTTATTGCAAATCTTGAGTACAATATTTTTCGAAAAATAAATATTTTTTATTATATATTTTTTTTAGATATTTAAGATAATTAAATATCGCATCGAATATTTAAAATTTTAAATAAATATCTATATTAATTGTTCGCAAAACTATAAGAGTATATTTGTAGAAAAAATTTAGTATATTATTAATAAGCAAAACTAAGTTTTATTTGTTTTTGTTAAACTTAACTTGTTAAATCTTTAAATTTTAAAAATATTTCTCTATTTAAAGATTAATATAATTGCGTAATTAATATATTTAACAAAATATAAAATAGATAGAGTTCTAACAAATACAAATATTCTATATTAATTTTTGTAACTTTTTATCAATTTTTTTTTTAAAAATTCTAAATTGAAGCAAATATTAAACTAAATTATTAATAGCAATTATAAGAGCGCAAACTTAATAAATTTAGTATATATATTATTTCTTTGTATTATTACAAATTTAAATATCTTTTTAATTATATTAAACAAGCTTGTGCTTTTTATAATATCTTACAGTTGTTTATTTTTTAATTGTATAACAATATTATTATTTGTTGTTTCTAATTTTATAATCGAAATAAAATCTTAAATTACAAAATTAATATTATAAGTTAAACAAAACACAAAATTTTGCTATTTGTTTTATTAAAACTCTTGTTGATTCAAAATTTTATTAAGTTTGTTCTTAAGTATATTGTTATTATTTGCGTTATTAATAATAATCTTAAAAAACTTGTCTTTAATTTTAAAAGATTTCAAAATCTTTATAAGCTTCAATATTAATTAACAATCTATATATTTAATATTAAGAAAAGTAAATTTAATTAGATATTTGCGAAATTAAAATATAATATTTATTTAATATATTAAAACTTCTAAATAGACAACTTTTTAAAAACTAAATTATATATTCAAAGCAATAGAGATACGTTAAATACTTTTAAAATCTATCTTAATTTTCTCGCAAATTTAATTATATTTTAAAAGAATTATTTTAAATAATTTATTACAACTTAAAAGTATCAAATTTAAGCAAAATATTTTTAGCAACTTTTAAAAGTTAAAATTTTTAATAGTTTAAAAAGACAAATTTAAATTTACGAAAATCTTGTATAATTAGTCTTCTTAATTATTTTAAATAAAGAATAACAACAAATTAATATAACTCTTCTTTTAATAAATTGTTAATTATATATTATTTATATACATTATTTATATATATTATTAATTGTAACTTACGCGACTAAAGATTAAATTAATTGTTGTTTATAATTAAGATTGTTTTTGTTTTAAACAAAAGAAAAATAAAAGATATTTTTTTATGTTCGATATACTTGAATAATTGTAAACAATAGAATAATTTAAAATCTTATAACAACTTTTGTACACAATTTTTGAAATATTATTTACAATTAAAACTATTTGAATATATTTGTTTCAAAGTTCGAATTGTGCTTCTATATCAATTTTTTTTGCTTAATATAAATTGACAAGTTTCGATTAAATCTTGTTTAAAATATTGTTGTTAATAGTTGTTTATAATTATTATATTTAAAATTAAATATTAATATTTAAATTTTATTTAATATATTTGTTTTTCTCTTTCAAAACAAACAATAAATAATTGATAAATATCTTGTTAAATATTTTGTAAAAATTTCTTTTTCTAATATTAATAGTAAAAGTAAGAAAATCTTAACTAGATTAACTTGCAAATTAATTAAAATATAAACTATTAAATAACAAATTGCGAGAGATAGATTTGCTAGAATTCTTTTTGTTTAAAAACAATAATTGATTTAAAATTTTTAAAGAATTTAATATTTTGCAAACAAAAATACAAATATAATATAATTATATTCTTTAATAGTTCGAAAAAAAAATTTAAAAACAAAAAGATAATATAAGAGAGTAATACAAGTAGCAATTAATATAAATAAGCTATTCTAAAATAATATAAACAAGAGTAGCTTTTGAATCGAAGTATATTACTTAATATTGTAGCGAAAAATTCAAATTATAATAACGTATATTTAAAAATAGAAAATCTTAGTATAATAACGTTATATTCGATTTCTTAACAATTCGATTTAATTTCAAATGTTGAAATCAAGAATTAAATCGAATCGAATTAATTCGATTTTAAAATAATAGAAATCAAATTGAGTTTGGAGTCGATTTCTAATGTTGAAATTGTTAGATTAGATTAATTTCAAAAGTCGAAATCAAAATCCGATCTAACAATTAGTCTAAATAAAGTAATATTTATTAAGTAACAATAAAGAGATTTAATATACTAATCTTTTATTAATCTAGTGCAAAGATTATAATTGCATTGTTATTTTAACAATATTTTTTAATACTATATTTGCTTTCTTTAAAGCAATTTAGTCTACTTTTTTTAAAATATTAATTAACTTTCTTTTAAGCAATATTGTTTGCTTTCTTTAAAGTATTAACTAGTTTTTTTTTAAATATATAAATTAGTCTTTCTTATTATTGTTTGTTCTTTGTACAATTTGTAATCGAACAAAATTAATTTGTTTGCGCGAAAATCTCTTGCGCAACTCGAAGATATATATCAATTTTTGTCTATTAATAGTAGTATCTTTTGTTCTTTATAGAACGCGATAAAGATTGTCGCAATAATAGTATTAAAAATTGTCGAATTAAAAGTCTTCGCAAACTCGAGCTTATAATCTATTAAAAAATATAATAAACAATATAGTAAATTATCTATATTTTAGAAGATAATTATATACAAAAAGCAAAGACTGCAAAATATATTGTAGTTTCTAAACTAGTTTTAATTGAGTCTAGCTTATCTAGATTAAATTAATTTAGATTTGAACAAGTTCGCTAAGCAAATTAATCAAAATTAGATAAACAACTCTTCAAGTTGTCTATTTGATACTATCTTAATCTGCAAGCTTCAGATATGTTATTGTTGTATTGCGCAACAACATTAATGTTAAAAAACTTTATATAAGTTTTTGAAATTAATTACAAAAATACTTTTATTTTAATTATTAAATTTAATATTTTACAAATATTTTTATTAAATTTTTTCTTAAAAAGAAAATTTATATAATATCTTTATTTAAAGTAAATATATTTCTAGAATAATATTTGTATATTTTTCAAAATTCTTATAATTTAAAATAAATTGTTTGCAATTAATATAAATACTATATTAAAGAACTTGCTAAACTAGATTTTAAGTAATATAATATTAACTTTTATCTTTTATTCTATCTTAAATAATATATTATATTTTTGCTTTATATTAATAATATTGTTATTGCTATATAATTAATAAATAATATTAATTAATTTAAATACAAGTTTTAAAAGATATTTAAGATAAAAAATCTAAAAAGAATAAAAAGAATTTTTAATATTAGAATTATTTGCAATTGAAAAGTTAAAACTCTATATATAAATTAATTTTATTATATTAATAAGACATTTAATAGATTGCAAATATTTATTAACAAAAGTAATTTAATTAAATTGTCTATAAATAAATACAATTCTTTTTAATCTATTAAATTAAAAGATAAGCAAATTAATTAAAAAGATTATTAATATACAATTAAAAGTATTATATATATAGTTATTTATACTTGTTTAGATATTGTTTTTGCAATAAAATATCTAAGTTAATATTTTGTTAATTTAACAAAATATTATAGTTAGATTTTAAAAATATTGTTTCGATATTTTCACTTTATTGTTAATTAAAGACTAATATATAATAGCAATTAAAATCTATATTTAATAATATACTTTAACTTAAAATACGTATTTAAGAGATTAAATTAAAAGTTAATTCTTAAATATATATTTATAATAAGCAAAGAATCGATTGTATAAATATTATACAAGTAGAAGTTAATAACAATATTTATTATTAAAACTAAATATATAGCTTTATCTATATATATTAAAAAGAATCTATAGATTATATAGATTCTAAAAGATACTAATTATATAAAATATTTTAAAAATTTATTAAATTGTATAGATATTATTAAGAACAAAATCTACAAATTTGAACTTTTTATATTATTAATAAGCAACAATTAAGCAACCCTAGTATTTATTAAAAACACTTATATTAATAATAGATTAAAATATATTAATCTAATACTTTATTATATTAGAGATCTTTGTAAAAATAATTATATTTGTATTAGTTTTGTTTAAAATGCAAATATAATAGTAGACAAACTAACAAAGTTATTGTTTAAAAATAAGTTTAAGATCTTTATTAAATAACTTAAATTAATAGATTAAAAAATAAATAAAAGCTAATAGATATATTATTATCGAATAAAAGTATTGTGCAATATAATAAAAATTTATTTAAAATTTATAAATTAAAATAATATTAAGTAAACAATTTAGAAAATTGTTTATGTAATTTTAATTAATTTGTTTAGCAAGCTAATTTGAATCTAAATTAATTTAATTTAAATAAGCTAAACTTAATTAAAACTAGTTTAAAGACTACAATAAATTTTGCAATCTTTGTTCTATATATAATTATCTTCTAGAATACTAATAATCTACTATGTTGTTTGCTATATCTTTTAATATTTATTATAGAAAATCTTATTTTCGAGATAAATATTAATAGCGTATTTAATTATTTAACTATTTAACTATTTATATCGATTGCAAATACAAAAATAATAATAATAATAAATTAATTGATTTCTTTTTTTGATTTTTTGATTTTTATATTCAAAGAGTTCTTTATAGTAAATATTATATTATATATTTTGTGCAATATTTATATTAAACTAGAGAAGAATCAAAAATCAACTATTTTAATCGAAATTATATAGAAAGAATTTAATTTTTATAATTTTCTTGTTATATTTTCTATTTATCGACAACTTTAATATATATAGAAATATATATTAAGTATTTAAAATATTTTACTTAATTTTAAGATATTTTTTCTACAATATAGGATACAAAATAGCTAATTGTTTTATCTTAATTTTAAGATTATATAGAATAAATATTAAAAATATTGTAAAAGTTTTTGTCAAATTAATTAAAAAGATAAATTAAGATATAAAAATAATTATTAATAAAAAAATTAAAATAGTTTGTATTTTTGTTATAGCTTTTTTAAATAATCTTTCTTAACAAACAAACATTGCAAGATTTCTTTAATATAGCGCTATTATAAGATATCGATTTTGCTATTATTTTAAAAAAGAGCGTAAAAATTTAGAGTATATTATAATAAATAACAAATGATATTATTAGAAAACTATAAAACAACAAAAATATATTAACAAAAGTATTATTAACAAGAATCGAATTAACTTCTTAAAGAAAATTAATATTAAAATTTAATTATTGTCTCTTTAAGAGTTTGCGTTAAGTTTAAATCTTATATTGTTAAAAATATATAATATCTTTTACTTTAAATAAAGAGAACTAAAAAGAATTTTAAAATGTTTTCTAATGAAAATTGTTTTTATTAAAAAAAAATACATATTATATTTTAAAGTTTTTTTAGCATTTTTGTTTTCTATTAGAGTAACTACGTATTTAATTACTTATTTTCTATATTTAATTATAATTACTTTTAAAATAAAAAGAACCTCTTTATTAATTTCTCTAATTCTTTGTATACAAGTTATAATAAATTAATTTAAACTTCTTTTTATTTAGTTAATAGAACAATATTTGCAAAAACAAGAATCTATATTATTGCAAACTATTGTTAAAATCTTTGATTTAATAATTAAAGTTAATACTTTAGTAAACAATTAAATTATATCTATAAGAAAAGATTGCACAAGACAATTATAAAGAGTTAAAAAATCTACAAATTTCTTATTTAATATATTATAATTGTTAAAGCGTTTCTCTCTTATAAAAAAGTAAATAAAACTAAAAAAATATTGTAAAAAAACTAAAACATCGATTGCAAAACAAAAATAATAAATAATAAAAATAATTTTTTAAATAATTTTTTTTTAAAGATAAGAAACTTTAATTTAAATTTAAATATAAATAAAAATAATTCGAATAAATTTCTTTTAAAATATTAATAAAATAAATTGTTTAAAAACAATTAATTTAAGAAGTTTCTAATATTTTTTAATATTTGTATTAAACTATATTTGTCAAAATAATAGGTGGTAGAACGCTTAGTTACTATGTAGGAGCTAGAGCTTTGCCTATCTATATATATTGATCGGAACTATCCGAATCGATTATATAATGTCGAGTCAAATAGTGTCGGATCGAATAGTGTCAACACTAGATTAGATCGATTATAATATTTTGACACTCTTATTTGATCTAAGTTTAGAAATCAACTCTTATATAAATTATGTTCTATATTTTATTAAGTTTAAAATTTATTTTAAAACTACTAAGTCTTAAGCGTCTTTTTAGCAAAAGTAAAAAAAGTATATAAAAGTTCTTTGTTAGCAATTTATATGCAAATATATATATATTTACGCGTTCGAGATACTCTAAGATTTAAAAAATATATAAGAGATAGAATTTTAACAGAAAGTTATATAGATATTGCTAGTAATGCTCGATAGCTTTATTAGTAAAACAAAGAAAACAATAAATGCAGATTTGAATAAATAGTACAAAAATTAACAATAATAAATATAGCAACTATCTAGTTGCAAGTTGTTTAAATAACTAAGTCTAGTATCTATATTTAAAATTACAAATAGTTCAATTATTAAGTTAGTTTAAAAGTTTGTTAGAACGCTTCAAATGCGTTACAAGAAAGAATTTTAATTAGCTTGTTAACTATTTGTTTCTTAATAAAGATATATTTTAACTTAATCTAGTTATTTGCGATTTTTTCGCAAACAAACTAAATTTGAATACTTATATGCTTTGTTCAAATATATTGCGCGAAATTCTTAGCAAACGCTATAGTTCTCTAATTGTTGCAATAGATAACAATAACAACTAGATACAGCATCGAGAGTATTAAAAAAAAATCTTAATAACAACAAAAGCTCTAGATATAAGCGATAACAATAGAAATAAATAAAATAGTTGCAATTGCTTTAATAGTATTTGGAGCTAGATAGTCTTCTTAATAGTTTGTGTTTGTCTAATATACTCGACTTTGCAAATAGAAAGAGCAACAATTAGTTGACATTTAGATAATTAACTAATAGCAACACTTTCTAGATTGAAGATATATCTAGAAATAAAACAACAAATATTTTGATTTTTGTCTTAATCGACGTCGATATAGTCTAATAGAAAACAAATATTTTTACAGAAAATAAAACAAAAATCAAGAGTGTCTCAAAAATAACAAAATATTTGTTTAATAATCTTCCAATAAGCGTCAATAAAATTGAAAATATATCTATTTATTACTAAGATAACAAAAGCAATATTTGGTCGAATATCTAGTATCGCGTATATAAGAAAATCAATTGTCAATTAATAGATATAACAATAATTTGAATCGACAATATAGTTTAAATTGACAACATATATTTTAAATATATTTATAGAGATAGCAACTAATTTATACTTCTATATCTCGTAATTCTTTAGTATCTTTTCTCGATATACTTTTTGACTTAAATAGAGAATTCGAATTGCAAAATTGCGCTTAATTCTAATTTCTAGATATTATCAAACAAAATCTAAGTTAATTATTTTGAACTAACTAACAAAAGTTCTTTTAACAATGTTAATAAACTTTTTGTTAATATCGACAATTAAGAGATTGTTTATATAGATAACAATAATAGTAAAACTATTAGTAAAAATACTTAAATCGAAGTTTAATAGACAAAAGTAGTGCTTTTTAAGAAACGTTGCAAGAATATTATATTATATTCAAAATAATTGCTTGAGCTTATAGAGAGCTTTTCTAAACTAACAAATCTTTTTGTTTTGCTCAAATTTGTAAAACAATTTTATATAGATCTCTTTGTTAATATCTTTATAGAGAAAAACAATAACAATATCTATTTGTTTCAAATTTTAGTTGTTGACAACAACAAAAACAAAGATAACTTTATAACTTATAGACTTAATTACAATTGCAAAAATCTTAATATAATTTAGATCTTTGCGTTGTTCAAAAACTTTAACAATTTAACAAACTTTATAGCAAAAAATCTTGTTATTAACTTTTTGCTTAATTTTGTAGATTTATTTTTTACAAAATACGTAGTATCTATTAGATATTGAGCAAACAATATAGACATTGTTTTTTTTTAAGAATTTAATCTTGTTTTGTTTAGCTAGTTGTTAGTTTATCTTGTAATAAATATTTGTTATAGTTTTAACGTAAATCTTAGACTTATATAGCTCTAATAATATAATTTTAAACAATAAAATAAGAGAGTTTGCAAATTTATTTTGATACAATCGAAGCTTCGAGTGTCTTTGTAGTATTAAATCGAGATTCGAAAATAATAGATTTTGAAGCGTATTTAATAATTTAGTAACTTCAAAAAACTTATTAAAGTTAATAGAGTCGAAAAAAGTACTATTTTTGAAGTCGAAAAATAACTCAAAAAGAGCAATGTCTTCAAAATCTAAAAAAGATAGAATTTCAAATAAAATAGACAAATCTAGCTTAGAGTTCTCGATATAATTTAAGAACAAAATAGCTCTTTGCTACTATTGTAATATTGTTATAGAAAGCTTGTCCAATTTAGCTTTTATAGAATCTAGAAATTTATTAATAGAATTAGTAGTATTAGATTGCGTAAATAGAGTTGTAGACAAGCATATATTGTTGTTTTAACAACTAATCTTGCTATAATTGATATTAGAGCTAAATAATATTCGCTTATTGTCTAGTTAATAAACTTTTAACACTTGCTAGATTTTGTCTTTGTTATCTATTATGCAATAGATATACTTTTTTTTGTATTCTACTAGAACTAAGAATCGAATACAATTCTAAAATTTTTATTAATTAATACTTAATTAAATTCTTAATGCTTCTTTTTATTAATTAATACGCCAAATATACTTATAGTTATAGAGATGCTTAATACTTGCTTCGAAAGAAATAATAGAACACTTAACAACAAAAAAGATATTGCAATATAAATTGATTGTTTAAATAATCTCTAATTAGAGATTTACAATTAAGTTAGTATCTTTAATTATAGTGTTGATTTTTCGTATTAAAATCTAATTAAAACGTTCGACACATTTATTTATCTTAAAAAAAAACAATTGTTAATTTGATACGTATTTTGCGCTTTTCGCGCTAGATTTAAAAGACTTTATCTATATATTTATTGTTATTGTTAACGTGAATGCGAATATATTTGTTGTCTCTATACTCAAATTCGCCAATATAGCGCTTAAAGAAAACTAGTAGACCAATCTTATTCTTGTTCTTGAAATATTCTATTTGCGAGCGTTTGATTCTATTATTTAGTCAAGTGCAAACATAACAAATGCTATCGAAACCATTTAGAAATATAGATCTTATAACGTTAATATAAATAAAATCGTTTTTCCAACAATTAGATCTAATAGAAGCTTAATAGAATATCGCTTTGCTTTTTGCGCGTGCACAAGAGACACAAGTATTATTCGAAAATAGCTTAGTAAAATCAAAGATTTTTCTACAAATTAGTTGATAGACATTTTGTTTGTCTAGATAGTTAAGTCGTTTGTACTATATAGTTACTATATTTTTGCTAATTATCAATAGAGCGATAGCAACAACAAAGAGTGTAATAAATATTTTTAAATTCAAAAAGTAGATATTAAAGTCTTTAATTGCTCGAACTTGTTAAACGTTAATAGAAAAGCTATAACTAGTAATTTTTCGAACAATATTAGCGTCTTTCAACTAACTATAGAAGATCAAATTGTAGAGAGAGTTAAATATATATTATATATTGTAAATTGTAATATAACGAGCTCTTCTATCTTTGTATCTAACAAATAGACAAATAGTTTCGATATCTATAGCAAATAAATTGTTTTCTATACTTTCAATCGATTGTTAAGATATTTTTGAGTAGAATACAAAGATACTAGAATTCCCAAATATATGCTACAAGTATCTTGTATCAAAAATCTATTTGCGCGAGAAACAATTAATAGCGAAAACTAACATTATAGTTGTAGAGATAGACAATTTAGAAATTGCAAATAGAATTGCTATAGCAACGAAGACAAAATAATATTTATAAACTATTGCTTCAATAGTTCTTTACTCTTTGTTGTTGCTATTCTTATTTTTGTTTTTGCTAAACTTAAACTTAAATTTGTTCTTATTTTTGAATTTGAACTTCTTTTAATCTTTCTTTTGATTATTGTAATCTTAACAACACTTGTTTCTGTTATTGTTTTAATTGTTTTCGAAACTATTGCTTTTTAAAACAAAATATAGTTCTAAATATAAATTTTAGCAATTTGATTGTTAATAATCGATTTTTTCGCAGTTTGTGTATTTCTTTTGTTTAATATACACGAAGTTGGAATTGTCAATAACAAAAAACGTATTCTCTATAATAGTAATCAACTTAATAACTACTATTAAAATCAAAATAGTATTAATAGTTGAGATATCTATTGGATTAACATATTAAATCTTGTAATTGTAAATAACAACAAACAACTTTTGCTTTTAAATATTATTGTTGTAGAAAAGCTTATACTCGAATATCTATTAATTAATAAAAAAACAAGTAGTGTTGTTAAGATCGACTAGATATTTAAAAATAAGTTAGTTTTTATCTATAGCTAAATTGCTCGAATAGATAGATAGTTTATCAATAATATTGCGAAACTTAATTTTATATTTGTTGATATTCTAAAAGTTAAAAATCTTAAAAGACTCAAATTTGACAAAAATTCTTATTAGTATACTTAACTCTTTAGATTTGCATATCTTAACAATCTTTTAATAAATTTTTTTAACTAGATCGATTTTCTTTATATTGTAATATAGACTTTTATTAACAATATTTCGAAACGCATTTATACATTTTTTGTTGTTAGCATTTTATTTGACTTGTTCTTCGATAATTATATTAAGTAGATCAACAGATTTAATATCTAATTCGATATATTTTTAGAGTTTAATTTATTTAAGAATTTCAAACAAGTTTTGTTCTTAAACAAGAAAGTTTACGCTATTGCTAATTTTAGCAATTTGTTTTAGAATTGCGAGAGATAATACGAAAATACTAGTAACTATAATAGTATCGACGTAATTTGTTATTTTTAGAGCTCTACTAATAGCTTGTAGACAATAGATAGTAGTACTAGTAAATATAGCAAAAAAACGCGATTGCGCAAAGACAATTCTAGTAAAAATATTCTAGCTATTAGATTACAAAAATCAAATAAATTAATAAAATTCGAATTAAATATTTAGTTCGATAGATACTTTTCGAAAAATTCAAATAAAGAAGATAGCTAAATATATTTCTTTTTGTTAACAATATCAACTTAATCGATCTTGTCAATTATAAATTGAACAAAGTTTTAATAGATAAACAATCAATAAACTTTTAAATAAGTTTTATATTTTTGTTGTTCTATCTTAAGATTGTAACAAATGTAGATTTGAATAGACTTAATAGACTTGATTTGTTTAAAAAATAGAGTAATAATAGATAATTTCTAATTAGATTGTTGTTTTCGCTTAATCGTAAATAAAGCTTGTTGACTATCTAAAATATAACTAAATTACTTAATCTTTTTATTCTTTTTTTTAATCTTAACAATTATAGAAGTAATAGCGTTATTTTGCGTCTTTGCGATTGTTGAATCGATCTTTTTAGTCTTTTTATTTTAATAAAATTAAATATTAGTCTTTTTGATCTAAATCTTTTGCGTTTTCGCGATAATTAAGAACTTTTTAATTCTATTTAAACAAAATTGATTACTATTTGATTAAGAGTCGCGTCTAGACGCTACTTTCAAAGTAATTAATAAAATTATTTCGATTTTCGAAATATATTTGCGATTCAGTTTACTAATTTGTTTTGTATATTGTAGTAAAAGAAATTGATTAGCATTTGTTTCAATTATCGAGCTAACGAGTTAACTTATTTGATCGTTAATAAGAGAATTTTTCAATAAATAGAAAATCGAAAATTGAGAAAACTAAATAATTTAGTTTTCTTATTAATATATCGAAGTCAGAATCTTGCTCCGCTTTAATAACGCGTCTTCAACTAATTATTAGCTATCTAATTATCGATTTCCAGCTATATAATTGTCACATAGCTAATTCTTCGATCTCTTAGAGCTTACTATTAATAAATATTTGTTAAAAATAATTAGCGTTCTTCAACGAAAGCAACAAGTTGCAAATAAAATAAACTTAGTTGTTTTTACAATTTATATTAGCTCTTTTAGTAAAGCGTTTGTATCTAAAATCTTTGACTAAATATTAACTATTTAATTGTCGATAATTAAAAAATTTAGCTATTCGAATAATTGAGAGATTGATTGTTCGACAAATTTCGACAACTCTCTAGCTATTGTTTCGATAGCATTATAATATTGATATTTCGATTCTTAAAACAATAATAATCTAAATATTCAAATAATTGATTGTCAACTTTTATACACTAGAAATTAACAAGAACTTAGCTAATTATAGTAATTGTAAATCTATTGTCAATTTGATTTATTAACTATGCTTTAGATATTTTAATTAACAAACAAATAAGTTTTTTGTTTTGTTTCGAGCTTATAATTTGTCAAAATAATAAATAGTAGAACGCTTAGTTACTATATAGAAGCTGGGACTTTGCCCATCTATATATATTGATCGAAGCTACCCGGATCGATTACGTGATGTCGGGCCAGATAGTGTCGGGCCGGGTAGTGCCGGCACTAGATCAGATCGGTTACAGTATTCCGACAATATTTAACAAAGATAACGCAAAAATATATTACTATTATAAACGTAAATATATTAGTAAAAGAGCTTGTATATATATAATCTTGCAATCTTTAATTATATTAACGAGAATTCTACTTTACTAATAGTTTATAAAACGTTTAAATATATAATAAATATAATTGTTTTATTAAATTGAATAGAATATCTTTTTGTTAAATATGCAATACTTTAATTAATAAGATTAAGAATAACAAATATATAAGATTATTTTTACTATAAGTTAATAAAAACTTTGCAATTGCTAAAAGACAAATACTTTTTGCTTGTAAAAAACTTTCTTTCAATTAAAAAACAAAATTATAATATTAAGAATAAGAAATATAATATATAAAAAGCGAAAGTTAATTTAAAGTATTGTTTGTCAATAGTTTTTATAACAAGTTTTTAAATATATAATAAACTAGAAATTAATTTTAATATTAATATAATATATTTAAATTTACAATATATCTTTGTTTAAAATTTAACAAATACTTATTAACAAAAATACAAACTATATATTCTTCTTTTCGATTATAAAAGATTAAAATAATTTCGAAGAATAATTTATATAGATAGATAAGTCGATTAATAATAGAAGAAGCTAGAAAAGACTTTTATAGAAACTTTTTATACAAAACTTTTATAAAGACTCTTTAAGAACTACTTTCTTAAATTGTTAACAAAACTTTTCTAATCTACTAATAAAACTTTTATAGAAATAAGACTAATTAATATTTCTACAAAATCAATTGTCGATATATCTACAATATAAGAAATCTAATATTTATTAAAGATATTAAGAGATATTTGCAACAAAATTTTAATTAATAATTATTGCAAACAAAAGTACGTGTTTCTTTTAATTAATTTAGTAGAAAGAGTTTACAAAAATCTTATAAAGAGAATAATATATTAAGAGAAACTTATAAATTTAATACTAGATTTCTCGATTTACAAACAAATATTTTTCAAACATATCTATAATTTGTTAATATTACAAAGTAATATAATATATACAATTAATATATTAAAGAAGTCGAATTAACAATCGATAAATAAAATATAGTATTTATTAAAATATAATTAAGATATTGCGTATCTATAGTTGCAAATAGATTGTCTAATTAATTATAAATTTAAAATAAGTATCTTTTAATTTAATTATTTTAATTTAGAATCTAACAATTAGACTAATCGCGTCGGGTCTGATTAATCGACCCGAATCTTGGCGATTCGAGTTAACTTGATTCGAAAGTCTTGGCGAATCGATTTCTAAAGTTGGAATCGAAAATCGAGTCGAATCGAGTTAATTTCTAAAATTAAAATCGAAATTCGATCCAAAAAATCGACCCGAATTGCTAAGACTATTTAAATAATTATATTATAATTATTAATAGTCAATATATAGTCAATATATAGTTAATAATATTTAATAATTTAAATTATAACAAGATAATGCATTATAGTAATGCATTACTACTTTTTAAAAAGAAAATAATTAAATCGCATCTATAGATTCTATAGACTCTATAGATGCAAATAATACATTTTATTAATAAACTGCATCTATAAAATCTATAGAGTCTATAGATACAAATATTGCATTTTACTAATAAATTGCATCTATAAGATCTATAGAATCTATAGATGCAAATATTCTATTTTATTAATAAAGAATTTATTCTAAAATTAGTAATTCTTGACATAATAACGTAATTTTCGATTTCTTGACAATTTGATTCGATTTCTAATATTGGAATCGAATATCGACTCGAGTCGAATTAAATCGATTTCAAAATAATAGAAATCGACTTGGGTTTTAAATCGATTTCTAGAATTGGAATTGTCAAATCGGGTCGATTCCAATAGTTGGAATCGAAACCCGATCCGACGATCAATCTACTAACAATAAGCAAAATTCTTAATCGAAGATATAGCGATAAGCAAATCTATTAACAAAGATATAGTAGTAAGCGAATCTCTTTATTGTAAAGTATATTATAAGATATTATACTAAATATAATTAATAAAAATCGATAATTACTCGAAGAGATTGCAAGATTATAATAGTAAGCACTTAATATAATATAATACTAGATTAAAGTTTTATCAGTATTTTATTATACTTTTATTACAATTTTTTCGCAATTCTATTGCAATCTTATTGCAAATACTTAAAGAGCAAATCAAGATTTCTTCTTCGAGATAGATAGTACAATAATATATAGAATAAAGAACAATTTAATTTTTGTCTTTTTTAGCTATAAATATAACAAGTATTTTCGCAACAATTGTACTAGTCAAATATAAATTTAATATAAATTTAATTTTAATATAAATAAAAATATAATTATATTAAATTTTATTATCAATAAAGATAAATTTATTTAAAAAAGAATTATCTACGTATAAATTTAGTATAGATATAATATAAATATAATATAAAATTGCAAATAATATTTTATACTTTTTATTATCGAAATATCAAGTAGAACGCAAATATTTATTGAACATAGAATTAGTATAATTTTAGTATAATAAATTAGCAAATAAGACTTGTTTTTGTTTAAATTAAAATAATTAAAATAATTCTTTATTAAAAGATATAACAAACAATATAGTAGATTATTAGTACTCTAGAAGATAATTATATACAAAGAGCAAAAATTACAAAATATATTGCAACTTTTGAGCTAATTTTAATTAAGTTTAGTTTATTTAAATTAAATTAATTTAAATTTAAGTTAGGTTACTAAACAAATTAATTAGAATTAGACAAATGATTTTTTAAATTGTTTATTTAATATTGTTTTAATTTATAGACTTTGAGTATATTGTTGTTATATTATATAATATTTTTACTTAATAATAATATATCTATTAGCTTTTATTAATTTATTAATTTATTAATTTAAGTTGTTTAATAAAGATTTTAAACTTATTTCTAAATAATAGTTTTATTAGTTTATTTGCTATTATATTAATACTTTAGACAAAACTAATATAAATATAATTACTTTTGTAGAAATCTCTAATATAATAAAGTATTATATTAATATATTTTAATCTATTATTAATACAAGTATTCTTAATAAATACTAAAATTATTTAATTATTGTTTATTAGTTATATAGAAAATACAAATTTGTATATTTTGTTTTTAACAATATTTAAACAATTTAATAAATCTTTAAAATATTTTGTATAATTAGTATCTTTTAGAATCTATATAATTTATAAATTCTTTTTAATATATATAGATAAAGTTATATATTTAGTTTTAGTAATAAATATTGTTACTAATTTCTACTTATATAATATTTATACAATTAATTCTCTATTTATTATAAATATATATTTAAAATTTAATTTTTGATTTAATTTATTAAATAT